>Ga0307477_10001350_pt1 | contig 21077 bp, 21 predicted proteins | sample atmos_gasesECM2C_FD_203316 | JGI IMG/M metagenome (GOLD analysis project Ga0307477, IMG submission 203316) | Hardwood forest soil microbial communities from Morgan-Monroe State Forest, Indiana, United States - atmos_gasesECM2C_515 | ecosystem: Environmental > Terrestrial > Soil > Temperate...
AAGCCCACGGTGGGAGACGCAATGAAGAGCGCCACCCAAAGTAGGGCAAGGATTGTGCCGAAGGCCATGAATGCCCGCCACATGCCGGGAACCTTACTCACCGCAGGTCAACGTTAAGTGAACGGCGCTTCCGGCGTTGGCTCCGGCCAAGCCACGAAGGCAAAGGGAAAGGGGGCCACCTTTTGCATCGGGATCGCCCCCGATGCTCCTAGTTGGCAAGAGCGGCGCCGCTCTCACGATGGCGATGGCCAGCTTGCTGGCGGTTCGAACCGGCGGCCCACGAGGTTCGTGCGCCTTTCATTGGACCCACATGATCAAGCGGGAGGCGGAGTCCCTCCGGTGACGCTGAACACGATGATCTCGCTGAAGTTATCGCCGTCGACCTGCAGGCCGTAGCAGCCGGGAGCGCCGGAGACGACGGTGTCCGCTGATCGCCATTGCCCAGACGTGCCCGGCGCGATCGTGATGTTGCCGTCTCCACTCTGGCCGCGGAACGGCATGCCATTGGTCCCATCCAACTGATGCCCACGCACGACGACCTTTCCGGAGTAGGCCGGCGACACCAGGAAGCCGGCGTAGACGCCGGAGAACCACTGGGTCTGACCAGTAAGAAACACCGGACCCGGCCCGAAGCCATATCCGGGCAGCTTGTTTCCGGGAGGGTTGGCGAAGTCTTGCTGGGCCGAGACCGGACACGTGCTGCCTGGCTGGAGTACCGGTAACTTCAACGTCTGCGAACTTGTCACTGCGCTAACGCTGGGTTGAGCGTTGGGTTGGGGTGATGCAACACAGCCAACGAGGGCCATGGCTACGGCGGACATCAGCCCTGCCTGACGTAACGTGAGCTTCAGATAAGTCGCCCCCAACCCTCAAAGGCTAGAGGAATAGCATGTGGGTGCGGCTTCCGGCCCACACGCCCCCCGTGGAGAGCCGGGGGCCGCGCTCACATATGGCCGCGGCAAAGAAAGCACCGAAGAAGGCACCGACCAAAGCCGCGCGGTCGCGCAGGCCCGCCGCGGCGCGCGGACCAGAGCCGCAGGACAGCATCGTCGACGCGACGGATGACGATGTCTCCGACCTGGTCGCACAGGTCCGGCGCCACGGCGGAGCCGTCGTTGGCGCCTATCGCGATCCGTTCGCGGGCCAGACGCTCGTTCTGGCATCCCTCCCCCTGAAGAAGGTCGCAGCGACACCATTTCAGCGCGACCTGTCGAAGACGCACGCGACGCGCCTGGCCGATGCCATTGGGGCAGCGGGTCTCTTCCTCGATCCTGTGATCGCGGTGCCGTCCCGCGACGGCTTCTGGTCGCCTAACGGGCGCCATCGGTTGGAGGCGGCCCGACGACTGGGCATGCGCTCCGTCACCGCCCTCCTCGTGCCGGATGAAAAGCTCGCCTTCCGCATCCTCGCGCTGAACACCGAAAAGGCGCACAACCTCCGCGACCGCAGCCTGGAGGTGATTCGCATGGCACGCCAGCTGGCCAAAGAGCAGCCGCGTTCCAAGGAAGGCGAGCATGCGGTCACGTTCGATTCGCCGGTCTTCTTGACGCTTGGCCCTGCCTATGAGCAGCGATCGCGCTTCGCCGGCTCGTCGTACCAGTCAGTGCTGAACAAGGTGGATCGTTTTCTCGACAGCACCCTGCCCGCGGCGTTGCGTCAACGGGAGCAGTGGGCGGTGCGGATCATGGACATCGACGATCGGGTCGCCGCTCACGTCAAGACGATGCAGGCGATGGGGATGAAGAGCCCGTACTTGCGGGCGGTTGTCGTCGCTCGCATCAATCCGGTCCGTTTCGTGCCGCCGTCGCGCAAGAAGGACGCTGCGCCACCAATGTCGATGGCCGAAGCCCTGACGAAGATGGCGGCCAACGTTCGAAAGTTCGATCCCAAATCGGTCCGCCCGGGCGACCTCGCCCTGGTCGCGGCGATCGCGCCCTCCGAGTCCTAAGCAGCTAACAGCCCACCCGCCCACCTCCGCACGCGGGCGAGGCCTCCAAGTAGCCTGAACCTCGTATGTTCCGTCTCCTGGCGACTCTCGACGCGTGGGATCAGTGGTTGTTCCGTCGGCTCACCCGTCAAGAGCGCCACGCCATCGACCAGCGTCTGAAGCTATTGAGCAACAGCGCCAATCGATCGCTCCTCTGGTTTGGGATCGCCACGCTGATCGCGGTCTTCGGGGGCCGCCGCGCCCGACACGCGGCGCTTCGCGGCGTGCTGTCGATCGCGATCACCTCGACCCTCGTGAACCTGCCGCTGAAGTACCTGGCGCGACGTAACCGGCCACCGATTCGGCGCGGCGATCGGCCGCTTCCGGTGAGCCAGCCCGGCAGCTTCTCGTTTCCGTCGGGCCATTCGGCATCGGCGTTCGCCTTCGCGACGGGAGTCGCGCTCGAGGAACCACGTCTGCTGGGGCCGATCCTTCCCCTCGCCGCCGGGGTGGCGTACTCCCGGGTGCACCTTCGTGTCCACTATCCGTTCGATGTGCTCGCCGGAGCGGCGATTGGAACCGCGATGGGGTTCGCGAGTGAGCCGTTGATGCGTGCCGTCCGTCAGTGGTGGGACTCGCGCGAACCAGTCCCTGAGGCACAACGTGCGAAGAGCAATCAGGTAATCCTGGTGTCAAGTCCGAATGCCGGCCGCGGTGCCGACATGGAACGGGCCCGGACGGCGATGGCAGCGGCCGGCCTCGAGGTCGTGGCCGACCTCGGCATCGACGACATCGCGAAACTGCCCAGCCTCCTATCGCGAAATGGCTCGAGTCCGCCGATTGTGGTCGCAGCGGGCGGCGATGGCACCGTCGGGTCGGTCGCGAATGCCGTTATCGGAACGCAGGCAGTGATGGCGATCCTTCCGCTCGGAACCTCCAACGACTTCGCTCGCTCGCTCAACATTCCACTCCGGGTGGAGAACGCGGTCCGGCTCATCTCCAACGGTCGCGTCTCGAAGATCGACGCCGGACGCCTACAGCGCGAAGGGCAGGCGCCGCGACATTTCGTCCACGCGGCGGCCGCAGGCCTCAACGTTCAGTTTGCAAAGTTCGCGACGCGCGCCGATCTGCGCCATCGCCTCGGGAAAATGACCTACGCGATCGCGGCGGCGCGTGCATTGGGCGAGCGACCCGTCTTCAGCGTCCGGGTGGAATATGAGGGTCAGGTCGAGACCTTGGAACTGGTACACCTCGCCGTCATCAACGCCCCGGTCTTCGGCGGATTCCTCGACCTCAAGATTCCGGGCGTCGCCTCCGACGACGGCGCGCTGCACGTGATCATGGTCGAGCACCTCCCGATGCGCCGCTTGCTGCGCTCCGCCTTCTATAACGCGCTCGGCGTGCATCGCCGCATCCGAGGCTTCCGCACCTTGCAGGTCTCGCGGCTCACGGTGGTCCCCACCGATCCAATGGACGTCACCCTGGACGGCGAGATCTCCGGCCCTGTCCTGGGAACGTTCGACGTTGTGCGCGGCGGCTTGCATGTGATCACGCCCGCATCCTTCAAAGATGACCATCGGTAACCGGGCTGGGTACATCGCGTTTGCGCTGCGCGTGCTGGGCATCTTCGCGGGCCTGGCGGTGGTCACCGGGCTGCTGGGGATCGGTGTCAAGGCGTGGGCTCCGGGCTTCGATCTCCAGGCACTGCAGGCGATCGCCGTCCACCGCGACGCAACCCTGACGACGATCGCGGGAATCGTCACGGATGCTGGATCGTTCGCGCTGCTGGCGCCACTTTCGATTGCCTTCCTGCTACTACGCCGCTGGAAACGGCCAACCGATGACATTGCGCTGCTGGTCATCGCGGCGGGTAGCGCCTTGCTGCCGATCCTCACGAAGCTCATCGTCGCGCGTCCGCGCCCCACCCTGGAGAACCTCCAGCACCTCACCTCGTTGAGCTTTCCCTCGGAGCACACGACGCAGGCGGCTGCCGTCTACCTGACGATCGCGATCATGCTCTCGAAGGGCTTGAATCGCGGCTGGCGCGAGCTGGTCATCGTGATCGCCATCTTGATCGCGCTCGCCGTCGCGTGGTCCCGCGTCTATCTCGGCGTCCATTACCCGACCGACGTGATCGCCGGCCTGCTTCTGGGGTGGAGCTGGGCCCTTCTCGTTTTCCATTGGGCACGACCGAACTTGATTTTGGCCCCCACCCTACCCTCCCCCCTAAACGGGGGAGGGGACTTGACAGTTCGGTGACGATCGCAAACAGCGCTGCCACCAACTGACAACGATTACCTAGAAAGCAATGCCATCGGGCCGGACCGGCCGTTGTATCGGCAGCGGTCGGGGAGTCAATTTCCGCGCAACGCGCGCGAGGGTGAGGTGGCATCGACTGTATGGCTGGCGACAAATTCAGTTGGCGCAAGGCGTTCGTTTCGCTATTGGGAGCGACCGTGCTCCTGGTCGGCGTCCCGGCTCTCACGGTCAGCGCGGCGGGAGTGGATGACTTCCCATATCGCGGGACCGTCAACAAACTCGATCCGTGGGGTTTCTATACGGGCTACTGCACATCGTTCGTGGCTTTCCGCTTGGCCCAGGAGGGAGTTGTCCTACATGGCGCCTCGCTGAAAGGGCCCAACGGGAAGACGGCGTTCTTCGGTAACGGAGGATCGTGGGACGCGGCGGCGCGCTCGATCGGCTTCGTCGTCGACACGCATCCGACGGTTGGTTCGGTGGCCGTCTGGCACGGCGGGGAGGACCATGCCTGGTGGGGCGGCCACGTCGCCTACGTAATGGCGGTTGACGGCGCCGGGAATGCGACCGTTGAGGAATACAACTGGTCGAACTACCTACGCTACGGGCAACGGACGACGCGGGCGCCGCGTTACATCCACTTCGTGGGTGCGACGGTCGTCCGGCCGATCTCGCTTCCCGGACCTACCGCAACGGCCCAACCGGCCGGCCATCCGTATCGCACGACCGACTTCGTTCGGCAGCGCTCCGGGCCCGGTACCGGGTTCCATACCCTGGGTATCTTGCCGCCGCGCCAGCGCATCATGGTGGTCTGCCAGGTTCGGTCCGCGAGCGTCATCAATGGCACTGGTATCTGGGACCGCCTCAGCGATGGCTCCTATGTCACCGACTACTACACATCGACGCCGGCATTCAACAACTACAGCCCGGGGCTGTCGCACTGCTAGATTCCTGCAGATAAGAGGGCCGCATCGCGCGGCCCTCTTTTTATTTGTCCGGTTCGCCGCGACGCAGTCGCTCGAGTTGCTCGCGCGTTTTCGCGTCGAGACGATCCTCGAGCCGGCGGGCGATATCGGATCGGGCCCGGCTGTCCCCTATCTGCTGGTTCCGATTCGATAGCACGGCATCGACCTGACTCTTGAAGGTCAGGGCCGATACGGTCTTGATCTGTCGGCCAAGCGCAAAGTCGCGCTGCAGACCGTCAGAGGTCGCGACCGTGACTTCGTCGTTCGGTTTGGCCTCGAACAGCAGCCGCTCGATGACGTGGTCCGCGCTGGTCTTGCGGCCGGAATAGACGACCTGGACACCGCTAACGTCCTGCTGGGACGCCTCCGCGTCGGGGCGGCGGTGCGAATCGAAGACGACCGTCACCTTCTGCCGGGTCATGGCCGCGTAATCGGCCAACGTGGCGATCAGGAGCTCGCGAGCGTCCTGCAGGTTCACGTCTTTCAGCGCCGACAGCTCAGGCCAGGCAAAGATGATGTTGTAGCCGTCGACGATCAGCCGCTCCACGGCCTCAGCCTACTCTGGCTCCGGGTACGGCCCAAGATCGTAGGATTGGTCGAGAAAATGCAGCCGCCATCGGACGGCCACCCACACGAATCGATCTCAGGAAGCGAGCTTCGGCGGGATGTATCGGTTTGGGGCTCCTACATGTGGGGCTACGCCGCCGTCGGCGCCGACATTTACACCGCCCTGGGCATCATTACGCTCGCCGCCCTCGGCCTCGCGCCGCTCGCCTTCCTGGCCGCCGGCATCGTGTTCGCCCTGGTCGGCCTGTGCTACGCGGAGCTCGCCTCGGCCTATCCCCTCGCCGGCGGCGGCCAGTACTTCACCCTTCGCGGACTCGGCGACCTTTCGGGGCTGGTGGCCGGGGCTGCCCTCGTCCTCGACTACACGATCGACATCTCCCTCTTCACCGTGGTTGCCTTCGGGTATTTCAACTATTTCCTGCCCTGGATCACCTTTGGCCACCACATCACGGATTTCACGGCCACCATCGGGCCGATCCACCTGGCCTGGCTGTGGCTGGTCGAGTCGCTCGCCGGCATCATGGTCTTGATCTGGCTCAACGTTCGAGGCATCAAGGTCTCGACCAACTTCAACGAGATCATCGGGACCATCGCCATCGTGGCGCAGACCGTTATCGTTCTTGCCGGGTTCGTCCTGGTCTGGAGGCCGGAATTGGTCTCCCACGAGTTCCTCTTCGACCGCCCGTCGTTGAGCCAGTTCGCGTTCGGCTCTTCACTGGCGATCATTGCATTCGTCGGCCTCGAGACCATCTCACAGGTTGCCCAGGAAACACGCCGGCCGGCGACCATCATTCCGCGCACCTCGATCGGTCTCGTGATCTCCGTCCTGCTGTTCGCCATGGCGTTCTCGGTCCTGGCGGTCGGGCTGGTTCACCCCCTCGAGTTCCGCGGCCACGAGGGAGACCCCGTCGCCCTGATCGCCAGCCGGATCCCGGTCATCGGCATCGTGGCTGCCCCATTGACCGCCGCCATCGGCGCGCTGATCGTCTTCATCTCGGCCAACTCGGGTGTGGTTAGTTCGTCGCGCCTCAGCTACTCGATGAGCCAGTTCGACCTCCTCCCGGCCTGGTTTTCAAGAGTGAGCAAACGCTTCGCGACGCCGTCGCGCGCGGTGGTCGTCTTCGGCGGGGTGGCGCTGCTCCAGACCATATTCGCCTTCTTCGCGCCGGGCCCGCCGGGCAAGAGTGCGGCGATCGATGTCCTCGCCGATCTCTATGCCTTCGGCGCCACAACCGGCTATCTGCTGGTCTTCATCTCGCTATTCGTGTTGCGCCTCAACGACCCGTTTACGCCACGGCCTTACATGATGCCCCTCAATATCCGCATGACCTACAAAGGCAACCAGGTCTGGTTCCCCGTTCTGGGCTTGCTCGGCTTCCTCGGCGTGCTCTTCTTTCTGATTATGGTGATCCTCACCCATCAGTACGCGCGCATCATCGGTCCGCTGTGGATCATCGCCGCCGTTGTGCTGTTTACCATGTACCGGCGGAAGCGCGGGCTGCCGATGTTCAAGACACTCCCACGCGACTGGGAGACCGCAACCAAGAAGGTGCTCCTCGAGGCAGAAGAATTCAAGTCGCTCGAAGAGTATGAGGCCGCCCTCAACGACCATCGAGCGCGTACGGGGGAGTCCGGCGTGAACCTGCCAGGTTCCCCGCGCTAAGGCGATCTAGCGCCGCTGGCGGATGACCTCATAGAGAAGGACGGACCCGGCAACCGCGGCGTTGAGCGAGCTCACCTTGCCCAGCATCGGGAGGCGAACAAGGGCGTCGGACTTCTTGCGTAGCAGATCGTGCATTCCCTCGCCTTCGGCGCCGATGACGAGCACGACTGGCCGCCGGTAATCAAAATCCGTGTAGAGGGTTGGGGCATCCTCGCTGAGGCCGACGATCCAGAAACCAAGATCCTTGAGGGTCTCCGTCGCTTGCGCCAGGTTCGCTACACGCGCGTAGCGCAGATGCTCGGCCGCGCCCGCCGAGGCTTTCACGACTGAGGGCGTGACTTCGGGCGAACGGTTGTGGGAGGTGATGATGCCCCCCACCCCGGTTGCTTCGGCAGTGCGACTGATGGTTCCGAGGTTCTGCGGGTCCTGCAGGCTATCGAGCATCAGGAGCACGGCGTCCGGCCGGTCTTCGAGCGCCGCGCGCGCCAGCGGCTCCAGCTCCCAGTACTTCCGCGGCCCCACGTAGGCGACCACGCCCTGGTGGGCCTCCGAGTGAGCGATATCGTCGAGCCTGCGTCGGTCCGTCGGCTCGATCGTGATCCGGCGACCGGCGGCAAGCTGGCGGAGTTCCTTCAGTCGCGGTTCCTCGCGGAGGCCGTCGGCGAGCAGCAGGCGCTTGACCGGCCGACCCGCACGGAAAGCCTCCAGCACGGGGTTGCGGCCGTAGATAATGTCGGGCGGGTTAGGCACGGGCTCCGCCTATCGGATCCGCTTCCAGCGGGTGCCATCCTTGGTGTCGTCGATCTGAATGCCCATACGGAGCAGCTGCTGCCGAATCTCGTCCGCACGGCCGAAGTCCCGCCGGTCGCGGGCTGCCTGCCGCTCCGCGATCAGCCGCTCGACTTCCGCGTCGACCACGTCCGGGAACTCGACGACGTCCAGGACGCTGTTCGCGTGGCGCAGCATCGCCATCGCCCCGGCGCGCTCCTCCGGCGTGGTCTTGCCTGACTCGAGCCGGGTGTTGAAGGTTTTGATGAACTCGAAAAGATGGCCGACAGCCGCCGGCAGGTTGAGGTCGTCTCTCAGGGCGTCGTCCCAGCGACTGCGGACGGCGGGGGTTGGCTCAGCCTCTGTAGGAGTCGGTCCGAGGCGAACCGCGAATTCATCCAGCCGTTTGATGGCGCTATCCGCCGCCTTGAGCAGCTCGGGAGAAAAGGCGAGTGGACTCCGATAGTGCGCCCCGGTGAGCAGCGCGTACCGGATCGCGCGTGGCTGATAACCCTCCGCCACCAGATCGCGGATCGTCGTGAAGTTCTTGAGGCGCTTCGACATCTTCTCGCCCACCGAATCCTGCAGGTGCTGCGCGTGTAGCCAGTAACGGACGAACGGCTTTCCGCTTGCCCCCTCGCTCTGGGCAATCTCGTTCTCGTGGTGCGGGAAGATGTTGTCGACGCCGCCGGTGTGAATGTCGAAGCTCTCGCCCAGGTACTTCATGCTCATGGCGGAGCACTCGATGTGCCAGCCCGGCCGCCCAATGCCTAACGGCGTCTCCCAGGATTGCTCACCCGGCTTGCGCGCCTTCCACAGCACGAAGTCGCGGGGGTCATCCTTGCCGTATTCGTCGACATCGACGCGTGCGCCGGCTTTTAGTCCCGCATGATCGAGATGCGCGAGTTCGCCGTAGCGCGGGAAGGTGGCGATCCGAAAGTAGGTCGACCCGTCGGTGACATAGGTGTGGCCCTTCTCATTGAGCAGGTCGATCAGGGAGACCATTTCGAAAATGTGTTCCGTCGCCCGCGGGTAATGCTCGGCCCTCTGGATGCGCAGCGTGTCGAGATCCTCGAAAAACGCCTCGATGTATTTCTCGGTGAACTCGTCGATGGTCTGGCCATGCTCAGCCGCCTTCTTGATGATGCGGTCCTCGACGTCAGTCAGGTTCATCACCTGGGTGACCCGGTATCCCTGCTGCAGCAACACCCGTCGCAGCAGGTCCTCGAAGAGGAAGGTGCGGAAGTTGCCAATGTGCGAGTAGTCATGGACGGTCGGACCGCACGTATACATCCGGACGTGACCCGGTTCGATCGGCTTGAACTCTTCCACCTGGCCACTCAAGGTGTTGTGGAGGCGCATCGCCATCACGTCACCTCGCGAAGCAGGACGACGGCCTGGGCGGCGAGTGCCTCGCCGTTGCCGATCGGGCCGACATGGTCGGTGGTGGTTGCTTTGAGACCCACCGCACCCGGATCGATACCGAGGACGCTGGCCAGGTTGTTGCGAATGGCTTCACGGTAAGGCGCGAGCCGAGGCACCTGCGCGAGCAGCGTCACATCGACGTTCTCCACCGCCCATTTGACACGCCGGCACCGCTCGGCCACATCGCGCAGCAGGTCGAGGCTGCGGGCATCCCTGTACTTCGGATCGTCGTCCGGAAAGAGGATGCCGATGTCGCCGATGCCGGCCGCGCCGCAGAGGGCATCGATCAGCGCATGGCAGATCACGTCGGCATCACTATGGCCCTGAAGCCCCATATCCCAGGGGAGTTCGACTCCGCCGAGCACCAGCCTTCGACCGACGACGAGCCGGTGTAGGTCGAAGCCGGATCCTACACGCACAAGGGGTCGGCAGCGAGCAAGGCGGCGACCATCAGCGCATCCTCGTGGGTCGCCACCTTGATGTTGATATAGGAGCCGGCGAAGACCTTGACCGGCTTGCCAAGCTTTTCAATCAGCTCGGCATCGTCCTCGACGACGATCCCGTCACGCACCGCCTTCTCGTGCGCTTCGAGAAGCCAGTCATAGCGGAACACCTGGGGCGTCTGCACCTGCATCAGGTCGGATCGCTCGACCGTCCCATGCACGAAACCGGAACTGTCGACGTGCTTGTAGGTGTGGTGAACCGGAATGGCGGCGGTCGCCGCACCGTGCAGGCGGGCGGCCTCGAGGCCGGCGTGGATCAGCTCATCGCTGACCAGCGGGCGGGCGCCGTCGTGCACGATCACAAAGTCGGGCGGATCGTTGCGCAGACTCTCCAGGCCGAGCCGAACCGAATCCTGCCGGCGCTCGCCACCAAGCCGGATGTCGATCGCCTTCCGCCAGCCGTCACTTTCGAGCTCCCTCGTCACCTCGAGCAGGTTTCGCTGGGAAATCAACAGGGTGATGCCGGTGATCTCTGGACAATGGTCGAAAGCCTCGAGCGTTCGGCGGATCAAGGACCGGCCCCCGACCGGCCACAAAACCTTTGCGCTTGACTCCCCCTGATGAAGCCCGGCACCGGCGGCCGGGATGATGGCCTGTACCTGCACAGTTCACCCCTTTTTGTAGTCGCGGTTTGGTGGGTTGAAGTATAGGTGGGCGGCCTAGCGCCGGCTCTTGAGCGCGATGACCGACAGGTAGTCGGAATCGAGCGCTAAGCGGTCGTCGGTCGCGACGTTCATCGTCCGCATGAGGCCGGCGCCCTCAGTTCGCAGCAGCTCGTAGCGATCCCGTGGCAACGTCATCTTGAGCGCCATCAGCGGAGGGTTGGTGCGCTCCCAGAAGGCAAATCCGACGTCGACCGAGGGAAAGGCGAAGCGGACGATCCGCGTCTCCAGCCGGAGCGACGACGCCATGCCGTCGAACCGGATCCGAACTACCGCTGGGTCGCCCCAGTCGAACGGTGAGGGGAGCTCCGCACCGCCCGGCGGAGCCAGCGAGTATTTGATCAACAGGTCGGCGAAGCTGCCCAGAAACCCTGCCTTTGAGTAGTTGGCCATCGCCACCAGCCCACCCGGTTTGACCACACGGAACAGCTCAGCCGCAACCCGCTCCGGCCTGGGTGCGAACATGGCACCGAAGACCGACGCGGCGACGTCGTAGGCAGCATCGGGAAACGGCAGCTGCTCGGCATCGGCTTCCTGCCAATCGACGTCGATGCCTTCTGCGGCGGTGCGGGCCCGACCGAGCTCGATCATTTTGGGAGAGAAGTCGGAGGCCGTCACATGAGCGCCACGGTCGGCCGCGGCAATCGCGAAGTTGCCGTTACCGGCTGCGACGTCGAGGACATCCATTCCTGGTCGGATATCGGCGGCAGCGGCGAGCGTCTCGGCATGGGGTTGCAAATAGCGCGCCAGGTCGCGATAGTCGCCCAGGCTCCACATCCACTTGCTCGCGTCTTTCAGCCGTTCAAATGGATCCACGCGTTACCTCCCTACCCACATTGTCCGGGGTCGAATCCCTGACCCTCTACCATTTCGCGAGTGATCGAGCCCAGTCTCTGGCGTCCCTCAGGATCGGCGACCTGGGCCCAGGCCAGCACCCCCCTCATCTTGTTCGTCGCGCTTGGCCTACCGGCCGGTGCGGTCGGAGTGGCCTGGCCGCATATGCGCGAATCGCTTGGTGCGCCGCTGGCAGGACTTGGACTCCTGCTTGCGGCATGGACCATCGCCTACTTCGTCGCCAGCGCCGGCAGCGGGCCGGGCACGGCCCGCGTCGGGACATCGATCCTGCTGCTGGGCGGCTGCGCCCTCGCTGCCGGCGGCGCGCTCGGGATCGCACTCTCGAGCCGCTGGTGGATGATCCCGCTCGCGGCCCTTCCGCTCGGCGCTGGCTCTGGACTGATCGACGCGGCGGTCAATGCGCACGTCTCATTGAATCGCGGGGTCCGCTACATGGGCTGGCTGCATGCTTCGTGGGCGGTCGGTGCCGCGCTGGGCCCCCAGGTGATCGTGCTATCGCTCGCGGCAACCGGCTCGTGGCGTGCGGCCTTCGGTGTGATGGCCTTCGCGTTTCTCGGCATCGGCCTCGTGGTTGGCGCTCGCCGCCGCGACTGGGCTGGTGGCGCCGACTCTGCACCGGTGCAGGCGCTAGCACGAAGAAGCCCCGGACCGTCCTATCGACGCGCGCTCCTATTGCTCGCCGGGCTGTTTCTGATCGGTGCTGGCCTGGAGGCCACGGCCGGCGACTGGTCCTACACGCAGCTAACCGCCGGCCGTTCCGTCCCGGCCGAGCTGGCAAGTCTGAGCGCTTCCCTCTATTGGGTTGGACTCGCGGGAGCTCGGGCCGCGCTCGGGCTTTTCGGCAACCGCACGACGCCGGCCCGCTTGCTCGATGCCGGAGTTGCGCTGGCCGTGTTGGCGGCGCTTGGCTTTTGGCTCGGTCCACCAATGGTCGCCGCCTTCATCGCCTTGCCCGTCCTGGGCATCGCCGTCTCCCTGATCTTTCCGCTGCTGCTCTCGCTCACACCCGAGCGGGTCGGGACCGCGATGACCCCGCATACCGTCGGTTATGGGCTGGCCGCTGGCAACCTTGGTGCCGGTGGAATCCCCGCAGGCGCCGGGCTCATCCTCCAATCAGCCGGCGTGCTCACGCTGGGCCCGATCCTCGCGTTCCTTACGGTCGCGATGGCGATTCTGCACGCGGTGAGCCGGTTCAGCGTCCCAGGACGGCGGCAATCTCTCGAGCCCGCACCAGGTCGTCGGGAGTCGTGATCTTGATGTTGTCGCGTTCGCCGTCGATTACCACGACATCGCCACCGGCCCATTCGACGACCGAAGCCGTATCCGTGCCGATGAAACCCTGACGAGCGGCCCGGTTGTGCGCTTCGAGTAGCCAGGTCGCCTGGAAGACCTGCGGCGTCTGCACCGTCCAGAGGTTGGTCGGGTAGCCGGCAATCCAGCCATTCTCGGTAAGGACGGTTGTTGGGGCCACCCGAAGCCCCGGGATACATCCGACCGACTGTCCCAATCCAACCAGAAGGCGTTCGACGAGATGCTGGCTGGCAAAAGGGCGCACGGCGTCGTGGACCAGAACGGTCTCGATCCTGCCAGCGTCGATGTCTCCGGCCAGCGCCTTGATACCGGCAAATTCGGATCGGTGACGGACATCGCCGCCGGGCACAACCCGGTTGAGCTTTGGAAAGCGGCCCTTCAGCGCCTCGCAGGTCGTGATCTCGATGGGGCGTGCCACCAGCACAACTTCGCTTACCTGGGGCGTCGACTCAAAGAGGGCCAGCGACCGCTCGAGAATCGAACGGCCCTCGATCTCGACGAAGACCTTGTTCTTGCCCGCTTGCATGCGAGCGCCTTCGCCGCCCGCAACGATGACGGCGGCCGCGGTCATCACGGGATCAGCACGCGGACCCTGAGGCGAGCCGCCAGACACAATTCGATCAGGTTGCTGATATCCGCGCCCGTCCCGACCCGGTCGAGTGCCTGTATCAGGGCCTGGCGTTGGAAGACCCATGGTCCGCGGGCGTCGACCAGCGTATCCCTCGGAATCGTCCGGCGCACCAGCCCGTCGATGACCTCCTTGCAGGTATCGATAACGGGAAAGGCGACGACGGTGACATCAGCCCCCACCCTGCCCTCCCCCGCAAGCAGGGGAGGCTGACGTGCTTTGTCCGCACCCGCAAGCGGGGGAGGGAAATTGAGCATGAAGCGTGCCGCGTGCGGAGCAGCATCCAGCGCTTCCCGGAGGCGCGCGACCAGACCGGGACCTTCGGCAACCGTCAGCGCCGCGACGTCAGCGTCCGGAGCCGCCGCCCTGGATCCTCCGCAACGGTTTGGGTCGCCCGATACTCGACTCGCTGGCAGGCGTCGCGAAGATCATCCGGCCAGCCGCCGTCTGCAGCACCGAGGTGACGATGACGCCGATGGTCTGGTTCATGTAGCGCCGGCCATTTTCGACCACGATCATGGTGCCGTCGTCGAGATACGCGACGCCCTGGTTCTGCTCCTTCCCTTCCTTGATCACCTGCACGTTCATCTCTTCGCCGGGGATCACGACCGGTTTCAAGGCATTGGCGAGGTTGTTGAGGTTGAGGATGCGCACGCCCTCGAGCTGCGCCACGCGATTCAGGTTGTAGTCGTTGGTCATGATCGCCGCCTTTCGCTTGTTGGCGAGCTTGATCAGCTTCAGGTCGACCTCGGTCACATCGGGGACGTCTTCATCGATGAATTCGATGTCGACCAGCGGCTCCTTCTGTAGCAGGTTGAGCACCTCCAGGCCGCGGCGGCCGCGGTTCCGCCGCAGCGCGTCGCTGGAGTCGGCGATGTACTGGAGTTCGGCAAGGACGAAGTGCGGAACCAGGATCTTCTCGTGCAGGAAGCCGGTCTGGGCGATGTCCATGATGCGGCCGTCGATGATCACGCTGGTATCCAGCAGCACGCCGGTGTCGAGTGCATGGGTTTCGATCAAGCCGCTGGCCCTGGTGGGCCCGAGGACGAGGGCCATCATCTCGTGTCGCCGGTTGAGCCCCAGGGTCACGCCCCAATAGGCGAACACCAGGGCCACGATCAAGGAGATGACAAAGCCGAGGTACCACGGCAGCTTGGCGAGAAACAGCCCGACGAGCGCCGCCAGCAGCAGCCCGACGAGGAGTCCGACCGTAGCCGCCACCAGATCTGGCAGCGGCGTCACATTTAGCTTATTTTCGAGCCAGAAGAACGGCTTGGTCGTAACGTACGGGAGCCCAAAGAAGCCGAAGAGGGCGCCCGCCAGTGCCGTTAACAACAAGACGATCGCTCTCAGCGTGTAACCCGCGATGGGAGCTTCCGAAATGATGAATCTGGCGTACTCGACGCCCGCTATAAGTCCAAGCAACAGGCCCAGGAGCCGGAAGACGCGTTCCACGCGCATTGCGATCACCTCCTTTTTCCAGGATGGGAGATACAAGCTCGCGGAGTCGTGCAAACAAGGGCGCCATCGTGCCCTAATTAAAGCATGAAAGTCGCGGCCCAACGGCGGTTTTGGTCGCTGCGTCCAACTCTGACCGCCGGTCGCCTCGAATTCGGCTGCTGGCTGGTCGCCGGGGTGCTGGCGGTCACGCTCGCGATCACCCCCGCCGCGCCCGCCAGACCGTCCACGTTGCAGCCAGGCACCATGGGCGTCCCCCAGGCTTCGGACCTACTCGCCTACCGGCAGCAGTGCATCGACCAGGTCTTGTCCAGCGACCTGGGCATGACCGATGTATATGTCCTTGGCCAGATCAACCGGCAATGCGCTACGCCGCGCCGTATCGCGGCTCGTCCCGTATTGCCGCCCTGCATCCGGGTCTTCGTGGCAGAGGCTACGGGGCTAGTCCGGCGAGTCCCCGGCTGCAAGAGCGTTTAGCCGAAGCAGATATCGATCGCTGCCGAGATCGTTTCGACACGGTGAATCGTCATCGCTTTCAGCTCGGGATCGCGCAGCGCGACGGCGGCGGGGATGATGGCCCGCTTGAAGCCGAGACGATGCGCCTCGAGGATCCGCCGCTCGAGCTGACTCACCCGGCGCACCTCGCCGCTCAGGCCGAGCTCGCCGATCGCGACCATGTCGGCGCCTGCGGGCCGGTTCTTTTTGTTGGACGCGATGGCGAGCGCCACCGCGAGGTCGGAGGCCGGCTCGCCCAACCGGACCCCGCCCGCGGCGTTCACGAAGACGTCGTCCTGCCCCAGGTCGAGTTTGGCGCGCCGCTCCAATACGGCGACCAGCATATGGAGCCGATTGAGATCGATGCCGTTGACCGACCGGCGAGGCGCGCCGAAGCGGCTGGGTGTGGTCAAACTCTGGAGCTCCACGAGCAGGGGTCGGCTGCCTTCGAGCGCGACGTGCACGACATTGCCGACCTCGCTCAGCGAGCGGTCCTGTAAGAACGCACGGCTCGGATCGCTGACCTCGTGCATCCCGCTGTCGCGCATCTCGAAGACACCGATCTCGTCGGTCGAGCCGAATCGATTCTTCTGGCTGCGCAGGATGCGGAAGCTATGGTGCCGCTCGCCTTCGAGGTAGAGGACAGTGTCGACGATGTGCTCCAGGACGCGCGGCCCCGCGATCGCCCCCTCTTTGTTCACATGACCGACCAGGAATATGGGAATGTGGCTGCTCTTCGCCAATAGCATCAATCGTCCGGCGCATTCGCGGACCTGGCTCACACTTCCCGGCGCCGAGGTCACACCGCCCAGGAAGACGGTTTGGATCGAATCGATGACGGCCAGCATGGGACGTACCTTTTCGAGCTGCTCGATGATGGCCTCGAGGTCGTTCTCGGCCAGCACCATCAAGCGGTCGCCATCGACCCCCAGCCGCTGCGCCCGCAGCTTCAGCTGCTGAACGGATTCCTCGCCCGAGACGTATAGGACGGGTCCATAGGTGGTCGCCACCTCGCTGGCCAGCTGGAGCAACAGCGTCGACTTGCCGATCCCCGGATCGCCGCCCACCAGCACCAACGAGCCAGGAACGATGCCGCCGCCCAGGACCTGGTTGAGTTCGCGCATCGCCAGTCGGAGCCGGTTGGCCTGAGCGAAGCGGACCTCCGACAGCGGCATTGGCTGCGCCGTCGAGACGCTGACGCGGCGTGCTCCGCTCGCCTGCGCCGCGGGCTCGGCGCGCACCTGCTCCTCGACGTAGGTATTCCAGTTGCCGCACTCGGGGCAACGCCCGGCCCACTTTGAGGATTGGTTGCCGCATTCCTGGCAAGCGAAGATGGTGCGCGGGGCGGATCTCACGCTCGCCTTTCCACACCGGGGCTCGCTGATCGCGTCTTCACGTCCGGCAGTAACTATAGGGTCGGCTTGCGACAGCTGCCTGTCGGCGCAAGGCCGGATCTAGCGCAGGACACGAAGGAAGACAGGTGCCTGGCAGGCCGCGATCAGCAACGCTCCGGTGGCGGTCAGCGCGCTGAGGAATATGACGTACGAGAGGCCAAACAGCTGGACCGATAAGGCTGTGGTTGCAGCGCCCGCGAGTGCACCGCCGATGATCGTTGCGGGAACCCAGGCCCAGACGAGGTTTCCCGCTGAGCCACGGAGGACAAATGCCTGGCCAGTGCCGACAACGAGTCCCGCGGCGGCTAAGGCAGAGGCGCCGCCGAACATGGCGGTCGCTTGGCTGATAACGCCCGCGCCATTAATGAGGTGAAGGATGCTTGGTATCACCACGATGTTGTTCAGAAGATCCGCCGCAACTAAGACCGGAACCCACCAATCGACTGCGAGGCGGTAACGCCGCAGTACGAGCCACTGAGCACCACCCAGGATGAGCGCCTCTACAACGGTCCCCACGTATCTGGCGTCTTGACTGATGGAGGCCGGTCCCAGGATAAAGAGACTCCGAATCTGCCAGGCAGCGAGCGCAGCCAGCACGCCGCCAACGACTGAGACGACGATCCACAGCGCCCAGGCCATCCGCTGGCCGGTCCCGCGAACCTCGACCACCGGCGAGCGCATCGCCTGTTCAGGCGTGCCCATCGCGGCCATCGTAACCGGACTCGGCGGCTTATTGGTTACGACACAGTAACGAGGGACGAAGGAGGCCGGCGAAATGCCGGCCTCCTCAGCCCGTTAGTCGCCCTGCTCGTGGTCTGTCTGGCCGAGCAGCTTTTCGGCTTGCTGGATCAGATCCCGCGCCTGCTTTTCCTTGATCGCGGTACCGTTAAAGGCAGCGCCGTTAAGCAGTGAGATCATCTGACCCGCAATCGCATCCCGCTCGCTGTTCAATGCTGTCAGCTGGTTCTCGATCGTTGTGTACGTCGCATCGTCCCCCTGAAGCGCCTGGGTCGATAGCGCCAAGGTTGACATACCAAACTGTCCTACCGGGGCGTTGATCTGCTTGTAGGCTTTCGCCAGGCTGACAAAGAGATCGCGGTTCTGGTGAAGCGACCGCGCTAGGCCATCCCCGTCCAAAGCCTCAATCAGGACGCGGCCATCGCTCGCATAGTCGTCGCGCAGACCGGTGAGCGCCATTATGGTCGGACGGATGTCGGTATGGTCCGACCAGATTGCATCCGTCGTCCCAAGGCGTCGGACACCGGGCCCGACAAGGCCCAACCAGGTGTTGACGATCTCCGGCTGGAAGTCGCCGTGGTTCCAGGCGAACCCGAACTGCTGGGAGATGCAGGCCGCGGTACAGTTGGGCGCGCCGGCGAAGAGAAAATACGCTGGATCGGCGAAGTAGGTAAAGGTCGGCGTGCGGAATGGGTCCGCTGTGACCATGTGCAACAGCTTCATCTCGACCGGATCGGCCATCGCTCGCATGATCTGCTCCGTCGCACCGGTTTGCGGGTTGATGCCGGTCAGCTTGCCGGCGGCCCGCTCGAAGGCGCGCGTAACCGCTGCATCGCGCGGCGGGTTCCCGGGGCTCTGCGTGATGTAGACGGTTGGCGCGCTGTCCGCATGCACCGTGAACGCGGTTTTGATCCCTTGCTGGGTGGCCAATAGTCCGGCCATGTTGGCGTTGGTTTCCCCAACATTGTTGGCTGGGCACGAGGGCGGATTCGTCGCGTTGCAGTTGACGTGGGTGTAGGTGCACGGCGTGTTCACGCCGTCACAACCGGCGGGCGTCGGGGTGCCGCCACCGAAGTGGTCACCCTCGTCTGCGGTGAAGACGAAAAGCGTGTTGTGCTTGTTGATGCCATCAGCGGCGAGGCGATTGAAGAACTTGCCGAACGCATCGTCGTATGCCTTGAGCGCTGCGACGTAGCCCGCTTCACCCGGGCCGTAGGCGCCCGCCCCGGCGTGGTTGTCGTGGGCATCCGAGATATAGGCGTAGGTGACCGGAACGCCGTGCTCCTGCATCGCCGCAACGTACGACAGCGAAACTGCGGCGGACATGCCGTCGAATCCCGGGAAACCCACATGGCCGCTGGAATCCTGGATGACGTTCCCGTTCAAATCCTTCAGCGGCGCGCCCGGACTGACCTGGGGCGCGACGTACGTATGGCCGAAGAGCGCCTGGTAGCCGTTGTACCCTCCGGGTTCTTGCGGAAGCTTATCGGCGGCACCACCGTTCGCGGATGAGCAAAGGGCGTTCCCCTTTGCACAGTGAACGCCAATGCCCACGAAATCGGCGAACGCCTGGCCGGGATTGCTAGCGACTTCCTGCGCCTGCGTCGAACCGGCCCCGAAGACCGTCGGGATGTCGATCGCAGTATTTTCGAGAATCGTGTTCGCGGTCGCGACCGAGCCAACGTTGCAGCCGGCGCGGGTGAATGGCACCCAGGGCGCGGGGGCGTTGGTTCCCTGCGCGGTCAACATGTTTGTGGTGGTGTCCGTCGCCGGATTGGTGGGTGTCGCGGCTGGATCGAAGATTGGCGCGGTCCAATAGGCGAACGAAACGCCTGTGCGTGCCGTACCGGCTGGCGTGAAGTACTTGAAGCTGTTTGCCACCGGAACACCGTGGCGGTCGCCGTACACGCCCGTCAGCGACGTAAGAATGTCGGTCGCGGTGTGGGAGATGAGGGGCGTGTGGTGGTTGGTGTCCAACGTGCCGTTGTTCTTGATGAAGTTGAGCAGGTTCGGCATTTGTTCGAGGTCTGAGGGAACGTTCGGATTGTCACGCTTGAAATGCGTGTTGTCGAACAGGACATAGATGACGTGCTGGATACCGCTGTCGTTCGACAGACGACAACTGTTTGCGCTGTCATTGTGGTCGCTGGCGGTGGCGGCGGCCGGCGCAAATCCGGTGGCCATCGCCGACAACAAACCGACCGCCATCAGCCTGGCAAGCGAACTCTTGAGCGCGGCGGCAAATCTCATGTTCCTCCTCCCTTGAATGCGTTCCGTTGACCCTCCGGCAGATTGGACCTTCCCGGTGAAACTTCGGCGAAAGCCAAATGAATGTTCGGTTAAGCCCCAGCGCGAACCGGTGTGTATTGTGGCAGAGAAATGCGGATTGGTCTAGACACGGCGCAGCATCAGCTCCTCTGGCCGGAGTTGGTGGAGCGAGTCCAGTTCGCGGAGTCCGCGGGGTTCGACGGTGCATGGGTCTTCGACCACTTCAAGCCGCTCTATGGCGATGCGAACGGCCCATGCCTCGAGGCGTGGACCTTGCTAGCAGGGCTGGCCGCAGTCACCTCTCGGATCCGGCTCGGGGCACTGGTGACCGGCATCACTTATCGGCACCCGTCGATCCTGGCGACCGAGGCGATCACGGTGGACCACATTTCGAACGGGCGGCTCGAGATCGGCATGGGCGCGGCCTGGCACGAGCCCGAGCATGAAGCGCTCGGCATCCCGTTTCCTCCGCTCAAGGAGCGGGCCGAGCGCCTCGAAGAAGGCGTACAAGTCATGCGCCTCTTGATGACGAACGATCGCGCGACCTTTGCGGGCCGGCATTACCAGCTCAACGCCGCGAGCTATCATCCGCGACCGGTTCAGCGACCACATCCGCCGATCTGGATCGGAGCCGGCGGCGAGCAGCTGATGTTGCCAATTGTCGCCCGCCAAGCGGACGCGTGGCACGCCTTCGGCTCGGATGATTCATTGGCTCGCAAGTCCCGGCTGCTCGACCAGCTGGCGGAGAAGGCGGGACGCGACCCAAATGCGATTCTTCGCTCAGCCTCCCTGTCACTCTCGCGTCCGTGGGACCAGGTACGCCGCAGAGCCGCCCAGCTGCGGGCGGCCGGGTTTGGTTACCTGATCGCGGAGTGGCCCACGGAGGGCAAGCGCCGCCTCGACGAGTTTGTCCAGAAAGTCATGCCAGAACTGGCTCCATGACCAGCTCGGCTCGAAGGCGCTGCACCGCGCGGTAGATCAGGAGCTTGGCCGCCGCCGACGACTTGCCGAGGATGGCGCCGATGTCATCCATGGTCAGGTCGTCGGAGAACTTCAGGATCATGGCGGCGCGCTGCTGCGGCGGTAGGCGATCGACGGCTTCCCAGACGGCGCGCAGGCGGTCGCGGGCAACGACTTCGTCAACCGGATCCGGGCAGGGCGACGGGACGTCGATTGCGTCATCGAGCGAGAGCG
>Ga0307477_10001351_pt1 | contig 21077 bp, 23 predicted proteins | sample atmos_gasesECM2C_FD_203316 | JGI IMG/M metagenome (GOLD analysis project Ga0307477, IMG submission 203316) | Hardwood forest soil microbial communities from Morgan-Monroe State Forest, Indiana, United States - atmos_gasesECM2C_515 | ecosystem: Environmental > Terrestrial > Soil > Temperate...
ATTCGAACGGGAGACCGGGCCACCGCTCGCGCACAGGGTGTCAACCCAGGATTTAGATCAAGCGTCAGCGGCGAAGTCCAAGACGTCCGATTAAGGTCTCATAGCGCGTTACGCTCGAGCCCTTGAGATAGTCCAACAAGCGGCGCCGCTGACCGACCATCACAAGCAATCCGCGCCGTGAATGGAAGTCCTTCTTGTGCGTCGCCAAGTGGTCAGTGAGATTGCGGATGCGCTCGCTCAGGATCGCCACTTGAACCTCCGGCGACCCAGTGTCACTCTCCTTGATGGCGTACTCGATGATGAGCGCCTGCTTGCGCTCGGCGGTGATCGACACCGATCTAATCCCTTCAGCGATTGATGACTCGCGCCGGTCGGAGACCGCCGTTTTCGACCCTCGCGAGGGCGATCACCGCCCGATCGTACCAAACACTCACAACCGTACCCTCGGCGAACCGCTCGAGATTTGCCCGAACGCCGATGTCGCGCGGCCTCACCAGCTGCCCGCAACGCAGCTGAGCGGCTTCGGCTGCTGTCAAGGCCAACGCCGGGATGCCGTCCAGCGCGGTCTCAATCGGCAGTAGGTGCCCCGAAGCACGCAGACTATGCCGACGCTCGATTGCGGAATCCAGCGAAATCGCCTGCTCTACGGTGAAACGTCCAACCGAAAGACGACGCAACTCTGCAACATGGCCAAACGTTCCGAGGGCTGCACCTAGATCGCGGGCGAGGGCGCGGATGTAGGTTCCCTTGCCGACGAGAGCCTCGCAATCGGCATGATCCCGATCCGGCACAGCGACCAGCCGCAGCGCGGCGATCTGCACCGCCCGCGCGGTGAGAGCCGGTGGTGCCCCGGCACGCGCGAGCTTGTAGGCGCGGCGCCCATCGACCCTGATCGCCGAGTAAGGTGGTGGTGATTGCAGGATCGTTCCGGTAAAGCGGGGCAGGACTTCCTCAATCGCCGCCCGGCTCGGTCGCGATGCACATTCGGCAACGATCCCGCCTTCGCGGTCATCTGTGGTACGAGCAACACCCCATCGGATGCGAAAGCGATAGCATTTTCGACCGTTCATCGCGTACGCGGTGGTCTTGGTCGCCTCGCCCAAAGCTATCGGCAGCACGCCGGTTGCTAAGGGGTCGAGTGTGCCTGCATGTCCAACCTTGGTTCCGGTGAGGCGACGGACCACTCCGACGACCCGATTCGAGCTGAGCCCCAGAGGTTTGTCGATAACGAGCCATCCGTGGGGCCCGCCATCAGCCCGCATCGTCATTGCTCTCGGTGTTATGGCGGAGATCGCGTTCGACTTCAGGCCGTGCGAGGAGTGCGGTGATACGGTCTGCCTGATCGAACGAAAGGTCCAGCTCAAATATCAGGTCGGGTGTATAGCGCAGCACCACCTCGCGGGCGACGAGCCGCTTTAAGAATGCCGTGCTGCGTTTCAGCCCGGCGACGATCTCGGTTGCATTCGCACCACCGAGCGGCATTACAAACACAGTCGCGTTGCGCAAATCGGGACTGAACCTCACTTCGGTGACGGCGATGCTGGCATCCCGTAGCGCGGGATCGCGGCATTCGCCCTCGCGGAGTATTTTGGACAGCACGTGCCGCAGCCCTTCCCCGACCCGAAGCCGCCGTTGGCTGATGCCACGCTCCGTTCCAGCCACACTCGGAAATTGCCGCCGCTCGTATCGTTTTCTGACCATGAGAGGCAAACGCGCTATAACGTCCGCGCCACTTCTTCCGTCTCAAAGCACTCGATGACGTCGCCGGTCTGGATGTCCTGGTAATTCTCGAAGGCCATGCCACACTCGTAGCCTTGATTGACTTCGCGAACTTCATCCTTGAAGCGCTTTAAAGTCTTGAGCGTGCCTTCGTGGACGACGACGTTGTCGCGTAGCAGACGCACCTTGGCACCGCGCCGCACGGCGCCGTCGGTCACCATACAGCCGGCGATCTTGCCGACTTTGGTGATGTTGAAGACATCGCGGATCGAAGCGTTGCCGAGGAAGCGCTCGCGTATAGTCGGCGCCAGCAATCCGGACAGCGCACCTCGCATGTCGTCGATCAGGTTGTAGATGATCGAATAGTAGCGAATCTCGACACCGTCGCGCCGCGCGAGATCACGCGCTTGCGGATTGGCGCGGACATTGAAGCCGATGATCACCGCATCCGACGCCTTGGCTAGGATCACATCGCTTTCATTGATCCCGCCGACCGCCGAGTGCAGCACGCGAACTGACACTTCGTCCGTCGACAGCTTTTCGAGCGAGCCGACGATCGCTTCGAGAGAACCTTGCACATCCGACTTGACGACGACCGGCAGTTCCTTGGCGACGCCGGCGGCGATTTGCGAAAACATCTGCTCGAGCGTGCCGCGCGCTCCCGACGCCGCGATCGCGTTGCGCCGCCGGCGTTGACGAAAATCGGCGATGTCGCGGGCCCGGCTCTCGTTCTCGGCGACCACAAAATCGTCGCCCGCAAGCGGTGTCCCGTTGAGGCCCAATACCTCGATCGGCGTCGACGGACCCGCCTCTCGCTGGTTTTGGCCGCGATCATCGACGAGTGCACGCACGCGGCCCCATTCGCTGCCGGCGACAAAAATGTCGCCGACCCGCAATGTGCCGCGCTGGATCAGCACCGTGGCGACGGCGCCACGCCCACGCTCGAGCTTTGCCTCGAGGACGACGCCTTCTGCAGGGCGATTCCCGTTCGCGGTGAGATCGAGAAGTTCGGCTTGTAGCAGGATCGCTTCTTCAAGCTTGTCGAGATTGGTCTTCTTTAGCGCCGAGACCTCGACATCGAGCACCTCGCCGCCGAGCTGTTCAACCACGATCTCGTGTTGCAACAGCTCCTGCCGGACGCGCTCGGGCCTCGCGTCGGGCTTGTCGATCTTATTGATGGCGACGATCATCGGCACTTGCGCCGCTTTGGCGTGGCGGATCGCCTCGACCGTCTGCTCCATGATGCCGTCGTCGGCCGCCACGACCAACACCACGATGTCGGTGACATTGGCGCCACGCGCGCGCATCGCGGTAAAGGCCTGATGACCCGGCGTGTCGATAAAGGTGATTTGCTTGCCGCTCTTCAGGCTGACGCGATACGCACCGATATGCTGTGTGATGCCGCCGGCTTCGCCGGCCGCGACATCGGTCTCGCGCAGAGCGTCGAGCAGCGAGGTCTTACCATGGTCGACATGGCCCATGACTGTGACTACCGGCGCGCGGGGCTCGAGCGTCTGGGGGAGGTCCTCCTCACCGCGCAGCCCCATCTCGACATCGGCCTCGGACACCCGCCGCAGGCGGTGCCCGAACTCGGTTACGACTAACTCGGCGGTGTCGGCGTCGATGGTCTGATTAATCGTCGCCATCACCCCGATGCGCATCAGCGCCTTGATCACGTCGGCGCCGCGTTCGGCCATGCGGTTTGCCACCTCCTGGACGGTGATCGTTTCAGGGACGACGACTTCGCGCACGACCTTGATCTGCTCCTGCTCGCCTTGATGCAGCCGCTGGCGCTCGCGCTCCCTGGCCCGGCGGACCGACGCCAGACTGCGCATCCGCTCTCCTTCGTCGTCGGCGAGTGCGCGGGTGACCGTGATCTTTCCGGTCCGACGACGCGTCTCTTCGCGACGAGCCGGCGCCACCGGCTTTTTGGCCTCCGGCCGTGCCCCCCGCCGCAGCGCTGTCGCGGGCTCTTCTTCCTCATCGAGAGGAACACTGACCTTGCCCGCCGCGGCAAGCGCGGCAACTTTCGCGGCAGCCGCCTTCCCCGCCCGTTCGGCGACCTCCCGCCGCGACTCTTCGTCTTTGCGTCGCTGTGCCTCTTGCTCGGATCGCTGGCGGGCTTCCTCTTCGGCCCGCCGCCGCCTCTCTTCCTCTTCCGCTTTCCCGCGTGCTTCCTCCTCCGCCCGACGACGCGCCTCCTCTGCGGCCTGCTCTTCTTCTTGGCGGCGACGGTCGGCTTCGGCGAGAGCGGCACGTCGGCGCGCTTCTTCATCGGCTTTGCGAGCATCGTGCACCGCACGGACCCGCCCCGCTTTTTCCTCCGCGGTTAGCGCGCGGGGGATCGTAACGGGCGGACGCGCCGGCTCCTGTGTTGTCGGTCGCGCCGATGCTTGGTCCAGCACCACGATAGGTGAGGCCTCAGCTCGACCGGGTTCGAGTGCCGGCCCTATGGTGCGCTTTTTGCGGACCTCGACCGTGACCGTCTTCGAGCGCCCGTGCGAGAAGCTCTGACGCACTTGGCCCATCTCCACACTCTTGCGGAGCTCCAGCCTGCCGCCTGGGCGAGCGAGGGTCAGGGGGCGCTTCTGTTCTTGCTCATTCGCGTCGGTCATCTGGGTCCAATACCACCATCTTGCCGTGCCGGCCGGCCCGGAGCGGGTGCCGCTCCTTGATCAATGACCGCGCCGAGGCGAAAGCCGGCAATCTTCTGCGCAACGGTGATCAGCCGGCCGCTCAGCCGGCCATCCCCGATAGCTATGTTTACCACATGATCGCGGCCAAAGATCGCGCCCATCTCTGCCGCGGTCAGCACGATCGCAACCGGCAGACCGCACGCTAAGGCGCGCATCTTCCGGCGCCCGCCTTCCGCCCCGTCGAGCGCGAGGAAGAGCAAGGTGGCTTTTCCCGTTTGCACGGCTTCGCGGGCCTTCTCGAAGCCGGCAACCGCGAGACCAGCCCGGCGCCCGAGACCGATCGCGTCTAGGCAACGCCGCACAAGCAGCGCCTCGACGCGATCCGCAAACCCTGCCGGCATTATTATCGCCCGATGCGCGGAACGTGCGAAGAGCCGTCGCGCTATTGCGCTCTCGAGGATATCGCGGCGCGGCGTTAGCCACAAACCCCGTCCGGGCAGGCGGGAAGCCATGTCGGCAACAAGCTCACCATTCGGCCCCACGACAAAGCGCAGCAGGCTCGATCGGTCGTGGATCTCCCCCGTGACAATGCACCGACGCTGCGATTTGGCGGTGCTCACCCCGGCTGGCCTGAACTGTCCTGGTCCTATCTCGAGCACTCGCAATTGCTATTCCCGCTCGGATCTTGTGGATTCTACGGCTTCATCTGCGTACCAGTGTGCTCGCGCCCGCATAATCAGCGCATTCGCCTCCTCTAGTTCGAGATTGACACCAACCTTGTCGGATCCCGCGAGAAGCTCGACGAGTTCATCCCCGGCAAGTCCGGCGAAATCATCGAGGGTGGTTATCTTATTCTCGCCGAGTGCGACCAGCATGCCGGGGGTCAACCGTTCGAGCGAGGCGACCTCGTTGCTGACGCCGAGTTCTCGACGCCGCTCTTCATACTGGCGATCGCGCCGTTCGAGCGAGCTGCGCGCGCGCTCTTGCAGCTCAGCCGCCACCTCGGCGTCGAAACCTTCGATGTCGGCGAGGTCTTCAAGCGGCACATAGGCCACCTCTTCGAGAGAGGTGAAGCCCTCTGTGACCAGCAGGTGGGCGATAACATCGTCTATGTCGAGGGCATCGATAAACATCTGGCTGCGGTTGCGGAATTCTTCAGTCCGCCGCTCCGACTCCTCGGCCTCGGTCAGGATGTCGATATCCCAGCCCGTAAGTTGTGATGCGAGACGAACATTCTGGCCCCGTCGCCCGATCGCCAAGCTCAGCTGATCGTCCGGCACGACGACCTCGATGCGCCGCTGTTCCTCGTCCATTACGACCTTGGCGACTTCGGCCGGCGCGAGCGCATTGACGACGAAGGTCGCCGGGTCAGGGGACCACGGAATGATGTCGATTTTTTCACCCTGTAATTCACCGACGACGGCCTGAACCCGGCTTCCGCGCATGCCGACGCAGGCGCCAACAGGGTCAATCCCGCTGTCCCGCGAGATCACCGCGATTTTGGCGCGACTGCCCGGATCCCGAGCGACCGCCTTGATCTCTATGATGCCATCATAAATCTCCGGCACCTCTTGCGCGAACAATTTGGCCATGAACTGCGGATGGGTACGTGACAAAAAGATCTGCGGGCCCCGCAATTCCTGCCGCACATCGTAGATGTAGGCGCGAACGCGCTCACCCTGACGGAAGCTTTCGCGCGGCAACAGCTCGTCCCGCCGCAGCATCGCCTCGGCGCGGCCCAGGTCGACGACGACGTTGCCGAACTCGACGCGCTTGACGAGCCCATTGACAATCTCACCGACTCGATCCCTGAACTCGAGGAATTGCCGTTGGCGCTCGGCGTCGCGCACCTTCTGAACTATGACCTGCTTTGCCGTCTGCGCTGCAATCCGCCCAAAATCGATCGGCGGCAACGGGTCGGTTATGAAATCGCCGATCTCCGCTTCGGGGTTCAACCGCTGCGCCTCGGCATGGGCGATCTGGGTCGCCTCGTTCTCGACCGCCTCGGCCACTTCGCGGAAGCGAAGCAGCCGAATCTCGCCGTTCCGGCGATCAATTTCGGCGCGAATGTCGTATTCCTGGCCGTATTTGGAGCGGCCTGCCTTCTGGATCGCCTGCTCCATTGCCTCTAGCACCTCGTCGCGATCGATACCCTTGTCGCGAGCGACGCTGTCAGCGACTTGAAGCAGTTCCGGGCGCGCGTATGTGACGATCGTGTCCATGATGTTCTCGGGTTTCGGGTGTCAATGAGTTCGGGAGCGGAGTTGCGACCTGCGGAGGGTGGGGTTCCGAAAATACATGTTGCGCTGCAGCGATCAGATCGTCCGTGAGGATCAGCTTCGCTCGCGCCACTCCGTCGAGTGGCAATCGCGTTTCGCCCGCCTCGGTGAGGAGACGAAGAACACCCTCCGCAGTTCCAATTAGGCGCCCTCGGAACCGCCTTCGTCCGTCTAGCGGCACGCCGAGCTCTATTTTAGCCTCGAAACCGCTAAAGCGATCATAGTCCTCTGCACGAACCAACGGGCGGTCGATGCCCGGGGAGCTGATCTCCAGCATGTAGGCACCGACGATCGGGTCGGCGACGTCGAGAAGGGCGGAGATGGAATGGCTGATCTTCGCGCAATCATCGTGGGTGATCGGCAAATCGTCGAGCCGTTCAGCCATGACCTGAAGCGTCCTCCGGCGACCGCTGGTCATGAGCACTCGCACCAGACGATAGCCCATCGCCGCGAGCGACGGCTCGATAATCTGCGCGATGCCGTTCGTGTCAACCAAGAACCCCGGACCTCCTCAGCGGATTAAGCAACATGCGGTCGTGTCTTCGGCGACGAGGACGGACGCTTGCGCGGAACCGTACTCACCTCTCGAAAACAACGGTAAAGATACAAAAAAAGGGCCGTTGGCCCACCCCCGCGCTTCGGTCCGCCAACGGGACCTATAGAACCGCCAATAAATATGATTGGCATACCTGCGTCGCAAGGGCGTTTTCGTCATTTCCGAGACCGTCGTCTCAGACGCAGAAAAGTGGGCGCACGCGCGGCGGCGCGTGCCTTTTCCTCATAGCGCGTCGGGGGCCAATCTTTCGGGCGGTTGCGCCAATCACCAGGACCTTGAACAAGCCATTCGAAACACGAGTGTTCGGTGACTCGCTCAAGCATCCAGATGAGGTAATTGCGATCATCCGTCGCAAGACGGAGTTCGGCTCCGTCGGTCATGATTGCTGCCAAGGTATCGAGGGTCTCGCGGGACACGAGGCGGCGATTCTCGTGGCGCCGCTTTGGCCAAGGGTCAGGAAACAAGATAAAGACGCGATCGATCGATGACGGCCGCAGTGCTGCGATCATCAACCGCGCGTCATCGGCAAAAATCCGGATGTTGTCGAGGTGACGGCGTTCGATATGCGCGAGGAGCCTGGCGATACCTGGCTCGAATACCTCGCAGCCGATGTGGCCGATCTCGGGATGGCATTCCGCCTGAACCGCGAGATGCTCGCCCCCACCAAAACCGATCTCAAGCCAAACCGCCCGTCTCGGAGCACTGAACGCGGCACGGGGATCCAGCTCGCCTGCCTGCGGAATGCTCAAAACAAACCGCGGCAGCAATTCGCCGATCCGGACCTTTTGCCTCGAGCGAAGCCCCCGCCCGCGGCGGCGCCCGAAGATCAGCTGACGTTGTGCCAGCTGCACAATCGGAGAAAGTTAGAAGGCGCGCCGCAGCTCGTCCGCGAGATCAAGCCTCTCCCAAGAGAAGCTGCCGTCGGATTCGGGTTGTCGCCCGAAATGGCCATAGGCCGCCGTGGACGTGTAGATCGGTTTATTCAGGCCAAGATGCGTGCGGATGCCGCGCGGCGACAGATCCATCAGCTCTTGCAGCACCCCAGCCAGCTTTTGCTCGTCAACCACTCCGCCAGTGTCGACATAGAACGATAGCGGCTTGGCGACACCAATCGCGTACGCAACCTGTATAGTGCAGCGCTCGGCAAGCCCCGCGCCGACTACATTCTTCGCGAGATAGCGCGCGGCATAGGCTCCCGACCGGTCGACCTTAGTCGGGTCCTTGCCCGAAAACGCACCACCGCCATGCGGCGCGGCGCCGCCATACGTGTCGACGATGATCTTACGTCCGGTGACGCCGGCGTCGCCGTGGGGACCGCCGATCACAAAGCGGCCGGTCGGGTTCACGAGAAAATGCTCGTCGCTGCACATCCAACCCGGGGGTAGCACATCGAGCACGTGTGGACGCACGATCTCACGCACCTCCTCCCGTTCGATCCGGTCGGAGTGTTGAATCGAGACGACGATTTTAGTTGCGCACACCGGTCTCCCTTCGACGTAACGCAATGTCACCTGGCTCTTCGAGTCGGGGCCGAGTAAGGGGGTGTTTCCCGCGTGGCGAGCTCTAGAAAGCGAACGCAGGATCTCATGTGCATAGAAGATCGGCGCCGGCATCAGTTCGGGTGTCTCGGTGCAGGCATAACCGAACATCATGCCCTGGTCGCCGGCACCCTCATCCTTGTTGCCGGCGGCATCGACGCCCTGCGCGATGTCGGTCGACTGACCGTGGATGAAGCACTTGATCGCGGCGTGTTCCCAGTGGAAATTCTCCTGCTCATAGCCGATCTCGCGGATGGCGTTCCGCGCCACCTCGATCAGCTTTTCGCTGGTGATCGAAGCCGGACCGCGAACTTCTCCCGCGAGGACTACGCGGTTGGTGGTGACCAGCGTCTCGACACCGCAACGCGCTTGCGGTTCTGCCGCTAGAAACGTATCGACGATCGCATCGGAAATGCGATCGCAAATCTTGTCGGGATGGCCCTCCGACACGGATTCGCTGGTGAACACAAAATCACGGCTAGCCAAGAGTTCGCCTTCCCTGAAAAGATCAAGATAAAGAGGAGCACACCGGCATTGATGCAACCTTTCCGACCTTCGTTCTGATCGCGCTGCAACCGCTGCAAAGTCGCAATTTCACGCCCGCTCGGCTCCGCCGGCCAATGCTCTGGCGAGTTCGAATAAGCGGCGGCGCAAGCCCGGATCGTCGATCTTGTAATAGGCGGTAACCAGATCAACCGTCTCACGCCGTCGCAACGGATCGGAGTCGAAGGCATCGGAAGCAGGTTCTGCGAAGCCCGCAGGGATCGCCGGCGCGCGCACCGGATCCATGTCGTCGAAGAAGAAAGACACCGGAACGTCCAGAACGCGGCTCAGATCATGCAGGCGACTCGCCCCGATTCGATTGGCACCCCGCTCGTATTTTTGAACCTGCTGAAAGGTCAACCCGATGGCCTCACCGAGCTTTTCTTGGCTCAGGCCGAGCATGTTGCGGCGCAGCCGCACCCGAGAGCCGACATGAATATCGATCGGGTTCGGCTTGTCACCCTTTCGGCGACCCGGCCGCCGGGTCTGTTGCTGCATCGCCATCTTCGGTCGATCGCCCTCATAAAGGTTATAGAGTACACCATCGTACGCGATGAACAACCGACTCGACATAACGGAAATCGTTCTGACTCTGGATTAGTATCTGCTGCCCGGCAAGGACCGTTGAACAGCCCTCAGTGAAGTCGCAACACGACCGGGAGTGCACCGAGCAAAAGGAGCGCGACAAGGGCCCAGTCGCCGGCGCGGGAGTAGAGTGTGGCCTCGCCCGGGGGCGGCAGCGCGACATCGGCATAGCCGATCGTGTCGAGATTGACGCGCGCCCGGACCCGCCCGGCCGCGTCGATCACCGCGCTTATTCCGTTGTTCGCGACGCGTACCATCGGCAATCCTTCCTCGACGGTGCGCGTCCGAGCGCTGGCGAGATGCTGAAACGGACCCGAGCTGCGGCCGTACCATGCGTCGTTGGTGAGGTTCAGGATCCAATCCGGGCGCTCCTGTTCATTGACGATCGCACCCGGGAAAATGGCCTCGTAGCAAATCGCCGCGGCAAATGGCGGGAGCCGCGGTAGAGCTATCGTGCGGGGGCCCGGACCGGCGCTGAGATCAATCGCGCCGGTGGTGATTTTCTTGAACGGCAGAGCATCACGAATCGGGAGGTATTCGCCAAACGGAACGAGGTGTGCCTTGTCGTAACGAGCAACGATGCCACCGTCAGCGTTCAACGCTTCGATGCTGTTCCAGATCTGCACCACCGGCCCCGGCGGCGGGCTAGCCCGCAGCGCCCCGGTGAGGAGGTAGCCCCGCTTGGGCACAATGGCGGCGATCTCCCGACGAACCGTCGCATCGCGTTCGAGAAGAAAAGGTGTTGCTGCTTCGGGCCAAATGATGGCAGCGATCGGTCGAGGTGAGGCTGCGGCGCTCAGATTGACCAATCTTCGAAGATTACCTTCGGCAGTGCCGGGCTCCCATTTCATCGTCTGGGGAATCGACGGCTGGACGATGCGCAACCAAATTTCGCTGGCGGCGGTTGACGACATTTCCAGCCGAACCGCTCCCGAGGTGCCGGGTATAAGCACCAAAAGCGCCGCGCCGATCGCCGGCATCCAGCGCCGGCGCTCGGAAATCGGGACGAGAGACGATGCCCCAAGGAGGGCGGGTAATGAGGCGGCGAGCACCGTCACAAAGCTCAATCCATAAATGCCGATCCAGGCTACGCACTGCAGGACCGCGATCGCACCCGGAAACCCGCCGGACCATGTCGACCCGATAAGGTTCCAGGGGAGCCCGGTAAATGCATGGCCGCGGATCCATTCGGTAGCGGTCCAAGCGATTGCAAATCCGAAAACCCGCGCGGTCCCCGACAATCGCAAATGTTTGCTCGCGAGATTCGTGGCTAGCAAAGCGGCGCCTGGATAGAGCGCGAACACCGCCGGTAGACCCACAGCCGCAATCGGCACGAGCCACCAGAAAGTGGCGATATCGACAAAGAGCGCGCCGGAAATCCAGTAAAGCCCTGCGACGAAAAAGCCGAAGCCGAAGGCATAGCCAAGACCGAAGGAAGCGCTTGGACCGGAGCTGCCGTCGTCGAGCCAGAGAAGCGCGGGGAAGGCCACCACGAGCAACGGAGTTAGATCCACCGGCGGCAGTGTTGCCACGGCGGTGACCCCCAACAAAAAGGCAGCCCCGTAGCGTCGCCAGCCAGCCAACCCCGCGAGTTCGTAGGCCAAGCGGCAGAGCGGCGCGTGGATCCGCGATCCCGGTCGGACGCGTGCGACGGAAACCCTAGACACCAGCCGCATCTCTACCGCTGGTCGCCGCCGGTGGGCTGCGCACACGGAGCCGCTTAATCCGACGCGGATCGGCATCGAGCACCTCGAACTCGATCCCGGACGGGTGGGCGATGACCTCGCCGCGTTTCGGGACACGACCGGCGAGGCTCGAAACGAGCCCACCGAGCGTGTCGACCTCTTCCTGCTCAGCGGTCGGGCGCAAACGGGTGCCTTGACGCTCTTCCAGCACTTCAATCGGGGTGCGCGCGTCGACGATCAACGTACCATCCGCGCGCTCGGTTAGGCTAGGTCCGTCCGCCACATCGTGCTCGTCCTCGATCTCGCCGACGATTTCCTCGATCAAATCTTCGATCGTCACCAACCCATCGATCCCACCAAACTCGTCGACCACCATAGCGATGTGGGTCCGCGCTTGGCGCATCTGGACGAGGAGGTCTAGGGTCGGCAGCGAGGGTGCGACGAACAGCACTTTGCGCAGGATCGGTGACAGTTTTGTCGGCTGTCGATCCGCGACCGGCCCCAGCACGTCTTTGACGTGGATGAAGCCGATCACATCGTCGAGCGTTTCACGAAAGACGGGGACCCGCGAATGGCCCTGCTCGACCATACATTTGACTACCTCGGGGAAGGACGTCTCGATATCGAGCGCGACGATGTCGATGCGTGGCACCATTACGTCCGCAGCCGTCCGGTTGTGGACTTTGAGAATGTTGCCGATCAGGACGCGCTCATGTGCGCTGAGCGGGTGGGGACCTTCAGTGGAAGGCTCCTCGATCATTTCGTCGATCGTATTGCGCAAGCTCTCACCGTCGCGCGAACCCCGGATCAGTCTCAGGAAGTTGCGTAGACGGGCAAAAGACCGATCGTGCTCAGCCTGGAGGCCGCCACCCTCGGGCGGCTCGGGATCGCTCATGTAAAAACAGGCTCAGGTTCGATGGGCAAATTAATGTCGTGATAGGGATCCGGAACCCCTAGCTTGGCTAGTATCGAAGTTTCCAAGCGCTCCATCGTGATCGCATCGGCTTCACTTCGATGATCACAGCCGAGCAGATGAAGGACGCCGTGCACGATCAGATGGCGGGCGTGGTCGCAGAACGGTTTAACCTGCTCGTCCGCTTCGAGAGCCACCGTCTCGAAGGCGAGCACAACGTCGCCGAGCAGAAGGGGCGCACCGGGGGGAGCATGCGTCCGCTGGCCCCAGGCCCGAAATGCAAGCACATTGGTCGAAACATCCAGTCCACGGTATCTGCGATTAAGCTGCCGCTGCTGGGCGTCGTCAGTCAGCGTGATCCCCAGTTCGACCCGTGCTTGCGATGTGAACCAAATTGCTGCAATGCCGTCGACCAGCGCGACCCGAGCAGCATGGCGAGCGAGCCGTTCGGCGCCCGGACAAACCTGTTTCCAACCGATGCAGGGAGAGGCGATATCGATCGTCGCGATGGGTCTCATGACTATTCCTCGGCGGGCGCCGCCTGTTCACGTGCCTCGTAGGCGCGCACGATGCGGGCGACAAGCTCATGGCGGACCACATCCGCGTCAGTGAACCGTACAGTGGCGATCCCGTCGATGCCGCGCAGAGTTTCTAGCGCTACGGCCAGACCTGAACGGGTTCCCGCGGGCAGATCCACTTGGGTCGGATCGCCGGTCACGACCATGCGCGATGCTTCCCCGAGCCTGGTCAGGAACATTTTCATCTGTACCGGGGTTGTGTTCTGAGCCTCGTCGAGAATCACAAATGCGTGCGGCAGCGTGCGTCCGCGCATGAAAGCGATGGGCGCCACCTCAATTTCTCCGCTGCTTAGCCGCTTGGCGAGTTGATCGGCCGGCAGCATGTCGTTCAGCGCGTCGAAGATCGGCCTTAGGTACGGGTCGACTTTGTCGCGCAGGTCGCCAGGAAGAAAACCCAGCCGTTCGCCGGCCTCGACAGCTGGCCGAGAAAGGATGATGCGCTCGACGCGACCTGTCATCAGGAGGTCGACTGCTGCAGCGACCGCGAGGTAGGTTTTGCCGGTGCCGGCGGGTCCGAGCCCAAAAACGAGCTCATTTTCGCGCAGCGCCTTGATGTAGATTGTCTGCCCTGGAGAACGCGCTGCGATGCGCCGTTTGCGGGTGCGGAACGCTGTATCCCCCCGCCACAGAGCCGGGCTCTTGTCGGCGAGCTCGGCCGCGGCGAGCCGAATTGCAGCCTCGACCGCAGGCAGATTGATCCCCTGACCTCGTTTGAGGCGGTCGTAGAGCTGAGACAACGCGAGTTGGGCCGTCCACGTCGCCGAGGCAGGGCCCGAGATCGCGAGCCGGTTCCCACGGGTAAAAACCGAAACGCCGAGTTGTCGCTCGATCCGATCGAGGTGCTGATCACGCTCGCCGTAAAGCAAAGCGAGCAGCATGTTGTCGTCAAATTCTAACTGGGTGCGGCCTTCGACCTGTTCGACAGCGGGCATTTCCGAGGTGAGTGCGGTCATGCTTCGACGGCCAGGGCGAGAGAGCCCGAGAGGCTATTGGTAGTCGCCCCTGAAATCAGCACGAGGACGATCTCACCGAGCCGCGCCGGCGCCGAGACGTGGACGCTTTGGAGATAGGGGCTGCGTCCGACGAGTTGTCCGTCGTATCGCCCGGGCTTTTCCAAGAGTACAGGCAGGACCTGTCCGACGCAGGCCTCGTTGAAGTCGCGCTGTTGCCTCTTTAACAGCCGCTGCAACACATCGAGCCGATCAGACTTGACCGATTCCGGAACCTGGCCTGCAGCTGACGCTGCCGGCGTGCCGGGCCGCCGCGAATATTTGAAAGAGAACGCCTGGGCGAAGCCGATCTCCTCGACGAGATCCAGTGTGGCCAGGAAATCCTCCTCGCTCTCACCCGGGAAACCAACAATAAAATCCGAGGAAAGGGCAAGATCGGATCGAGCAGAGCGCAAGCGGTCGACAATTCGTCGGTAGGCGTCTGCCGTGTGTCGACGGTTCATCGCCGCGAGGACTCGGTCCGCTCCGCTCTGGACGGGGAGGTGTACCAAAGGCATCAGCTGAGGCACATCGCGATGCGCTGAGATTAACGCATCGTCGACATCACCTGGATGCGAGGTCGTGTAGCGAATCCGGTCGAGGCCGGGGAGCTCGGCGAGCCTACGTATGAGTTCACCGAGACCACAGTCTTTGCCATCGGGACTCACTCCGCGATAGGCATTCACGTTCTGGCCGAGAAGCGTGATCTCGCGGCTCCCGGCCCCGACGGCGTGACGCGCCTCGGTCAAGATCTCCGCCACCGGACGCGAGTATTCCGCGCCACGCGTGTAGGGTACGACGCAAAAGCTGCAAAACTTGTCGCACCCTTCCTGAACCGTGAGGAAGGCGGTCACCCCTGCTGCCGCCGAGGCTTCCGGCAGGTAGTCAAATTTAGGTTCGGTAGGAAAGCTCGTGTCGAGGATCCGGGTGCCACCCTTCCGTAACGCTTGAACGATCAGTTCCGGCAGTCGATGATAGCTCTGCGGCCCGAATACTAGGTCGACGAACGGCGCCCGGTGAAGGATCTGCGCGCCCTCGGCTTGCGCCACGCAGCCGCCGACCGCGACAATCATCGTGCCGCCTCGGCGCGCTTTTGCGATCTTCAGTCGGTGGATCTTGCCGAGTTCGGAATACACTTTCTCAACAGCCCTTTCGCGAATGTGGCATGTGTTGAGGATAACTAAATCCGCGTCGTTCGGCGTCATTACCGAAACAAAGCCGAGCGGCGCCAGGAGCTCGATCATCCGTGCGGAGTCATAGACGTTCATCTGGCAGCCGTATGTCTTGATAAAGACGCCTTTCACCACGTCCTGCGCATCTCCTCTCAAGAGGGCTTCTTGCATGATCAGGCTGCCACCTTGGGCACCAAAGTCGCGGATTCCCCGCGTGCGGCCGGACCCGGCGGCTTTGGCATTGGCTGCGGCCGACCGAAGAGCGCGCCAGCCATTCCGCCGGCAATCCGCGCATGGCAGTAGCCCGCCAGCGCTTTGCGCGACCCGCAATCGGCGAGAAATGTTGGCGGATGGAATTGGACCACCACCTCGACCGTGCCGAGCCCGATCATGCTCCATAAGTGAGGAACCAGACCTACCGCCCCGTGCCAGGAGAAAAACGGTCGGAGGGACCGACCGATCGGTATGCCGTCGAGCCGCGTATAAGCGAGCGAAACGGGTTGAACGACCACAGCTCTAATGTTTCCTTTTTTCTCCGCGGCGCCGAACAGTGCGGTCTTGAACGGAAGCGGCCGATTACCGTCTCCGCTTGTTCCCTCTGGAAACAGAATCAGCGCATCGCCGTCGATCAGCCTTTCGGATATTGCGTCGCGCTGGATCGCGGCGCTGCGGATTTGCCGATCCACAAAGACCGTGCGCTGCAATTTGGCGAGCCAGCCGAAGAACGGCCACTTGGCCACCTCCGTTTTGGCGATGAACGAACCCGGAATCAGCGAGCCCAGGATCGTGATGTCGGTGTAGGACACATGATTTGCCGCAAACAGCACGGGGCGCTCTGCGGTGGGCGTTCCGATGAGGCGAACGCGAAACCCGAGAATTCGACAACACCGGCGGTGATAAAAGGCCGGCAGCGTCTCCACCCATCGGCAACCTAAAGCCAACCCGACCCACTGTATCGGCATCAGGCTCAGCGTCCACGCAAAATAGAGCGCAAGGCGCGCCGTCCTCAGCAGCGAAGAGCTCATGTGGTAAACTGGGTCAAGTATCTTTGCATTTCCGTTCGTAGTGACGTGAGTATTTAGCCGTGACCAGATCAGTCTTGACCAAGATGCAGACATCGGTGGTGTTAAACTGCTCGTCGATCACCGCGCCGTCACCGACAAACCCACCAAGGCGCAAATATCCTTTGATGAGAGGAGGCAGCGCCGCCAACGCCCGCCCCGGGGCTATCGCGCCGATCGAGCACCGGCGCATGTCGATATAGCGTTCCTTGAGCGCACGCGGCCGAAGAGCGGGAGGTGCCAGATGGTAGTGGTGCAGGTAAGAGAGTGGCGTCGCAAGCGCGTCTGGATCGGTGCCGGGCAGGCTCGCGCAACCGAACATCAGCGTGATGTCGTGATGAAACACATAGGCCGCGATCCCGTTCCAAAGCAGCTGTATGGCCGGTCGCTGGCGATAGGCGGCATCGACACATGAACGGCCGAGCTCAAGGATTTCCCCCTCATGGGCGACAAGCGGCGCGATGTCGTATTCGTCGGCAGAATAGAAGCCTCCAAGTCGCCGCGCCGCATCCCGCCGAAGCAATCGGTAGGTTCCTACGACTGGGTTGCTACCCCTACCATTTCCGCGGTCGAGGACGAGAAGGTGATCGCAGTCATTATCAAAGCGATCGAAATCGCGTCGTCGAAACAACATCTCGGGCAGCGGCCGCGCCCCCAAGCTTTCATAGAATATCCGGTAACGCAGCGCCTGTACTGCGTCGATGTCCGCAGCCGTCTCAGCCAGCCGGACTTGCAACGGGCCCGATCGGATGTCGACGATGCGGTCTCGGGCACGCGCGGCAGCCGCTTCGATCGGGGGCGGGGCTTCGATCGGCAGGATGGGCTGCTCGACTACCGTGCCGGTGATCACTTCGGTCGCCCCTCGCGGCTCTTGGGATACACCCGGCAGTGCATCGCCAGACACGTCGACATCGGTCGCGCCGGCGGAGCTTGCCTCCGACCACACTGGTAGATCATTCGGTGCCGGCTCGCGGTTTGCCGCTGCGCGGCACGGCGTAGAGCTCAAGCCGATGCCCGACCAGTTCGTAGCCGAGCTCATCGGCAACGATTTCCTGCAATCGTTCGATCTCCTCGTTGCGGAATTCGATCACGCGGCCGGATTGCAGGTCGATCAAATGGTCGTGGTGAGCACTCGGCATTTCCTCGTAGCGGGAGCGCCCATCGCCGAAATCGTGTCGGGCCAGAATACTGGCCTCTTCAAACAACCGCACAGTCCGATACACCGTAGCGATGCTGATGCGCGGATCGATTGCGGTGGCTCGACGATAGACCTGCTCGACGTCGGGGTGATCGGCGGACTCTGACAACACGCGAGCGATCACGCGGCGCTGCTCCGTCATCTTCAAACCCTTGTCAAGGCAGAGCTGCTCCAGCCGCGAGATCATCACATCTCCACCGTGGCATGGCGATAATATATTGTACCTAAAAGCGGCGGACGAGCCTATCTCCTGAACGGTGGTGTCCCGGCCGAAGGCGGCAGCTTCCCAGCCGCGTAGCGGCTCTCGCACGGGGGCCGTGGGGATCAGGCTCGGGGCCGCCGCGCCCGGGTTCCGAGACCGATTTCCTTCGCAAGTCGGCTGCGCTGGCGTGCATAATTGGGGGCAACCATTGGATAGTCGGTTGTCAAACCCCAGCGCTCACGATAAGCCTCGGGCGTCATGTTGTAGGCAGTCTTCAAATGCCGCTTCAACATTTTGAGCTTCTTCCCGTCCTCCAAGCAAACGATGTAGTCCGGGAAGACGGACTTTTTGACCGGGACCGCTGGCTGCGGGCGTTCTGCGGGGGGCGGCGGTGCGCTCCCGATATTCGCCAATGAATTATATACTTGGTTGATCAGCTGTGGCAGATCTCCCACCGATACCGTATTGTTGGAGACGTGTGCGGCGACGATTTCGGTCGTCAACGCCAACAAATCGCTGCTCTGGTCGGGGTTGTTCATTTTGAGGATCCCACCGTGAGTATGATCTCTAAATATAATTAACAATCCGCGACGGGGCAATCCGGTCAATGTCCGATTTCTTCAAATCGTGCGCGCGGTCGCAAGAACAGTCGGTCGCGGTCGCCAACAAGGTGAGAGGAAAGCGCAAGCCTTACCAAACTCATGGCTGGATCGTTACGTCGGCGAGCGCACGCCGCAGGACAAGGGCATCGCCGCGACGACTCGCTTGCCGGTAGTAATTCCGACGATGGCCAATCGGCACAAAGCCTCGGCCGGCGTAGAGGGAAAGCGCGGCGCTGTTGTCCACCGCTACTTCAAGAACGATGCATTCAGCGCCGCGCACACGCCCCTCGGAGCATACGGAATCCAAAAGCGCCGAACCGATTCTTTCTCGCCGCCGTTCAGGCAAAACACCAAGCGATAGGATCTCGCATTCCTCGCGGAGGTCGAGAGCCAAGACAAACCCGGCCGGCATCTCGTCTGCCCAAGCGATTCGGCCGAAGAATCCCGTAATGTTCATTATCTCGGCTATCGCCAGGGAGTTCCATGGTTCTTCGGGGAAGCAGGCGCAGTGTAACATCGACACCGGGTCGGCCATGACTTTGGACAACAGCTCGAAACGGTGGTTCACCAGCCGGCCACTTGGTGAGCCGTCGAAATGGTGACGTCGGGTGGGCGCAGGTAGAGCGGCAATGGCTTGACCCGACTCTCGCCCGCGCGCGCACGCCGGAGCACCGCTTGCAAGACGCCGGCTGCGTCAGGCGCAGATCCTTCAATGACGATCGTACACGAGCGGGGCAACAGGATATCAGCGGCGCGCTGCGCTGCATCGCCGGCGACAACGAGAGGTGCCGCACCGATGAGACCCCGCAGCGCTTCGTCAAGGGTTGCCGGCATCGCGGCCGTCGGGTTCCCAAGCGGACGGTAGGCGCGATCGAAAAGCTGTATGTAAAGGTCCTCCCGGCGGCTTTCGAGAGCCACCAGGAGGAAACCGGCGCCACGCTCGTGACCCCGTGAGGCGAGCCCGGCGGCCACAGCTTCGAAGCCGGTCACGCCAACCGATTGCACACCGGTAGCGAGTGCGATTCCGCGCGCGGCTGAAAGTCCAACGCGGATGCCCGTAAAACTGCCGGGTCCGATCGTCGCCCCTACGATGTCCAGCGCCAAGGCGGACAGCCCTGACTTGCACATCACGGCATCTATCATTGGGAGCAGCCTCTCGGCTTGGCCGCGCGCAGCCGCACACCGCTCAGCAGCGAGCACCCTCTCGCCTGCGGCAACCACCACCGAACAGCCCGACCCCGCCGAATCGAGCGCCAGCACAATCGGCTCCCCTGATGCCGCCCTCATATCCAGGCCGTTGAGCATCACTGTGCGGTCAGCGTTATGCACCTCATCACCCGTTGCAGGTGCAGCAACCACCCTCTGCTTACCTGCAAGGGTTCATCAAACTCGCGTGGCGGCGTGCCGCGGGGCCCGGGACGGCGATGTAGCCAGGGCGAGAAAGGCCGCTTAGACCGCCCTCACCTCAACGACCTCGGGGATGTAGTGCCGCAGCATGTTTTCGATTCCCGCCTTCAGTGTTGCGGTCGAGCTTGGGCAACCTGAGCACGAACCCTGCATGTGGAGATAAACCACACCGTCCTCGTAGTCGTGAAAGATGATGTCTCCGCCATCTTGCGCGACCGCTGGACGCACTCGTGTCTCGAGCAGTTCCTTGATCTGGGAGACGACTTCGTCCTCGTCTTCTTGCCGGGCTTCTACGGCTGCACTATCGGCTGTCCCTACGAGCACCACCGGACGCCCCCCGGTGAAATGTTCCATGATTACCGCTAAGATCGCCGGCTTCAGCTGATACCAATCGCCCTCGGCGTCCTTCGTCACCGTAATAAAGTCCGCACCGAGGAAGACGCCCGTTACCTGCGGCAGAGCAAACAGCCGTTCCGCCAACGGCGACGTCCGCGCCGCCACCTCCGCGTCCGTAAAGTTTGCCGTGCCGGAAGCCATGACCATGCGACCAGGTAGGAATTTTAGGGTCGCCGGGTTCGGTGTCTGCTCGGTCTGGATGAACATCGATGGCTCCGAAAGCGAAAGGAACAACTCACCTTAGCATGGGGGTTTGGCGGGGCGAATCAACCCTCGGCAGACCATCGATCGTTATGCAGGGGGGGACAGTTAAGATCAAAGCGCCAAGTAGGCCTCAGCTGACGGCGTCGAGTTGCTCTAGGGTGAGGCCGCCAGGGACGATCGTGATCGGTATACGAAGGCGGGCGGCGGGCTTGCCGGTCAGATACGTGATCAGCGGCCCCGGTCCTTCCGGTCCGGTTCCAGCTGCGAGCACGAGTATCGATATACCCGGCTCCTCGGCGATCAAGGCCAGCAACTGGTCGCGGCGGTGACCCTCGCGTATATAGACGATCGGTATTGTGCCGGCGATCGGGGCGATTTGCTCGCAGAGGCGTTGCATCAGCTGTTCGGCTTCCTCGCGGCTTTCCTCGCGGGCGAGATTCTCGATCGAAATCCAATGCTGCAGTTCCGACGGCTCGATTACATAAAGCAGCGCCATCCGCCCGCCGGTATGCGCTGCGCGGCGCGCGGCGTAGTGCAGGGCAGCTTGAAGCTCCTTGGACTCGTCGACCACCACGAGAAAAACACGCGGGCTTGCGGTCACTTCCATTGGGCCATCCCTCCGCCCGATCTGCGCTCGGATCAGGCGCTTCTAAATGGTAGGCTCGCTAGCCATCCTGCCACCATCGCCGTCAACACCGCAATTGCTCCGTAGAGCACAGGCTGCCGACCGGCAAAGCCAAAGACATCGGCGTCGAGGCCCACCTTGGAAACCACGAGCGGTGTCGTCTGGCCGCTGACGACGTCTTTGTCGCGG
>Ga0307477_10001352_pt1 | contig 21056 bp, 12 predicted proteins | sample atmos_gasesECM2C_FD_203316 | JGI IMG/M metagenome (GOLD analysis project Ga0307477, IMG submission 203316) | Hardwood forest soil microbial communities from Morgan-Monroe State Forest, Indiana, United States - atmos_gasesECM2C_515 | ecosystem: Environmental > Terrestrial > Soil > Temperate...
ACTCCGGTGTACTCATGTCGCCCGATGGGCGCTCGCTGCTGATTCGGGTGATCGGCAAACAACCGCCCAACCATCTCGAGTTCTGCCGCGACCTGACGACGAATGTCGCCCGCGTCGCCAGCCAGGCCAACACCGACGGCCTCAAGCTGGAATACGCCGGTTCGTACGCGATCGCGATGCTCAGCGAGCGGTCGATCCGTCGGGACATGATCGCGAGCGTCATCGGGTCAATCGTCCTGATCCAGCTTCTGTTCCTGCTGGCGTACCGCAATCCGTTCATGCTTTTCGCGCTCGCGTTCGGCCCGGTGGCACTGGGAATCCTCCTGGGGTTCGGCGCGTATGCCTGGTTCTCGACGAATCTCACGCCGCTCTCGGCGGCGCTGGGCGCGATCCTGGCGGGGATGGGGATCGACTATTCGATCCAATATATTTCCAGTTACGAAAGCCGTCGCTCGGTGGGCGGCACGCCAGGGGACGCCGCGGCCCAGGCCGCGACGGATATGACTCCCGCAGTCCTGGCCGCGTGGGCCACATCCGTTGTCGGATTCGTCGCGATCGAATGCTCGCGCGTCAAGGCGATGCGGGATTTTGCGCTGCTGGGAATGCTGGGATTGACCGGCGCTTTTGTCTGTGCCGCGGCCCTGCTTCCGGCGCTGCTGATGCTGACGGACCGGCGCGCCGAGTCGGTCCTTCGATCCCGCGTCCGTTTCGCCTTCGATGGCGTTCTCGCCGGGCTGGATCGACGTCGCAGCCTTTGGCTGGGGCTTGCATTGATTATTTTCGTCGCCGCTCTTTTTGTAGCAGCTCGCGACGGCGCTGAGGTCCTCCCTCTCGAATCCGATCTGACCGTGATGCATCCACAGCCGAATCCCGCGATCGAAGCGCAGCTACACATAGGTGAGCAATTCGGCATCTCGCCGGGCTCTCTGATTGTGTACCTTCGCGCACACTCGACCGAGGAGCTGGCCGAGGTGGCATCTCGTGCGGCGGATCGACTTAGCGAACACTCCGCCGCGGCGGACGGGATACGAGGAAGCTACGGCCTGGCAACGCTGCTTCCCGATCCGCGTCTGGCGCGCAAGCGCCTTACCGACGTGTCCGACACCGAGGCCGACCGTGTCGTATCCGATTTTCGCACGGCGCTCGCCGAAAACGGTTTTGCCGCCGAACCCTTCGACAGCTATGCCAACTTTCTCCATGTCCTGCTGACCCGTCGATCGCCGCCGGTCGTGCGCGATTTGCTTGCCTATCCGCGCCTGGCTGAAACGGTGCTCCCGGCCTCCGCGTTTCACGGCACGCCGCCCGTCGAGTCGATCCTGCTGGTCTTCGTCGGCTCATCCCTCGATCGCGATCGCGACGCACGGGATCGGGCCATCGGCGCGGTCCGCGGCGCCCTGAGCGGGCTTGACGGCGCCACCGTCACCGGCCTGGGCGTGCTGAGCCATGACACCGAGCAGACCGTCCGACAAGAGCTTCCGCGATTGATCGTCGCCGCGATGCTGGTTGTCGCGGCTTACCTGGCCGTTCATTTCCGGAACCTGATCGATGCGATGCTGTCGCTTCTGCCGGCGGCATTCGGAATGATCGTCGCCGCGGCGGCGCTGCGGCTTTCGGGACAGCGGCTCAATATGGTCAACCTCGTTGCCATTCCCTTGCTGGTAGGAATCGATGTGGATTACGGGGTGTTCCTGGTCAGCCTGGCGCGCAATCGGCGGACGCGGCGGCAAACCGCCGGACAACTCCGATCCCGCATCGAGCCGGTATCTCACGCCGTGGTGATGTGCGCCGCAGCAACGATCCTGGGTTATGTCTCGCTGGTGTGGACGAGCATCCCCGCCGAACGCTCGCTGGGCATCGCCGCGGCGACCGGCGTCGGCGCGTGCCTTGTCGGTGTCCTGTTTCTTCTGATCCCGGTTTTGTTTACCTTCACCCGACGAGCGTGAGAATTTCCATTGCGGTCCTTGCCAGCCTCATCATCGCAGGTTGCGCTGCGCCTTCGGGCCGGCTGACATTTCCGGCCCGGCCCATCGAGCGGTCGTCGCGCGGATGGTTTTACGACGTGCACCATCGCGGCCATCCGGATTTTGCGCTGTTGACGGACGGGGAGGGCCGCATTGCGAAAATCGCCTACGATGACGGCAACGGGCGCTTCAATCGCATCTATCAACTCTCCGACTATGCCAACGGGGAGGTGCCCCACCTGATCGTGATGCTGGATTCGATCCCGTATCAGGCGATGGCCGACCGCTATGCAGCCGGCGATTTTCGCTGGTTCGATCCGCCGCAGAAAGTGATCCCGCCTTTCCCGTCGCTGACCGAGATCTGCTATTCAACGTTGCTGGGCGCCCCGCCCCTGCCGGGATTCGTTGACGACTTTTACGATCCCGACACCGGCCGTTCATCCGACATGCTCTTCCAGCGCCTCCTGGCCAGCTACCGCGAACCGTGGGAACGCCGCCTCCACTATGACGCCACCGTGTATCAGTCCGGACTGGCGTACCTGCACCCCCGCGAGTGGTACGCCGCCGAGTTACAGTTGGCCAAGCAGGCGTTCGACGAAAGCCCCGACCGCGTCACGCTTGTCTACCTCGGAAGCGCCTCGAGCATGCTCAGCAAATACGGCCGCGCGGGTCTCGAGGAAGTCCTCGACGGCATCCAGCGGATGTGCATTCAGATTCTTTACGAGCGCCAGGGCGCGGTGAAGATCAGCATGATGGCCGATCACGGCCATAACCTGACCGCAACAAAAAACATCTCGCTGGAGCCTTGTCTTGCGGCCGCGGGGTTTCACGTAACACAGCAACTGCTAAAACGTAACGACGTGGTCATCGAGCTGCACGGCCTGGTCACTTACACCGGCGTACGGACGATGCGTCCGGCCGCAGTCGCCAAAGCGCTGTGCGGCTGTCCCGAGGTAAACCTGGCATCCTATCTCGACGGAGAGCAATTGATTGTCCGCAACGCAAAGGGCTCCGCCGCGATCGAGTGCCGAGATCGCAAGCTACGTTACCTCCCCATCGATGAAGACGTGTTGAATTATGCCCCCGTGATCTCGAAAATGCGCTCACAAAGCAAGGTCGATCCGGACGGGTACGTCGCCGATAATGACTGGTTTTTCGCGACGCTCGATCACGAATATCCCGACGCCCCGCGCCGCCTTTGGGAGGCATTTCATGGCACGGTCACTCACCCGCCGGAGGTGGCGATCACCATCCGCGACGGCTTCTGCGCCGGCCGGCCCGCCTTCGAGGCCTTCATCAAAATGGCCTCGACGCACGGCTCCCTGAATCAGGTCAACAGCGCTACCTTTGTCATGTCGATGACGGGCCGCGTGAAGGGCCCCCTGCGGACGAGGGACGTATTCCGGATGATCGAGCCGGGATTCGTTCCGCAGGTGCGGTGATGGTGGCCGTGTTATGGTTCCACATTCAATCGAATCACTGGCAATCACCGGCGCCACCGCTGGAGCCATAACAGCGACGTTTTCCTACGTCACATTCGGCCCCCGGTGCGGCATATGGGGGCCCGTTGTTTTCCGCGGCGCCACGACCGGCGCACCGACGGTTGCGCTGACATTTGACGACGGCCCCCTGCCCGGCTCGACCGAACGGGTGCTGGATGTGCTGGCGGAGCTTGAGGTCAAGGCGGCGTTCTTTGTCATCGGCCGCCGCGCCCGGGAACATCCCGACCTTCTCCGCCGGATTCATCACGAGGGGCACCTGATCGGCAACCACAGTTTCAACCATCGCGGCCTGGGCTTTCTTGGAGGCGTCCGATATTGGCGATCGCAGTTGGAGCGGACGGATGCCGCGATTGAAGCGGCGGTCGGTTTGAGACCGCGGCTGTTTCGCCCGCCGCTGGGAATCAAGACGCCGGCGATCGTCCGCGCCGCCGCCGGTCGCACGATCGTCACCTGGACCCGCCGCGGTTTCGACGGCGTATCCACCAACCCCCGCCGAATTCTAAGACGTCTTGTGCCGCACGCGCGCCCCGGCGATATTCTCGCCCTTCACGACGGCCTCAGCCCGCAATCCCGCCGGAATCCCACCCAGACCATTGATGCCCTGCGACCGCTCATCGACGGCCTGCGCGCCCGCAACCTGCGATTCGCTCGACTCGATGATCTTATTGGATCAACGTCCCAGACCCTGGGGAGTTTCCGCTCGCATCACTCAACTCCTGTCGATTGAATGCCCCTTCTCTTCCATAAGGCGTGAGCTCAGCAGCAGATTGATCTTCCGCTTCAGAAGGGCCCGGCGGTCGTTGAAATGGTAGACGCTGCGAGCCAGGTCAACGAAGTGTTCCGTCGATCGGCCCGCGCGCGCGCAGGCATAGATATTATCGATCACATCATACAGCTCAGCGTTTACGGACCGGAGTTGACAAACCAGATCGTCCAGCTCGGGCGTTCCGGCAATCGCCGCGTCACGCGCTTCTTCCAACACGGCCAGCTCGACGCGGATGTGCTCGAGCTTTACCGGTTCACTGATGCGATCAAGCTTGACCTGCAACACGGTTAATTTGTCGAACAACTCACCGGGGGATATCTCGACGAGAATGGGCTTCGCTGGGATCATGCAGCTACTCCACCGGCTTGAGCCCCTGAATCACCGCCGGTTGCGACGTGGGCACACACAACAGATTGATCGAGACGATCGTACCGAACACGTTACGCGGATTTCGCAGGAAGTTTGCGGAATTGAACAGGGGAGGCCGGTGCCAATAGGCGCGATAGCCGATCGAAGCGATGTGGCGAATCAGATCGGCATGGAACTCCTCCCGATCGCTCTCCACGTATAGCACAGGTTTGAACTTCTCGATGAGGCCGGCAGCGCCGATCAGAGCTTGGCGCTCCATGCCTTCGACGTCCGCCTTAATCAGCCGACAGCGCGACAACGGCAATGAGTCCAGCCGAATGACCTGGACCTGTTCACCCAGACGATCCTGATCCAGGGAAAGCCCGGCGAAATTCTGGGGCCGGCGCGGGTTCAGGTGCGGAACGCGGACGGCGCCTGGCACGTCGGCTGCCGCGGCCTGCATGCACCAGACGTTGGTCAGACTGTTCAGCGCGACATTGGCACACAACGTCTGAAACGCGAGGCGATGCGGCTCAATCGCCCACATCTGGCCTGCTTCGGTAACTGCCCGGGCGAAAAAGATCGTGCGCGCCCCGATGTTCGCCCCCACGTCAATGACGACATCGCCGGGCCGGATGATCTGGCGAAAGACTTCGACTTCCCCTTCGCTCCACTCGCCGTACAGGTCAAACGCCCGCCCGACAAACTGATCGTTGACGTTGTACAGCATCCGGCCGTGGCGACAGTCCTTGAGACGGTTGAAGCCGTCGATGTCTGCCGAGGGGTTCGACGATGGTTTGTGAGCGTTATCCGGGAGCGGCGGCATCATGGGGCCGATCATATCCTAACTCGGGGGGACCGCGCCGGAAGACCGTCTGACCGCCGACTTGAGCTACGGGTGAATAGTTTTTCGTCACGTATCCGTTCAGCTCGCGCCACGCCGCAAAGTAATTCGCCCGGCGGGCGGGAGTAAGGCGCAGCTCCTTAAAATCCTCGGCAAATTCTCGAGTTGGAAAGTCCGGCTGCGAGGGCAGGATGATGTATTTCGGACGACGGTCCTCGAAATCGCAGAGCATGGCGCGGCAGAATCGCTGGGGCGCGTCGTCGTCGTTGGCCCAGAGGAAGGTCGTCGGGTAGCGCGAGCCAGGGCGGAGGTCGGTTTCGACCATCAGCCGCATCATGTCGTCCATCCACACTGAATCGCCGGCAGCAGCATGACGGCTCAGATACTCGGTGATCGCCAGGCGCTCCAGCGGCGGGCGACGATTCTGGAAGACCCAAATGGCGCCGAACGTCGACACCAGGATCATCGGCGCAAGCGCGGCGGCGAGTGCGACCGGCTGATCGCGCCGCGGAATCATGCCAAACAACAGTGCCGCGGGCGCTGCCAATACCAGAAAGTGGTATGGGTACATCCGTCCCTGCGCGATAACGCCCAGCGTTTCAATTGCCAGCCACATCAGGACGAAAAACAAGATCGAGCGATCGACTCTCATTGTGAGCCGGTGTCGCGGCCGGCGGAAGACGACGCCGCGAACCAGCACTGGAAACCCGAGCAGTAATATGACCACGCACCAGCGGGCACCGTCCCACGGCTCCCAGCGGGAGTGTGCGGCGTAGCTGCCGATCTGCCGCCAGATTTCCGGCATCCGTGGCAAGAGATCGGTGCTGACCAGATAAATGAGCGTCGCCGCGGCGGGGATCGCAAGTCCGCACAAGGCGGCCACCGCGTGGATCGCCAGCCGGCGCAGGTTTCCGTGCCGCAGCCATAGCGTCGCAATCGCAAACGCGGCCAGCACCGCCAGCCCCGATGGCTTCAGCATCGCCGCCGTGCCCGCGGCCAGGCCGACTACGAACGAGTCCCGGGCGTCGTCGCGCAGGAGCGATGGCAGTGCCGACGCGGCGGCGAAAATCACGAAAAACGATTGCGCGGTTTCCAGCCGAAATCCGTCAGCAATCAGATTGCAATTGAAGTAGACCAACGCAAATGACGCCGCCGGCGTGATTGCGTGCGGCCCGATGTTTCGCGCTGCCGCCCTTGCCAACAGTACAACCGCTGCGATTGCCAAGCCGGTCTGTGCGACGACGTAGCCCGGCCAATTTGCCCCCAGCAACCGCCACAAGGGGCTCATGAGCAGTCCGACGGTAGGGAACTTATTGTCGATCAGCTCGATGCCGACCCGTCCGCCTTCACTGACGGTTTTGCCCATGTAGATGAAGATCGCGCCGTCGCCGCCGAACGGGCGGAAAAGTTCGCCCAGCCGCCCGGCCAGCGCAAGCACAACACAGAGGCAGACGAACCAACCCAGAAAGACGTGTTCCCGCCTGGACCTGCCTGCGCCTGGCTCAATGTGGCGCGATCGTGACGGAAGCTCTAAAACCGCCGGGCCTTCCACTTGTCTGTTATCGGCACGACGGCAGTATCGCACCGCCGCTTTCATCTGTGCCCCGCCATGACTCTCCGGTAGAATGCCGGCGCCTTTCTTTATTGGGCCATATGTCTCAGACCTCAAGACGCCGCAAATCCCCCGAGGAGCTGCGCAGCCATCGCTGGCTGGGGCCGGACGACCTGCGGTCGTTCGGTCACCGATCACGGCTCAAGCAAATGGGCTATTCGGCGCGAGACTGGCACGGCAAGCCGGTCATCGCAATCCTTAATACCTGGAGCGATCTCAATACCTGCCATACCCACTTCCGCGACCGGGCCGCCGAGATCAAGCGCGGAATCTGGCAGGCGGGCGGATTTCCCGTGGAAATCCCCGTCATGTCGCTGAGCGAGATCTTCATGAAGCCCTCGGCGATGTTCTATCGCAACCTGCTGGCGATGGAGACTGAGGAAGTGTTGCGATGCCATCCGATTGACGGCGCGGTGCTGATGTGCGGCTGCGACAAAACCACGCCGGCGCTGCTGATGGGCGCGATCTCGATGAACCTTCCAGCCATCGTCGTGCCCGCCGGACCGATGCTCAAAGGAAACTGGAGAGGCAAGACGCTGGGAAGCGGCACCGCGGATTGGGGGTATTGGGACGAACGCCAGGCGGGGAACCTGAGCGAATGTCAGTGGCGGCAACTGGAAGACGGCATCGCCCGTTCGGCGGGACACTGCATGTCGATGGGGACCGCCTCGACCATGACCGCCCTGGCCGAGGCGCTGGGTATGACGCTCAGCGGGGCGTCTTCGATCCCGGCGTCTCACTCGACTCACAGCCGGATGGCCGCCGAGAGCGGCAGGCGGATCGTCGAAATGGTGTGGGAGGACCTGCGGCCGTGTGAAATTCTTACGCCGCGGGCCTTTGACAACGCGATCACCGCAGACATGGCAATCGGCGGTTCGACCAACGCGATCATCCACCTGGTGGCGCTGGCCGGACGGGCCGGCATCACGTTGCCGCTGGAGCGCTTCGACGAGATTTCGCGTCGCACGCCGGTCATTGCGAACGTCGCGCCCTGCGGGCATCATCTCATGGAAGATTTTTACGATGCCGGCGGGCTTCGCGGACTGCTCAATCGCATCCGCGATCGGTTGAATCTCGATTGCCTGACCGTTACCGGAAAGACTCTGGGCGACAACGTTGCCGGGGCCGAGGTCTTCGACAACGAGGTGATTTTGCCACTCGATCGGCCGCTTTCGCAGGCCGGGGCGACATTCGTTTTGCGCGGGAATCTGGCGCCCGATGGGTGCGTCATCAAGCCGACCGCGGCCGAGAAGCGGCTGCTAAAGCACACCGGCCCGGCGGTGGTGTTTCAGGGATACGCGGACCTGAGCGCACGGATCCATGATGAGAGTCTTGACGTGACCGGCGATTCGGTCCTGGTGCTTCAGACGGCCGGCCCGCTGGGCGCGCCGGGCATGCCGGAATGGGGAATGCTGCCGATTCCCCGCAAGCTTCTGCGCCAGGGCGTGCGCGACATGGTCCGCATCTCCGATGCACGGATGAGCGGCACCAGCTACGGCACCTGCATCCTGCACGTCTCGCCGGAAAGCGCCCTGGGCGGGCCGATCGCGCTGGTGCGCAATGGTGACTCGATCGAGCTTGACGTGGAAGCGCGTCGAATTCATCTGCACGTCAGCGAGGCAGAGTTGGGCCGGCGGCGAGCGGCGTGGACCCCTCCTTCACCGCACTTCGACCGCGGGTACGGCCAGGTCTTCCTTGAGCAAATGACCCAGGCCGATGAAGGATGCGACTTTCGCTTTCTCCACGGCGGCAGAACGACGGCCGAGCCGGACATCTATTGAAGTCGGGAAGCCGAGGTTTTGCGATGCGAATGCAACATGGCATTTGGCGATTGCGGCTCAGATGGGGCTGCCGTTTCCTGTCGATCGTTTGCGGCGCCGCAATATGCAACCTGGCGCGATCGGCCCGCGCCCAAACGGCGATGCTGGATCTGCGCTCCGCCACGGTGGTGACCCCGCGGGAACTGAGCTCTCGCGAACGAAAGGCCGTGGACATGCTGCTGGACGAGGTGGAAGTGCGGACGCAAATCCGCCTTCCCGTTGCCCAGACCTGGCCGGCGGACAATGTGCCGGTGATCGTCGTCGGGCCGGCGGCCTCGCTGGCGCCCCTCGCCGCCGACAAAAGGCTTTCGCTTCCCCCGGCCGGCAACGCCGCCGAAGGGTATCGCCTCTGGGTTCTGCGATCCGCGACGGCGCCCAGCGTCTGGGTCTCAGGCAACGACGAACGCGGCGTACTGTTCGGTGTTGGCCGGCTGCTGCGGAACCTTTTGCTCTCGCGCCAGCGGATCGAGCTTCCATCCGATCTCCAGATCGAATCCGCCCCCAAGACGCCGCTCCGCGGCCATCAGCTCGGCTATCGGCCCAAGTGCAATTCCTACGACGGGTGGACCGTCGCCATGTGGGAGCAATACATCCGCGACCTGGCCGTGTTTGGGTGCAACGCGATTGAATTGATTCCGCCGCGATCGGACGACCAGCCCGACAGCCCTCACTTCCCCCTGCCGCCGATGCAGATGATGGTTCAGATGTCGCGGCTGGCCGATGAATACGGCCTGGACGTGTGGATCTGGTACCCGGCGATGGATCGCGACTATGCCAATCCCGCCACCGTCGAGTTTGCGATCAAGGAATGGGGCGACGTGTTCGCCAGGCTGCCGCGGATCGATGCCGTCTTCGTGCCGGGCGGCGATCCCGGTCACACGCGGCCGAAAGTGCTCTTCGCGCTACTGGAGAAGCAGACGGCCAACCTGCACCGATTCCATCCCCGCGCCCAGATGTGGGTTTCACCCCAGAGTTTTTCGCAGGAGTGGCTCGATGAATTCTTTGCCTTGCTGAAAGCGGAACCGCCGTGGCTGAGCGGCGTCGTTTACGGCCCGCAGATTCGCATCCCGCTGCACGACTGCCGTGCGCTGACCCCCACGCGCTATCCGATCCGCGATTATCCGGACATCACGCACACACAGCATTGCCAATATCCCGTACCTGACTGGGACGTGGCCTACGCTGTGACCGAAGGACGCGAGCCGATTTGCCCGCGGCCTACCCAAATGACCAACATCTTCCGGCTGACACGCCCGGACACCATCGGTTTCATCGCTTATTCCGAGGGGTGCAACGACGACGTCAACAAGATCGTTTACAGCACGCTGGGCTGGGACCCGGATGCCGACGTGACGGACGTACTCCGGGAATACAGCCGCTACTTCATCAGCCCCGGTCTAACCGACAGCTTCGCGCAGGGATTGCTCGCCCTTGAGCGAAGCTGGAGCGGGCCAGTGCAGGCAAACGAGGGGATTGAAACAACGCTGAGGCAGTTCGCGGCAATGGAAAAGGCGGCGCCGGTACGGCTCAAATTGAACTGGCGCTTTCAGCAGGCGATGTACCGCGCCAATTACGATGCGTTCGTCCACGCCCGATTGTCCTATGAAATGCAGCTCGAGGACAGGGCAATGGCGGAGCTACGACGCGCGCCGCGGATCGGCTCCTTGCTCGCCATGGAAACCGCGCAGCGGACGCTCGATCGCGCCGTCGCCGAGCCTGTATCCGCGGACGTGCGGGCCCGCGTCTTCGAGCTGGCCGAGGCGTTGTATCAGAGCATCCGGATGCAGTTGAGCGTCGAACGCTATGCCGCCGAGAGCGTCGGCCGCGGCGCCAATCTTGATCGGATCGACGCGCCGCTCAACAACCGCCGCTGGCTTGCCAGGCAGTTCGAGGAGATCCGCAAACTCGAAAGCGAATCCGAGCGACTCGACCGTATCCACAACATCGTCGCCTGGACCGACCCCGGCCCGGGCGGCTTTTACGACGACCTGGGAAACCTGCTTCGCCAGCCGCACCTGGTCCGAGGCGTGGGCTGGAAAAAAGACCCCGCATTCTATCACACGGCCAACGTCCGCCTTGAAGACCAATTCGACGGCAACGCGCCGATGCCGGTTTCATGGTGGAGCACGGCGGGCACGCTTTACGACGAGCCGCTGCGAATGCACTACGACAGTTTGGATAAGTCGGCGCGTTACACGGTCAGGGTCGTCTATGCGCCGTCGGGTACCGGAACAACGGTACGGCTCGTTGCCAATGAACGATTCGATATCCACCCGCCGCTGCGCCGCGAGGCGCAGCGGCTGGAGTTTGCCATCCCCGCGGAGGCCACCGCGAGCGGCCGCCTCGATCTCGCCTGGTACCCCCAGACTGGTCTCGGCCACAACGGCCGCAACCTCCAGATCGCCGAGGTGTGGTTGATGAAGCGGTGAGGAATCTGGAAATCATTCGTCGCTCTTGCGACTACAGGGGTCGGGGAGCGCGCGATGTCGCAAGTGGAAACCGAGCTCGGTCCTGCGATCGGGCATATTGAAACCGACGTATTCTGCGAAGGGTGCGGTTACAACCTGCACACGCAGGCAGTCATGCGCGACCCGCGGCTGGGGGTCTTGGTCTGCCGCTGCCCGGAGTGCGGCCGCTACGGCGCGGCCGGGCGAAGCACCTCCGCCGCCCGCACCTGGCTCAATCGCTTCGGCACGGCCTTGCTGGTCGTTTGGGTCTTATTCCTGCTGGGGTTCTTCGCGTTGTGCACGCTCTTCCTGGGCGTTGTGGCCTATGGCCACACGATGGACATGACGCAATGGGTCCCGACGGGTCCGGTCACGACGATGCCCGCATCCGGCCCATTTCTTCCGCGCTACCAGTACGTCATCCGCGAGATTCCCGCCAACGATACGTTTGAATTGGCGCGGGCCCGGCAGGAATCGCGCATTCTTTCAACGATCGCGATTGTGCTGGGGCTGATTGTGGGAATGGTGTATTCGGCGTTCCTCTGGCACGCCAAGGGATGGCGGCGGTTGTTTGCTTTTCTTCCGCCGTTGGTGGGATGCGGCGCAGCCGCGATGATCTTTGCCAACGATCCGATGACGATGCAGATTCGCGACTGGGGCGTGGCCCACATCGCCGAATATCTGCCGTGGGAATGCGGTGCGGTGGGGGTCGGACTGCTCATCGGCAGACCCATCGCGCGATTCGCCTTGCAAATCCTGGTGCCGCCCAAACTCCGCCAGCATCTTTCCGCTTTGTGGACGGTGGACGGAAAGCGTTTGTCGGTCCTGGAGCGTGTTATGCAGAATAGGAAAAACTGAGTTCCGGTCCGGATTCGGCTCCAAGATTACCGGAGATTCTAACGGCACTGCCGTGCGGCACCACGGCAACGGCGAACTGGGCGCCTTGGCCAGTGTTTGCCAAGACGCCTTGAACTCCTCCTGATTTGTTAAAATTCACGACCTCCTGAACTTCAAATTGAGGCACCAACTCGAAATCGCGGTACGTTCCGGTTGTGGGGCTGGGCGTTTCGCCCGCCACGAAGGGAGTGCCGATGGCGCCGATGTAGCTGGCGGTCGGAAATGTATTTTGTCCGGTGAAGTCGGCATCGCCGTTGCTATAGGTACGAATTTCCAAGCCGCCGGGCGAAGCCAACGTGGCGTCCAAGGCGACGAGCCTCATCGTTCCCGCCAACACTCCGGTGCCCGGGTCCTTGGCGAAGAAGGTGACGATGTCCTTGGTGGGATCCGCCGAATCGGTCTGACGCACCGAACTGATGATGAATCCACTTGGCGGCGGTGAGGTGATGGCTTTGTTGCCAAAGTTGAACCCGGTGGCGATGGCGCCGTTGGCGGGCGAGATGTTGTAAACGCCGCCCGACGGCCTGGTCGCCGCAAACCCGCTGGGTACGACCTCACGGAGTGGGTAGCTGCCGGCATTCACGGTGTAAAGGGCAAAGTTGCCGTGCGAATCGGTGGTCGTGCTCACGTCGCCGGCATCGAGCTTGCCGTCGTTGTTCAGATCAAGGTAGACGGTGACTCCGGCCATGCCGGTCTCGCCATTGTCCTGCGTGCCATCTCCATTGGCGTCGTTAAACACAGTCCCCGAGATGTAAGGCTTCTGCGTATCGCCGAAGTTGACGTTGCCGACGTGAGACCCGGAGCCGAGAGTCACGGTGGCGAACGGACCGGGCACGGTGGGCCGGAATCCGGCCTGCACGATCTCGCGAACCTGATAGGTTCCGGCTGGCAGATTGCCGATGCCCCACTGGCCCTGGGCATTGGTTGTCGTGCTGATGTCGCCAGCATCGAGCTTTCCGTCCTTATTGGCGTCAATGTAAACGGTCCACCCGGCCAGCAGCGGCTCGCCGGAATCGTGGGACCAGTTGCCGTTCATGTCGTTGAAGACGATGCCGGAGATCGAGCCGCCACCGGTCGAGCCCGAGGCCTTGTTTCCAAAGTTCAGCCCGGTAACCACGGCGGCGTTGGCGGGCGAAATGTTGTACACGCCGCCCCCCGGCTTGGTAACGGTGAAGCCGGTGGGAACGACCTCGCGAAGCGGATAGCTTCCAGCGTTGGCCGTATAGATGGCGAAGTTGCCGTGCGAGTCGGTAGTGGTACTGACGTCGCCGGCGTCGAGCTTCCCGTCGTTGTTCAGATCGACGTAGACGGTGACTCCGGCCATACCGGTTTCGCCATTGTCCTGCGTGCCGTCGCCGTTGGCGTCGTTGAACACGGTCCCGGCGATGTAGGGCTTTTGCGTGTTGCCGAAGTTGATGTTGCCGACGTTCGAGCTGCCGACGGTGACGGTGGCAAACGGTCCGGGCGCCGTGGGACGGAAGCCGCTCTTGACCACCTCCCGGACCTGGTAGGTGCCGGCGGCAAGGTTGCCGATGCTCCACTGACCCTGGGCATTGGTCGTCGTGCTCACCTCGCCGGAGTCGAGCTTGCCGTTCTTATTGGCGTCAATGTAAACGGTCCAACCCGCCAGCAGCGGCTCGCCGGAATCGTGCGACCAGTTTCCGTTGACGTCGTTGAAAACGATCCCCGAGATCGACCCAGCCGAAAGCAACCGGCGCAATTCGAGAGTTTCCATTACCGGGCGTCCGACGACGGGCTTACGCCTGGACACCTTGACCGCGGCGTGCATCTTTCTCCACCAGGGCTTCATATGCAACTCCTTAACAGCGTAACAAAAAGTGCCAAAGAGAGGCGGGCAGTCCGGCTTCATCTCGCCTTTTCCACGCCCGCCAGCACGAGTTCATCTTATAGCATGATTTCCCTTGAATCTTAGCCAAAACTTAGAGCGATGCGTGGAAATTTTACGGATCAGGCTGCCCGAAACGAGCTGAACTGACGAACTGCGCTGCAACGCGCTGGAGATGAAAAACGTCAGTCCCACGCTTCGCTATGCCCGAGGGGACGCGTGCCACATTCCTCGAAACGCCGCCTCCATGTTCCGGGCAAAGCGCCGGGCATCCATGAGCGGCGAACGTTCCATCCTGCCGCGGAGTCCGGTTCTGAGTTCGGAAAGCCGTGGCAGATTATCTGCAAGGCAACAGACGATCTTCACGTATTCCTCGACCGTTCTGGCAATCATCCCTTCCCCTGCGCCTTGGGCGCCAAGGCCAAGATTCGTCAGGATGCTGACGCCGCCCCGCCCTACCGCGGTGGGGCCAGGCAGCGTCACGACCGGTACGCCCATCCAGAGCGCATCAAGCGTCGTCGTGTGTCCGGGACAGGGGAAGGTGTCGAGACCGATGTCGATCCGGCGATACAACTCGAGATACTGGCGGCGCGGCAAGCGGCTGAGGAATTCGACGCGATGTTCCGCATCCTCGACCCGCTTCATCTGATCCAGTACGCGCTGGCGGGCTGAGCCGTGGGGCGCAAGCACGAGCAGTCGGGAGCGCGGCACCGCACGCAGCACGTTTGACCACAGCTCCAGCGTGAAATCATTGACCTTCGAGAAATTGTTGAGACACCCGAACGTCAGGCAGCCGGCCTTCAATGCCGGCAGCTCATTGACGGCCGGTTCTTCGGTCAATGGATCGTAACACCAGAACGTCTCGGCCAGACGAATCGTCTTCTCCGAATAAAAAATATCCTGGCGCTCGTCCGGATCGAGACAAGGATCGCTGAAGCGATAGTCCATGACCTGTAATCCGGTGGTGCCGGGGTATCCCAGCCACGTTACTTGCAGCGGCGCCGGCTTTCGGGCGAAGACGAGCAGACGGTTCTTGCTCATGTGCAGCGTCAGATCGACCAGAATGTCGATCTGGTCCCGGCGAATGAGCTCCGCCGCCTGCTCGTCGCTCATGCCGGCAATATTCCGCCAGACGTCGGCGTACCCGCGCAGTCGCTCGGTCAGCACGTCGGGATTAACCACGTCGCTATAGCAGAAAATCTCATATGCCGCGTGATCGTGGTGAGCCAGGAGCGGCGTGGTAAACAGCGACTGTGAATGACTGCGAAAATCCGCTGAGACGTAGCCGATCCGAAGTCGCTCCGCGGCCTCGGGATGGCGCGGGGGTGTGAGGCCCTTGAGCGGCAGGGCATACGCCTGGTTCCACCCGGCATGCTCCTGAAAAATGCGGGCGGAGTCGTAATCGGGGTGAAAGTAGAGGCTGTAAAGCAGATTGTCGGCAGCCTGCGCGTCCTTCCGTAGCGCGACGGCCCGGCGATACGAGGCGATGGCTTCATCAATCAGCCCCGATTCCTTTAGTGCATTTGCCAAATTGCAGTGAAACGCGGGCAGATCGGGACGAAGCGCAATCGCCTGGCGGTGGGCCGCGACGGCTTCGTCGAGCCGGTCGTTATCCGACAGGGCCGACCCGAGATTACCCAACGCCTCGGCAAACGCCGGCCGTTGCGCCAGGGCCTTTCGGTATTCGGCAATGGCCTCGTCGAGCTGGCCGCAACTCTGAAGAAGGTTTCCACGCTCGTTGTGGATTTCAGGGACGTCGGGCGCAGCGCCCAGAACCGCAATCGCTTCCTCGCGGCGGCCCATTTGCCGCAGCAGTTTCACAAGATTTTCGATCACCTCGACGTACTGCGGCCGCAGAGCCACTGCCCGACGATACGCCGCGGCCGCTTCGTCCCATCGTCCCTGGTCCTTGAGGACGTTGCCGCGATTGTTGTGAACCTCCGGGACGCCGGGATCGAGCGCCATCGCTTTCTCGAACGCAAGCAGAGCCTCATCCGATTTGCCCGTCGTCGCCAGCACCATTCCAAGATTGCTGTAGTAGTGCGCGGCCTCGGGATTCAACGCGATCGCCGCTCGAATCAGCTCGATCGCCTCAGCCGCACGCCCCGCCTGCCACGCCAACACACCCAGCATCTGGATCGCGTCGGCATGATCTGCCTGATGGGAGAGAATCTGCCGAAGCAGCGACTCGGCTTCCGCAAGCCGTCCCTGCTGGTGATGGCGAACTGCCAGGTCGAAAGCTTGCTGGAGCGTCAGCGTGGACATGCGGCGTGGCCTGTTTATGGTTTTACGAACCCGTCCAAATCTTCACGTCGTTGGCGACTCGCTGAATGACATCATCCCAGTCGCGCCACCGCGTCTGGCGGAATAGCCGCAGGGTCGGGTACCAGGGGCTGTCGGAGCGGGATGACATCCACCTCCAATCCACGGCGTAAGAGAGCAGCAGCCAAACCGGCTTGCCAAGCGCCCCGGCCAAATGCGCGACGGCCGTGTCCACGGCGATTACCAGATCCAGATTGGCGATTAGCGCCGCGGTGTCGGCGAAATCGCTCAATTCTTCAGTCCAGTCGGTCAACCAGGGCGGCGGCTCGGCGGGCGCCTCGCCCTGCCGCTCGCGCTTGCTCGGTTCGCCCGGCCACAGTTGATTTTGCCGCCAATCAACGCCCTTCTGCAGGCTGTAGAACGCGATGCCCGGCGTCTGCGCCAACGGGACAAGGGCCGCGAGAGAAATAGACCGATTGCGGTCGTTTTTGTGTTTGGGATTTCCAGCCCAGGCAAGGCCAACCTTGATGCGAGTCTCGTTGCCAAACTGAGCTCGCCACTTTTCAACCAGCGCCTTATCTGCAAACAGATAAGGCACATCCGCCGGGATCGTGTCGAGCGTCGTTCCGAATACGCCGGGAAGGCTCGGCAGGGGGCAGTGCACGTCGAACGGGGGGAGCGACTGTGGGTCTGTGACAGGCTCTTCAATCCCACACTGTCCCGCAAGCAGACGCCTCAACTCGGGCGGGCAGCCCAGGATCACGCGGCCTCCGCGCCGCTGAACCATCGGCGCGTAGCGGATGAACTGGATCGTGTCGCCGAATCCCTGCTCGGCGTGTAGAAGAATGGTTCGTCCGGCCAGGTCGCCGCCATCCCAGCACGGCTGCGGGAATTTCCGCCGGGCCCATGTCGGGGCGAGCTCGAGGCGAGCTTCGTACAGCGGCCAGCCGTCGGTAAAGTCGCCTTGCGTCAGCATCATCATGCCGAGGTTCATCCGCGCCTTGGCGTAGTTAGGCCGTGCCGCCAGCGCCCGGCGGTAGGCGACTGTGGCATCGTTTAGATCGCCTCGCTCCCAAAGGACATTGCCGATGTTGTTGTGCGCCTCGGGGAGATCGGAATTCACGGTCAATGCCCGATGGAATGCGGCCATCGCCTCGTCCAGTTGCCCCTTCTCCTGGAGGGCATTGCCAAGGTTGCTGTGCGCCTCTGCGATGTCGGGCCGCAGCAGCGCCGCCTGACGATACGCGGTAATGGCCTGATCGATCTGGCCGTCTTCGAGAAACAGCGAGCCAAGATTGTTGTGCGCCTCGGCCAGCGCCGGCTTGAGCGCAAGCGCCTGGCGCAGCGCATCCATCGCCGCCTGATATTCCCCTTTCTGCCGCAGCGCATTGCCCAGGTTGCTCAGGACCTCGGCAAAGTCCGGCCTGATAGCGAGGACCTGGCGATAGACGGCGATTGCTTCTTCGAGGTTTCCCTGGTCGTTGAGCGCGGTGGCGAGTTGATAATGAAGGTCCGCATCGCCCGGCCGCAACACAGTTACGTTTCGATATTCGGCAATCGCCTGGTTCAGCTCGCCCTTTTCGCGCAGCACACCGGCCAGATTGAGTCGGGCTTCGACATAGGCCGGCCGAAGCTCAACCGCCTTGCGGTAGGCGGCGACGGCATCGTCCAGTCGCTTTTGGGCTCGAAGCGTGTTGGCAAGGTTGTTGTGCGCTTCGGGGACATCGGGCCGGAGCGCCAGGGCCTGCTGAAATGCGACGATCGCTTCGTTCAACTGGCCAGACGTCGCCAGCACCATTCCGAGATTGCTGTGGTACTCGGCGACCCGCGGCGCCATGGCGATCGCCTGGCGGAGCAGCGCGGCCGCGGCGACGTGCTTTCCGCTCTGGTGGGCGAGCCGTGCGAGCATTTGAATCACGTCATGGCGGCGCGGGTCCTGGAGCAGAACGCGTCGATACTCCGCCTCCGCCTCGCGCAGGCGGCCTGCCTCGTGATGCTGAAGGGCGGACTGGAACGTCGCCTGGGTGCCTGGATCGGACATTACTTTGGCATTGTGGCGCAAAATGCACGGCGGAGGGAGCCCGGCCGTTTGAGAAAAACGGTCAAGCGCCAACCGCCTGCCCGGCGCCGGCCGCGGGTTGCCCACTGGCGGCAGACTCGAAATCGTGAATTGCCTCCAACGCTTCGCCGGGCGTGCGGGCCCGCTCGAGGGCGCGGCGAAGGTCTCGGCTCTGCAACGCCCGGCCGGCCTTTGCCAGAAGTTGCAGGTGCACGTTCGCGCCGCTGGTGGGCGAGAGGAGCAGAAAAACCACCTCGACCGGTTTCTCGGTCGGGGCATCCAACACCCCGGCGTGCGTCAATCCCAACGCGATCTGCGGCGAAGAAAGGTCGTCGAGCCGGGCATGCGGAAGCGCCACGCCCTCGTTCAAAAACGTCGATCCCTGGGCTTCCCGTTCGGTCAGCTTGCGAATCACCAGGGCAGCATCGAGCTGAGGCGTGTTTGCGGCGATCGCGCCGACCAGCTTCTCGCGAATCTCCTGTCTGCTCGCGGGGTCGTCCCAGATCACGATCCGGTCGGCTGACAGAAGCCGGCCCAGCGTACCGGCCGGGCGGATTGCCGCCGTCGATGGCGCGGGCGCAGGCTCGACAAAATCACTGGCGACGCGTTCGTCGCTCTCGGCGTCCACCACGACCACCGTCACGCCCTTGGATCGACGAATCAGTTGCTCGGCGACGCTCTTTTCCCCCGTCAAGCGTTTCCACCACGGGATCGGCCTGGGCCGGCCGATCACCACCTGGCCGACGCGATATTCGCGGGCAAACCGCAGAATCGTATCGGCCACGTCCTGCCCCTTGAATGTGAAGACCGTCGCGCCCAGTTGATTGGCCAGCGTCAGCGTATCTGACAGGAGCCGCTGCGTGACGGCGTCGATCACCGTCGGCTCCTCGGATGGTGTCTGCACGTAAACCGCGTACCAGTTGCGATTCAATCGCCCGGCCAGGCGCGAGCCGAACCGCAGCAGCCGGGCGCTGTTGGGGCCGCGGGAGGACAGGCACACCATGATCTGGTCCGGCGCTGTGGCGCCGGCACCGGCAGGGGTGCCGCCATCGTGCGACACCTCGCGTCGGCGGAAATCGAGCTGGGAGGCCAACTCGCGCAGCGTCAACTCGCGAAGATGTTCCAGGTTCGAGCTGGTAAAGAAATTCTCCAGCGACGCGGCCACGCGATCCTTCGGATAAATCTTCCCCTCCTGGAGGCGTCTTTGCAGGTCCTCGGCGGCCAGATCGATATTGACGACCTGGTCGGCTTCAGCCAGCACGGCATCGGGGAGCCTCTCCCGCACTTTCACGCCGATGAGCTGCTCGACCGTGTTGTACAAGCTCTCCAGGTGCTGCACATTGAGCGCGGAGATGACGTGGATCCCGGCGGCGAGGATGTCCTGCACGTCCTGATAGCGCTTAGCGTTGCGGCTGCCGGGCACATTGGTGTGGGCCAACTCATCGACAACGACGACCTGCGGATGACGGCTCATGATGGCGTCAACGTCCATCTCTTCGACGACGATCCCGCGGTATTCCACCTTTCGCCGCGGGATAACCTCCAGGCCTTCGATCAGCTTGGCGGTTTCGGCGCGCCCATGTGTCTCGACCAGCCCGACCACCACGTCGATGCCGTCTTTCTTGAGACGGTGGGCCTCCAGCAGCATCTGGTACGTCTTGCCGACGCCCGGGCCGTAGCCGAGATAGACCTTGAGCCGCCCCCGCTGCGAGCGGCGGATCATCTGCAAGAAGGAAGCGGCTCGGTCTTCAGGCATCAAGTCTTGAGGGCGCCCGGTCCCGCATGACAACGATTCTACCGCGGGACCGCCCTTCTTGGCACTCGATCAAGGGGCTGACGTCGGATTTGATGTCGGCTGAGTGACCGGCGCTGTCGCGGGAGTCGCGGGCGGCAACGGATACTTCGCGTCCAATGCCAAGTTCAGCCGCAAGACGTTGACGCCCGGATCGCCAAGCAAGCCCAGCGAGGGTTGATCGGTGAACTGATCGATCAGCACCTTGACCCTGTCGGGACTCACGCCTCGAGCCTGGGCGACCCGCGTCATCTGAAGCTGAGCGTTCGCTGGTGTGATGTGCGGGTCGAGCCCCGAGCCCGATGCAGTCACCGCGTCGCCCGGGATCAAAGTCGAGAAATCGCCGGCCACCAGCGCCATCCGGTCGGGCGCGTCCGAAGGAGGATGTGGAAAGGCATCAACCAACGCGATGTCGTTCAGATTTCCCTGCGCGTCCTGGAATTTGGAAAGTGGGACCACCGTCCGCGGTCCGGTCCCGTCGCTTCTTTGGGAGTACAATTTAAATGTGATCCCATTATCCGAGGCGTAGTGGATCGTGCGAAGGCGGATGCCGTCAAAGACCAGCGATTCTGCCGGCTGAGTGGCGGGCGGCGTGGGCGATTGCGTCGCGCCGTTCATCAGCTTGTCGCTCAGGGGACCCAGGTTACTGCCGCCGGAAGAGGATGCATCATATCCGTTGTTGCCGGCGGCGCTGGGCCGCGGATGAAAGTAGCCCGGCGAGGAAAAGTTTTGCCCGAGAAGCGCGGAACCGACCGCCTCCTGGTCATTGGTCGTGAACGTCCCGTCTTTCTTGACCAGCGATCCATTGGCCTGCCCCGGAAACGCCACCTGGGTAATCGCCCATATGACCAGCGGGTACAGGCCGCAGCAGACGATGCCGAGAATGAGCGTCAAGGCAAC
>Ga0307477_10001354_pt1 | contig 21042 bp, 21 predicted proteins | sample atmos_gasesECM2C_FD_203316 | JGI IMG/M metagenome (GOLD analysis project Ga0307477, IMG submission 203316) | Hardwood forest soil microbial communities from Morgan-Monroe State Forest, Indiana, United States - atmos_gasesECM2C_515 | ecosystem: Environmental > Terrestrial > Soil > Temperate...
GGCTTGAGGCCATCGACTTCGTCGACCGGGTCTCCCCCGTGGCCGAGGCGGAGAATCACCATCCCGATCTCTACGTCCGCTGGGGCGAGGTGCGCGTTTATCTCTGGACCCACAAGATCAACGGCCTTACCGAAAGCGATTTCTTCATGGCGGCCAAGATCGACCGCGTTTTCGCGCCGGCGTGATCACCCTTATCCACGGCGGCGAGGGTTACCTCGTCGATCGAGCCGCGCGCGAATTGTTGGAGCCGCTGCGCACCGGACTGACGCTCGAGTTCAACTACGAGGACATCCAGGCGGACGCCCTGAGTGCCGACGCCTTCGCCGAGAAGGCGGGCACGCTTCCCTTCATCGATTCGCTCCGCGTCCTGGTGCTGCGTGATTGGGGTCTACTGACAGGAAAACGAGACAAGGGTGCCGGCGCGGAGCGCGCGGCCGTCTACCTGGAGGGGATCCCCGATACGACCCACTTGGTCATCGTCGCCCACGTGCTGGTCGCCCCCGGCAATGCACTCTACAAGTCGATCGCCTCGCTGGAGAAAGACAAGCGCGCCCGCATCCAGCGCTACGAGCCGCCGCGCCGATCCGATCGCGCCGGCTGGGTGCGCAAGCTCGCCGAAGAACGGGGGCTGACGATTACACCGGGGGCGGTCCGCGTGCTGCTCGAGCGATCGCAGCCAGACCTCCGGCTGCTCGACCAGGAGATCGCCAAGCTCGCGATCTACGCATCGCCGTCCACCCGTATTGACGAGGAAGCCGTCCGGGCCCTCGTCAGCGACACGCGTGAAGAGGAGATCTTCGCGCTGACCGACGCACTGGCCAGCCGCCCGGGTGAGGTGGCGGGCGTCCTGCAGTCGCTGCTCGATGCCGGCCGCGAGCCCACCTGGCTGCTCTACACGCTGGTCAGCCACTGGCGCCGGCTGCTGCAGGCCAGGGCGGTGCGCGACCGCGGTGGGTCGCTTGCCGATCTTCAAGCCAAACTCTCGGACCATCCGTTCGTCGTCGAGAAGGCGTTCCGGCAGGCCATCGATTACACCGCGGCGGACCTCGATCGTGGGTTTCATGACCTGCTGCGGATCGAGGAGCAGATCAAGCTCGGCGAGCTGGACGCCCGGCTCGCGGTCGAGGGTTTCATCCTGGAGCAGGTCCTCAGCACCGCTCGCTGACCTTCCGAGACGGGAGTCGAAAAAGAAAGGCCACTCCGCCGGGAGTGGCCTCTTGTAGATCGTCGACTAGCGCGGCATCTTCGCCAGGACTCGGCCGCCGGCTGCCAGGCTCACCAACCCTAGAAGAAGGATGGCCAGCGGAATCCATGGCGCCGTGGGTTGGGTCGGATGCGGTTGACCGGTTGCCGGAAGCACCGGTGGTGCGACCGCAATCGTCGCCGTCGCCTGCAGGGTTACGGTGCTGCCTTCCTCATCGGTCACCGTTGCGGTGATCGACTTGGAACCGGATGACGCGTAGGTGTGCGTACCGCTGACGCTGAAGGCGCCGCTGCCGGTCTTGGTGACCGTGCCCGCGGACGTCGTGCTGTCGCCCCAGTTGATGCTGGCCGCAAAGTCACCGACGGCGGCTTGTGCGGCTGCCTCATCGGTGAAGCTGCCAACCACGCCCGTCAGCGCCGAAGTGGCGACGCCGGAGAGGCTACCGTTGGCGCCGGCCGTCAACTTCCCGTCCGAAATCGTTGCGACGAAGTCGGCCGAGGCCGTCGAACCACCGTCGTCGGTCGCGCTGACCTGGACGTGATAGATCGCGCTTGCGGGAATCGCCGCGTCGTACACGTGTGACGCACTTATCTTGAAGCTCGCATCGCACTCGCAGCTAAAAGGCGCCGACGGTGCGACTGCCTGTGTGGGCGTTCCATCACCCCAGTTGATCGACCCACTGATGCCGGAATCGATTCCCTCGCTATTGCTGGAATCGAAAAAGTTGACGCTGACGGTAACGCTCTTTCCTTCCACCGCAGTGTAGAAGCCGTTCGCGGAATTGTCCGCCGTCACTTCCAACCCGGCGTCGCCAACGGTTGCGGTGGCGACGTTCGTCCCCGTGCCGCTAACGTTCGGCTGATCGGCCGTGTCGGTCACCGTCACGTTGATGTGGAAGGTGCCCGAGTCCGCGTAGGTGTGCGCGCCCGAGACCGCCCACGTCCCCTCGCTGGTTGTGCAGCTCACGGTCCCAGTACTCGTATCCTTTCCGTCGCCGGACCAATCAATGGTCGCCGTGTACCTCGCCTGCGCCGTGCTGTCGCAGGTTGAAACCGCGGCAATCCGGGGGCTGGCCCCCGTGATGACAATTGGCGCATTGCCGCTGTCGGTAAACAATGCGACTTGCTTTACCCCCGTCGACTGACCCTCGGTCACGGTGATGGCTGCATCGCTGCCCGGCGTCACCGTGATCGCGTCGGTCGACGCAAACGCTGAACCGCTTTGGAGCACGACGAGCGCCGAGGCGGTCGCCGCGGTCATCCCGACGTACGCGAACGAGGCGCGAATCGAGCGACGAAATCCAGGGATCCCCATCCTCACCCTCCTTGGTCGCTGACGCAAACGTGACAGAGCCAGGCCCCGGAAAGACAGTGCGATGCCCCTACCCATGGAGCGACCCCTCTGCTAACTCCCGAGACTTAGCGTTACTTCGCTCGAGCTTGAGTGTAATCCGGCATTTGGAGTTGTCAAGTTTTCTTCTCCGGGCGTGTAGAAATCACAAATAGTGCTGTCATTGCGCGGAGCGTGGTAAGGCTAGCTCTTGAAAGCCGTGACGATCCAGCGCTTGGTATCCACGTTGTACGGCCAGCACGTGATCAGCGTCAGCCGGACATCGTCCGTGGGGGCGAGGACCCCCACACTGCTTGGGGCGACGATCTGATGACCACTGACTCGGTAGGTCTGGGTGTTCCCGCCAACGCTGATTTCGATGAGGTCGCCGGCAACAAGGTCGTAGAGGTGGCCGAAGATGCTGCCCTGGATGTCGTCGTGGCCGTAGAGGACCGTATTGCCGGTCCCGAACGGGGCCGAGAAGGCGTAGTGCGTCACGGCATATCCGGGGGCGATCAGCATCACGCCCTTGCTATCCGTTCCCCGGTCGTAGATCGGCGCGTTGCGAAGGCCGATCCGCGAAATGGAGATGCGGGCGGTCACCGTCGTCGCCGGAGCGCCGGCCGGCGCGGCGGCTGCGGCGTTGGGCTGAGGTAACGCCGTCGGTTGGATGGTCGGCGCCGCGGACGGTGACGGCACGGGCGACGGCGATGGGTTGACCGAAGCGGTCGTGAGCACCCTGGCGGTCGATGCCAGCCTGGCCGGCGACCGGCTGACCACCGTTGCTGCAACGGCAAGCAGGACAAAGACGCCAACCGACGTCAGGATCAGGCGCCCCCGCCTCACGCCCCCATCGTCTCCGGCCCGCGAAGGAATGTCAATCGAGCAATCCGAGGCGGACAGCTGCCACAGCTCCGAGGTCTGGAAATGTCCCTCCCCTAGGGGGAGGAGCTTTGGGTGGTGGGGGCTCTAGGACTTTGCTTTCGCGGGCTTGGAAGCCGGCTTTTTAATGGCGGGAGCTGGCTTTGCCGTCGCCTTCGTTGCCGTCCTCGGGGCCGCGGCCGCCGGCGCGAGCTTGGCCAGCGCGCTCATCAGGCGGGCCTTTCGGCGCGACGCATTGTTGGCGTGCAGCACCCCTTTCTCTGCGGCCTTGTCCAGGGCGCTGATGGCTCGGCGCACTTCCTCGCTGGTCAGGCTGGCGGCCTCCGGCAGCGCGGGACGCCTCGCCCGGGAGACGAGGGTCTTCACCGCCGAGCGGGTGGAGCGGTTGCGATCGCGCTTGCGCAATGAGGCGCGCACGCGTTTCTTGGCTGATTGGGTATTCGCCATGCGAGCGGTGATTATAGCGGAGCGCAACTAGAATGACCTCCGATGTCTAGCGAGCGGCGGCGCATCGCGTCTGCCGCGACGCTGATCCTGGTGGCCTACGGCCTCAGCCGCGTGCTGGGCGCCGTGCGCGAGCTGGTGATCGCGAATACCTTCGGCACCAGCCATCAGATCGACGACTACCGCGTCGCCTTCGCCGTCCCCGACCTCCTGTTCAATCTCTTGCTCGCCGGCGCTATCAGCTCCGCGTTCATCCCGGTGCTGTCCGAGCATCTCGCGAAGGGCGAGAACCAGCGCGCCCGCGAGATCGCGCAGCGGGTCCTCAACTCGGCGGTCGTCATCCTGACGCTCGGGGCGGTGGTGCTGTTCATCGTGGCCCCGTTCTACGTCTCGTTGATCGCCTTCGGCTACAGCGCGCACGACCACGAGATCATCGTCGGCCTGACCCGGATCCTTTTACTGCAGCCGATCTTCCTCGGGGCTGGCGGGATGGTGATCGGCATCCTGACGGCCTATCAACGATTCCTGGCCCAGGCCCTCGCGCCGCTCTTTTACAACGGGGCCATCATCGTGGCCGCTGCCTTCTTCGCGCCCCGTTACGGCGTGACAGCGCTCGCGGTGGGGGTCGTCATCGGCGCCCTGCTCCACTTCAGCATCCAGCTGCCGGCGCTCTGGCGGACGGGCTGGCGGCCGACTCCTGCCCTTGGCTTAAACGATCCCGGCGTGCGAAAAGTCGGCCGGCTGATGTTTCCCATCGCGCTCGGCCTCGCCGCGGCCCAGGTGAACGTCTTCGTCGACACCATCCTCGGGACGTCGCTGCCGCACGGCCGCGTCGCCGCGCTGCGCTACGCCGACACCATGGCACAGCTGCCACTTGGCACCTTCTCGCAGGCACTCGCCTTCGTCCTCTTTCCCTTCCTGGCGCGAGACGCCGCCCTGGGCGCGCTCGACTCCATCCGGCATCGCACCGCACTCGCGCTGCGGCTCAACATCTTTGTGCTGGTGCCCGCGTCGGTGGGCCTCGCGCTGCTTGGCATCCCGATCACGGCCGCGCTCTTCGAGCGGGGACAGTTCGGGCCGGACTCGGTGCGCCAAACCGCGTTCGCGCTGACCTTCTTCAGTCTCGGGCTGGCCGGACAGGCGGCGACCGCGCTCTTGGTCCGGGTCTTCTACGCGCTCCAGGACGTCATGACGCCGCTGCGCATTTCGCTGATCGTGATCGGCGTCAACCTGGCGACCAACATCGTGCTCGTGCATCTGCTGGCGCAGGGTGGGCTGGCGCTTGGCACCTCGATCGCCGCCACCCTTAATGCGATCTTGCTCGGACGTGCGCTCCGTGGCCGGCTTGGCGGGCTCGAGGGCCGGCGGATTCTCCACACCGCGCGTCGCGCGCTAATCGGTGTCATTCCGATGGCGGCGGTCGTGGCCGGCATCGCCTACCTGATCACTCGCGGCTCGGTCCAGGGCGGCCTCCGACCACTGGTAGCCGTTCTGCTGGCGGTCGCGCTGGCGGTCGTCACCTACTTCGGCGTCGAGGTCCTGCTGCGCAGCGAGGAAACGGGCGTTCTCCTCTCGGTGATCCGGCGGGATCGCTCAAGTGTGTAGCCCCCACCCCGACCCTCCCCCGCAAGCGGGGGAGGGGGATAGAGTCGTGCTGACGTGGCGCTGATTCTTCCGGCTTACGCGAAGCTCAACCTGACCCTCGACGTCATCGGGCGCCGTCCCAACGGCTATCACGACGTCGATTCGGTGATGCAGACGATCTCGCTGCACGACCTCGTCCTGATCGAGCGGACCGACTGCCGGGTCTTCGAGGTCGTCGGTCCTGCGATCGACGGTGAGAACCTCGTGCTCAAGGCGGCGCGTGAGCTGGAAGGCCACACGGGCCGTGCCCTGCCTTTTACCATCCGGCTGTTCAAGCGGATCCCGCTGGCCGCCGGGCTCGGCGGCGGTAGCGCCGATGCGGCCGCGTTCTTGAGGGCCGCCAACCTTCTATATACGTTGAAATTGTCGTCGGGCGAGCTGACCGAGATCGCGACGGCCGTCGGGCAGGACGTGCCCTTCCTGCTCGAGGGCGGGACAGCACGGGCGACCGGTCTCGGATCGACGGTATCGCCCTTGCCGCCGGTGCCCGCGAGCTGGTGGTTCCTCGTGGCCTGCCCGCCGATTCAGATTTCGACGCGGTCCGTTTTCGACGTGGTCGATGGCGGTGCGCCCAGCGCCCGTCGCACCCCCGCATTGATCGCTGCACTGCAGGCCCCCACCCTGACCCTCCCCCGCGAGCGGGGGAGGGAAATGCCGGAAGGGGAGGGCAGGATGGGGGCGGAGCCTGTTCTTGGGAATGACCTCGAGCCGGCCAGTCGCCGCGTGTTCCCGACACTTGACGACGCCATCAATCGGTTACGCGATGCGGTGCCCGGGTTCACCATGAGTGGGACCGGGGCCGCCGTGTTCGCCCAGTTTGATCGCCGCCAGGAAGCGGAGCGGGCGCTGAGCGCCGTGCGCCAACTGGGGTACCCAGCATGGCTGTGCCGTCCAATTCCAGCCGCGGCCTGATGCGCGTCCGGCTGGGCGCGCGGGGAACGACGGCCCTCTGGGCGGGCAAGCTGACCGCGTCGCTGAGCCGCGGGCTGCGGCGCGGCGGTGGCACGACGCTTCCCGGCGATGTCGCGCGCTGGGTCGATCCGAAAATCCTGACCAAGCTCTCGCGCTCGCTGAGCGACGGCACCATCGTGGTCACCGGGACCAATGGCAAGACGACGACCGCCGCCCTCTTACGTCACATTCTCGAGGCGCAGGGTCGGAGGTCGGTCGCGAACCAGGCGGGGGCGAACCTGATCTTCGGCGTGACCGCCGCCCTCGTGAATCGGACCAGCTGGAGCGGCACTGTGCCTGCGACGGTTGGTCTCTTCGAGATCGACGAGGCCAGCCTGCCGAGACTCGTCCAGGAGGTCGCCCCCGGCACGATCGTGGTCACCAATCTCTTTCGTGACCAGCTCGACCGCTACGGCGAGCTGGAAACGACCGCCGCCCACATTCGCGGGGCGCTGGTCCAGGGGCCGGAGGGCATGACGGCGGTGCTGAACGCCGACGACCCGATGGTGGCGGCGCTCGGCGACGACCTGCCGCGCGTCATCTATGCGGGGCTCGATGACGCCACCCTTCTGCGACCGGAATTGAGTCACGGCGCCGACGCCAAGTTCTGCCCACGCTGCGGGAGCGCGTTCGTTTTCGAGGGCGTCTACTTCGGACACGTCGGTCACTATCACTGTCCGCGCGGCGACTTCTCACGGCCCTCGCCTGACATCAGGGCAACATCGGTGGCGATCGAGGGCATGGAGCGGATGCGGCTTCGGGTTACGGACGGCTCGCAGGAGGCCAGCGTCGAGGTCCCGCTGTCCGGTCTCTACAACGCCTACAACATCGTGATGGCCCTGGCCGCCGCGAAGGCGATGGGCATCCCACTCGCTCGTAGCGCCGCGGCCCTGCGCGACTTTACGCCCGCCTTTGGCCGGATGGAGCGAACCGTCATCGACGGGCGCCCGGCGGTCCTGCTGCTGGCCAAGAATCCCACCGGATTCAACGAGGTGTTGCGCACGGCGATCCAGTTCGGTAAGGCACGGTCGTTCCTGATCGCACTCAACGACCGGATCGCCGATGGTCAGGACGTCTCGTGGATCTGGGACGTCGATTTCGAGCAAGTCAAAGACGTCGCCCAACACATCGTGGTCACTGGCGACCGCGCCCTCGACTTGCGGGTGCGGCTCAAGTACGCGCAGGTTCCCGCGGATCGGATCGAGGTCGTCGCTGACTGGCGCGAGGCCCTCCAGCTCGCGGCCCGCGCGACCCCGGACGGCGAGATGCTGTTCATCCTGCCGACGTACACCGCGATGCTGGAGCTGCGCGCGGTCCTAACTCGGGATGGGGCGCTCGAGCCCTACTGGCACGGCCGGTCGGTTGAGGCGCAACCACAGGGCTCCGACGGCCCCGGCGCTGAGCAGCGCGGCGATGTTGCCGACGTGACTCAGAACGGCGACCGCCGTCACCAGCGCCGCCGGTCCCGCTCCGAAGGTGCTGAGCACGAGTAAGAAAAACCCCTCGTACGTCCCGACCGATCCCGGGGTGATACTGATCGCCTGGCTGACCACGAAGATGGTGCAGGCCAGCACGAGCGTCGACAACGAGAGCTCCGGCGTCAACGCCCGGAAGAAGGCGACCAATCCGGCTACGATGCAGACCCAGATCAGCACGCTCAGCGCGCCCGCGGCCGCCAGCCGGCGCGGCGAGCGCAGCGAGGCAAACCCCTTCAAGACCGAGGCCGCAAAGGTATCGACGAAGGTCGCGACGCGGGCCGGCAGTCGCGTGGCGACGCGCTCGATGATGGCGAGCGTCGCCTCCGGGTGCGTGACCATCAAATAGGCGACGGCGCCGATCGCGACCGAGACCACCGCGATGACCAGCACGCCGCTCCATAGCCCCAGGCTGTTTGAGCTCCCGCCCGAAACGGCGGCGGCCCCGACGGCGATCACGAGCAGCGCCAGCACGTCGAGAACCCGCTCGACCACGACGGTCGCCCCCGCCTCGCCGATGCCGATCTTGACGCGGGGGGCGATCGCGCCGATCCGCAGCAGCTCACCCAGCTTGAACGGCGAGACCGAGTTGACGGCGAAACCGATGGCGGTCACCGCCGTGGCATCGCCGAAGGCCGCGCCCGGCGCCGATGCCTGGAGAATCACCTGCCAGCGCCAGCCGCGCACCAGGATGAAGGCCAGGTAGGCCAGCTCGGCGAGCACGATCCACCCCGGCGAGGCGCGTCGCATCGCCGCGCCGACCTCGCTTGGATGCACGGTGCGCAGAAGCCCATAGAGGATCAAGATGCCGACCGCCAGCAGGACGGTTGCCTGGACCGCCCGCCGCCGCGTCAGCTCCGTCTCCCCGTGAGTCGCAGCACCGTGGCCATCGCACGAAAGATCTCCTGGCGCGAAATCTTGGACTGACCACGCGCGCGGTCGGTAAACGTGATCGGCAGCTCGACGATGGTGAAGCCGGCCCGCTCGCAGCGGGTCAGGAGTTCCACCAGTGCCGAGTAGCCAGACGACCGCAGCGGGCGGGTCACAAGAAACTGGAGCGCGCGGATACTGTAGCAACGGAATCCGCCGGTGCAGTCGTGCGTTCGCAGCCGCAGCAGCTGCCGTGCGACGAAGTTGGCGGTCGCGCTCAACACGCGGCGATCGGTGCCCCAACCCTCGATGGCGCCGCCTGGTACGTATCGCGAACCCACCGACAGGTGCGCCCCGTCGTCGACCGCCTGGATCAGCGCCGGGATGCGCTCCGGCGGGTGCGAGAAATCGGAATCCATCGTGAGCACCGACGTGTACCCGTGCTGCAGTCCGTAAGCGAACCCGGCCATATAGGCGGTCCCCAGGCCGAGCTTTGCCGGCCGCGCCATGATTTCGAGCCGGGCGTCTTTCAGGATCTGGGTCCGCACCAGGTCGCCGGTACCGTCCGGGGAGGCGTCGTCGATGACCAGGACGTCGACCTCGGGCGCGGCCGCGTGGACCTGCTCGACGAGGGCGAGGATATTGCTCGCCTCGTTGTAGGTCGGAATACAGACCAGCGGGCGAGCCACGCGCCGTACCATACCCAATGTGACCGAGCCGGTGTTGCGGATTGCGCACCTCTACGCCGACGAGATGAACATCTACGGCGACCGCGGGAACATCCTGACGCTCCAGCGGCGAGCCGAATGGCGAGGCATCCCGGTCGAGGTGCGGGCCATCGAACGGGGCCCGGCACCCGACCTCTCCGATATCGACCTCATCTTCTGGGGCGGTGGCCAGGACCGCGATCAGGAGCTGGTCTTCACCGACGCGGCCGCGCACAAGGTGCAGGCGATTCGCGCGGCGATCGAGGACGGCGCCGTCGTACTCGCCGTCTGCGGTGGCTACCAGTTGCTGGGAGAGTATTACGTCACCGCCGACGGCAAACAGCTTCCGGGCCTCGGCCTCGTCGACCTGCACACCGTGCCCGGGATCCGGCGGAACATCGGAAACATCGTGATCGAGACCAGCGGGCTCGGCCTCAACCCGCCGGAGCTGGTCGGCTTCGAGAACCACAGCGGCAAAACCTACCTTGGGGACGGCCTGCAACCGCTCGGCCGGGTGCTGCGGGGAGCCGGCAACAATGGGGAAGATGGAGCCGAGGGGGTGGTGGCCGGGAACATCTTCGGCACCTACCTGCACGGCTCGCTGCTGCCCAAGAATCCACACTTTGCCGATTTATTGCTGGCGCGAGCGTTACAAAGGCGCGGGCTCAGCCGTTTACAACCGTTGGATGACACCGTGGAGATGTCGGCCCACGACGGCGTGCGGCAGGTAGTCTTGAGGCGATGAGCGAGGCGGATCTCGCCGTGCTGCCCAAGGCCCCGGTCGCTCGACCGGCTGGTCGGACGGTGCTATCCCCCGACTGGCTGCCAGTTGCCCTACTGATCGGCGATTCGATCATCGCCGGGAGTTCAGTCCTGGTCGCCTATTGGTATCGCTACAACCTCGACCGACTCAATCCCACCGGGGGGCAGGAGCTCGCCTTCGGGCCATACCTTGTCGCGGTTCCGGCGGTGATCGTGATTTTTGCGATCTCGCTCGGGGTCAATCGCCAGTACCGCTCGTGGCGCGGCCGCACCCTTGTCGACCAGCTGCTTTCACTGTCGAGCGGTATCGCGCTTGCCGCGGTGCTCATGCTCGCTGCCATCTCCGTTACCAACACCGGCCTCGAGTACTCACGTCTCACGCTCGTCTACAGCGTCGTGTTCAGCGCGATTTTGATGACGCTCGAGCGTTACGTGCTTCGGCAGTACGAGACCCGGCTGCGCCGTCAAGGCATTGGAACGGAACACGTGCTCATGGTCGGAACCGGCACCGGCAGCCAGCTCCTGATCCAGCGGATGACCATGTTTCCGCAGTACGGTTTCCACGTCGCCGCCGTCCTCGACGACGGCCTCGACGCTGGTGCGACATACGCGGGCGCTCCGGTGGTTGGGCCGATCGATGAACTTCGCCACTGGGTGTCTGAACTCAAGGTCGACCAGGTCTTTTTGGCCGTTCCCAACGCGACCAGCGATCAGCTCGTCCACCTGATCAAGACCTGTGATGACCTCCGCGTGGAATTCAAATTGGTGCCGGACCTCCTGGAGGTCATGAGCTCGCGAGCCTCAGCCGACGCGATCGATGGTTTGCCGTTGATCGGAATCCGCCACAGCCGGCTACGGGGGATCGCGGCCGTGCTCAAGCGGGCCATCGACATCCTCGTGAGCGCCATCGCGCTGGTCATTGCGTCCCCGTTCATGCTGGTGATCGCGATCCTGATCAAGCTGACGTCGCCGAGCGGCGCGGTGCTCTTCCGCCAGCCACGGGTTGGCTTGCACGACAAGCGCTTTACCGTCTACAAGTTCCGCTCCATGATCCCCGACGCGGAAGCGCAGACCGGGCCGGTGGTCGCGACGCCCGATGATGACCGGACCACGCCGGTTGGACGGGTACTACGCCGGCTCAGCCTCGACGAGCTCCCACAGCTGTTCAACATTCTCAAGGGCGACATGAGCCTGGTCGGCCCGCGGCCGATGCCCATCTTCCTGGTCGAGCGCTTTACCGAGGAGATCCCCCGTTACTTGGAACGCCACCAGGTCAGGCCCGGGCTGACCGGCTGGGCCCAGGTCAACGACCTGCGGGGCGGCGAAGCCTTCGCCGATCGCGCCATGTACGACATCTATTACGTGGAGAACTGGTCGCTAGCGCTCGACCTGAAGATCCTGATCCTGACGGGCGCGCGGGTATTCTTCCAGCGCCGGGCTTACTAGCCGGACGCCCAGGGCCGACTCGTAGGCTTCCACCGTCTGCCGGGCCGACCGCTCCCAGGTGAAGCCTTTCGCGCGCTCGATGCCGAGTTGGCGCGACCGTGCGGTGGCGGGGGCGTCCAGGATCTGCGCGATCGCATGTGCAAAGGCGGCCGGGTCGTTGGGATCGCAAAACATTGCCACCCCATCGGCAAGCTCGCGGAGGACGGGCAGGTCGCTGCAAATGACGGGAACGCCGCACGCCATCGCCTCGATCACCGGAAGGCCGAAGCCCTCGGCGCGCGACGGCAGCACCACCGCGGCGGCGCCGCGGTAAAGGTCGGGCACGGCGCTCTCCGGCAGCCGCCCGGGAAACACGATCGAGCCCTCCGGCAGCGCAGCGGCGGCCTGCCGCACCTCCGGATGCCGAGGATCGTCACCGGCGATGACCAGCTGCGCGTTCGGATGCGTCTGCCGGACCAGCGTGAAAGCCGCAAGCAGGACGGGCAAGTTCTTGTACGCCTTCCACTGGCCGAGATAGAAGATGTAGGGCGGACGAATCTGGAGTCGCAGCTGCCAGGCGGCCTCCGCCTCGGGATTTCGCACGGCGTTGAACCGATCGTCGGCGGCTTCCGGGATCGACAGCACGCGGTCGGCGGACCCAGGGAAATTCTGTTTGACCGCCAACGCGGTCGCCACCGATGGGGTGATGATCCGGTCGGCGTGCCGTACCGCATTACGCATCAGCATCTGGTTGACGACTCGCGGTAGCGGTCCCGAATGGATCTCCGGGAATTGAAAGGGAAAAAGGTCATGGACGGTCACCACGAAATGGCCAGGCTTGATCAGCGGGAGGTTGTAATGGGGGAAATGAATCAGGTCGAGGTCGGCCCGCAGCAAGCTGAGCGGCAACAGCGACTGTTCGGCGAGCCGGTACGGCTGGGCATTCACGGTCAGCAGCTGCGGCTCCCCGCCGATGAGAGCCCGCACGATGGCGGCGTCCGGCCGCCCGGCGAGCACTGTCAGGCGGCGGCCCAGCAGCTGGGCCAGCTCGGGAAGGAGCCCGCTAATATAGCGACCGATGCCCAGCGCCCCGATCAGGCGCGCATCGAAGCCGATCCCCTTTGCCGTCAAACCCGCGTCTTGGTGAGCGATCCATAAGATTATCGCCCGCGCAGGGGTCGCCCGGGCCAATCGCTGGACCGGCGAAGGCCCTACGTTATACCGCCGTGCCAGAGGCTGAGCCGAATATTCCTCCCGAAGGGAATCTCCCTCCCCCCCTTGCGGGGGAGGGTAGGGTGGGGGCCCCCGGGGGCTCCAACTATTCGGGCGTGGTGCGCGACAGCCAGGCCGCCATCCTGGCCAGTGCGGAGCGCATCACGGTGGTCGGGCGCTGGGTGGTGCTGGCGGCCGCCGTCATCCTCAACCACTTTGGCAACGAGAACTCCACCGCCTCGGTCTTCATCGTCGACACCATCCTCGCCAGCTGGGGCCTGGTCAACCTGGTGGTCTCGGTGGTGCTGGTGCGCGGCTACCGGCCGGGGCGCTGGTTCGGCTTCCTCACCACCGGCGTCGACCTGCTGGTGGCGACCAGCATCCTCTACTTTTCCGGAGGCTATGGCGCGCCCACCGACTTCTCGCTCCTCTTCTATCTGTTGATCATCGCGTCGGCGGTGCGACTCGGGCTCCCCGGCTCACTCGCGACCGCACTCGTGGTCTCGCTTCTTTATGTCGTGATCGGTGGATTGACCGGCTTTGCGCGGATCGCGCCGCCGCCGGGATTCGTGATCGGTCGCGTCTTCCTCTTTCTGTTCGTGGCGTTGGTCGCCGGACTCTTAGTTGGCGATATCCGCAGCCGGCTGGACCGGGCGCTCCGCACCGCGATCGAACGTGCCACCCAGCTAGACGAGACCCGCCGACGCGAGGCGCTCGAAAAAGAACGCGTGGACCGATTGGAAGAGATCGACAAGGTGCGCACCGACTTCATCGCGATGGTGGCTCACGAGCTGCAGACACCCCTGGCGAGCATCAAGACCCAGGCCGATACGCTGCTGAACCAGCGACACCGGCTCGACCAGGAAACCCGCGAAGCGCTGGTCGACGGAATTCACCGCAGCGCCGCCAGCCTGAGCGACCTGGTGCAGGACTTCGCCGCCGTCAACCGGATCGAGAACAACGAGTTCACCTACCATTTCGAGCGCCTCGACCTGGCCGAGTTCATCCCGGACGTCGTCGGCCATTTCCGCTCCGACCCGCACCGCTTCCCGATGCGGGTTCGCGTCGAGCCCGGCCTTGTCGTCCGAGGCGATCGTCGCCGGCTGCAGCAGGCGATGCTCAACCTGCTGAACAACGCGGTGAAGTACTCGCCTCGCGGCGGCAACCTCGCGGTGATCGCCTTTCCCGATAAGGAGGGCAACGCCAAGGTCTCGGTCCACGACGAGGGGATCGGAATCCGCCAGGAGGATATTCCGAAGCTCTTCAACAAGTTCACGCGGCTCTTCGACAAGCGGGCGATGGACATCGGCGGGTCGGGGCTGGGCCTGTTCATCACCCGCTCGATCATCGAGGCCCACGGCGGCCGTATGACGGTCGAAAGCGAATGGGGCAAGGGCTCGACCTTCGGTTTCGTTCTACCCCTGTGGCAACCATCCGCGTCCTCGTCGTCGACGACCACGTCGTCTTCAGCGACGCCCTAGCCACGATTCTGGGAACAGAGCCCGAGATCGAGGTCGTCGGCAAGGGCGGCACCGTGGCGGAGGCGATCAGCTCGGCGCGCGCGCTCCAGCCCGATGTCGTCCTGCTGGACGTTCACCTGCCGGACGGCTCTGGGATCGAGGCGGCGGCTGCGATCAAGAAAGACCGGCCGCAGACCCAGGTCGTGATCCTGACCAGCGACGAGGACGAGTCGGTGCTGCGGTCGGCCGTCCAGGCCGGGGTGACCGGCTACCTCAGCAAGCACGAGTCCGCCGCACAGGTGGTGCAGGCGGTGCGCAGCGCGGCCCGCGGCGAAGCGTTGATCGCCCCCTACATGCTGGCCCGCCTGCTGCACGGCCTACAAAAGAAGGATGAGGCCGGACCGGCCTCGCCGCTCACGAAGCGCGAGCTCGAGGTTCTGCGCGAGTTATCGCTCGGACGCGACAACGACGCCGTCGCGACCTCGCTGCGGATGTCGCCCAACACGGTGCGAACGCACGTTCAAAACATCCTGTCGAAACTCAAGGTGCACTCGAAACTCGAGGCCGTTTCGCGCGGCATTCGCGAAGGCTGGATACGGATTCCGCAGGAGCCCGCCGCCTGATCGTTCCGTAGCGGAACAGGCCATTTCGCCCATCGTCCGCGAATATGGCGCCCCTAGGATGGAGTGGGTGATCATGATGAAGCGGTTCTCTCGTGGCCAGGCCTACACCGAGTACGGGCTCATCCTGGTCCTCGTCGGCATCACCGTGATCGGCGCGCTGACCATCATGGGTCAGCAGGTCGGTGGCATGTGGCACACGATCAGCGCCTCGATGCCGCACTAAGTAATCGTTCCCTCCCCCTCCGGGGGAGGGCAGGGTGGGGCGTTCTGCTGAACGGGCCGTCTCGCTCCGGCCCGTTTTCAATTTCCCCTCCCCCGCGTGCGGTGGGAGGGCAGGGTGGGGGCTCTGGAATCGACCTTATACTGTGGTCGAACCGCAACCATTGGGGCGTCGCCAAGTGGTAAGGCAGCGGACTTTGGATCCGCCATTCCCAGGTTCGAATCCTGGCGCCCCAGCCATCGCCTTCAACCCGAGGACAGCCACCAACCTACTTCTGAAGGCCGAGAGCAAACCTAAGAGCCGCGTCGATCGCGGTCATTTTGGAGCGGGAGAGCACGGTGAGCCGCACTCGCAGCGCATCCTTGGGAATGGTTGTGACGGTGTCGAGATTAGCCACACACTCTCGCGGCAGGCCGTCTTGGGGGCCGAGCGGAACCTCGACGGGAATGCCACGAACACGAGTTGTCACTGGCGCGACGGTGACGAGCCGCCGCACCTCGTAGGCTTCGTCACGAGAAAGAAGGATCACCGGGCGGCGGCCAGCTGGCTTTGGGAGCTCAGCCCACCAGATCTCGCCCCGCCTCACTCCCAGGGCTCGGCGGCGAAAGCCCTCGCGGACGCGGCTCTCGCCGCCTCCACTTCGTCGGTGGTTTCGGGATGGGTAGCGTAGCCGCGGACGTAGCGATCGACATCCTGCTCACCGCTAAGACCAAGCAGATTGGTCGCCGCTTGTCGAAAATACTCGCTCCGGGTCACCTTCCGCGCCTTGCGGGCGCGGTCGACTCGATGGAGCAAGTCGTCGGGCAGGCTGATGGCGACTTTGACCGCACGTTTCATACCAGAATCATACCATGCCGGCTGCCAAACCTGACACCTTGGCCCAGCCATCGCCTTGGACCCAAGGGGCCGCAGATTGTGCTTGAGACAGTAAGGTGAGGGAGGTTTTCCATGCCGTCCCCTGATCACCTTAGAGCGCGACTGGTTGAAGCTGGGCTTGGTGCGGCTGCCGAGCGGATCATGGCATTGGCTCGACCGAGTATCCGCTTGATGGCAAACGGACCAGCCGACTCCGCCGGAATCGTAGCGTCGAGACTCGGCGGAGAGCCTGACCTCCCCTCGGAAACGCCGTGGCCGGAGTACGACGAGCCCCTAAGCTTCATCGCTCAGGTTGATCTATCTGAGTGCCACCTAACCAGCGCCACCCGTGCGCTCCCACCGGCTGGACTGCTTTCATTTTTCTATGTGGCCGACCAGAGCGTCTGGGGATTCGATCCGAAGGACCGCGGAGCCTGGCGCGTCTTCTTCACGCCACCGAACGTGAGCCTGCGACGGATTCCTTTGCCCGAGTCAATCCCTCAGGAAGGGAGGTATCGACCAGTAGGTCTCCGTGGAGTCCAAGAGCTGACCTACGCACCCGAGGAGTCATATGAGATCAGCCAGCTCGGTCTTACGCGGGACGACCTCTCCGCATATTCGGACGCATTGTTTGCGCACGGAGACGCCAGGTTCGCCGCGTCGACAGCGCGCTTCGGAGATGTCCCCCAGGGCGAAGCGGTCATGCATAGGCTGGTCGGCCATCCGGACCCGATTCAAGGTGACATGCAGCTTGAGTGCCAACTCACAAGTCACGGTCTGTACACTGGGGACCCCGCGGGCTATGCCGACCCGCGCGTGGCGGATCTACGTTCGGGAGCCGCAGACTGGCATCTCCTTTTCCAGGTTGACTCAGAGGACGCGGCGGGAATGATGTGGGGCGACGTGGGCCGGCTCTACTACTGGATCCGCGACTCAGACCTAGAGGCTTCCAATTTTGATAACTGCTGGATGGTCCTCCAATGCAGCTAGACAACCCACTGACGAGCCTACCTCGGGCAACGTGGCTAAGTGGCAGCGTAATTGAGGGGCGGGGCCGAGAGCCCCGCCCTTACGATCGCTCGCGATTTATCTCGTTATTACGTGGCGTTGCATAAGCCTGGACGATTCTCAGTAGCGCCAACATCGTTCGTCCAGGTGTTGGCTGTTCCTCCAGTTCCGCTACCTAACGAGTTGTCCTCGCAGTCGTAGGGAACGTTGGTGCTCATGTGGTCCTCGAGGACCTGGTTGCCCATGGAGCTAGCGTCGAGATGGATGCCGTCCATGCCGTTGCCCGCGACATGATCCGCCTTTACAAGATTGGAATCCGCACCCAACAGCAGAATTCCGCTTCCACCATTGTTGTCGACGTCATTCGCCCGCACCACGATCTGCTCTGCGGGCCCGCACCCCTGCCCTGGATCACCGCAGACGGTGATCGCGTCGGCCGTACTGTTGAGGACGCTGTTGTGCGAGATGTCGAGCCCAATCTGCGTGTCCGTCTCGATCCCGTAGTCGTTGTCGGAGACACGATTGTGATCGACTTCGCTCGAACTCGATGGCGATTGGTCGAGGATTATCCCGGTGCTCAGCGGCGTAGTCCAATGGTTTCCACTGATCACGTCTTGCTCGACCGTAGCCGCCGCTCCCCGAAAGACCACGATCCCATTCGGCGCAGCCCTGAAGGGAATGGCCGCGGTCTCGGACACCACGTACGTGATCGTGTTGGCCCGGACGATCGCGGACGTTCCGCTATTCACTGCTTGTACGCCGTTCTTCTGATACCGGTCGATGACATTGTGGTCGACTTGCGCACTGCCGGCGGACCCGCCTGGAGTCGGGGCATCGATGCGACGACCAATCGAGACAGCATCGCCCTGCTGGCAGCCCCAAAGGTTGGGATCAGCGTCGCGGATCATCGTGATGCGGTTGTGGTCAATCCTGCCGTTGAACGCCTGGTCGAAGAGGATTCCCTCATGGCGATCGATCGGGGGTGCACCGCTCGCGCAAGCGAGGGACGGGAACGGACCGCTGATCGTGAACCCCCGAATCGTCACCGCGTCCGCTTGATTGATGTAGATGAGCTGGTGAAGCGTCTCCGGAGTCGGCCACTGGATCGTGGCAGCCAGCGGCGTCAGGGACTCCAAACGCAGGCCATCATGCGCATGGCCGATGATGCTCACCTGCTCGGCGTATGTGCCCGGACAGACTTTGACCGTGTCGTTCGCTCCAGACGCATTGACAGCGGCTTGAATCGTGAGATAGGTCGCCTGCGGGCAATCGCCATCGCCCGGCGTGTTGTCGACCCAGAAAGTGGTCCCTGATGAGGTTGGATCGGTCGGATACGCCGAGCCATCGTCGGCTCCGACGACCGTGTCGGCGATCCCCGCAGCGCTCGTGTCGAGGGCGCCTAGCGTTGCATCCGGCGGTGACAACAGCGTAGAAGTCACGACGTTTGCGGGATTAACGGCAGAGTCAGGGTCTTTCGTCCAGGCCCATGCCTGGCCCGCTCCAAAGATGACGACGGCGATAACCGCCGTGGGTAACGGAAGAAGGAATCTCCTCTTGTTCATGTTGTTCTCCACCAGCCGAAACTGGCCAGCGAATGACGCGGGACTATCTGGGCTGGCAGGTTGCCCTGATCTCGCAGCTGCCGACGACCCTCCAAAGGCGCTACCAGCTAATCGATCCCTATGCTGGCATCAAATGGCCTAACCGCTCTTACATATATATGTAGCGCTTACTTGCCGTCAAGATGATCTATTGGAAACGGCTGTCCGTGAGTTCGGTTGCCTGCTAGCCGGGGACGCTCGGCTAGCAGGCCGTTTCTTCACCGGTGTGCGAGGATGGTGCCCTTGTCTCCCACGGCATAGCACGTGGCCGGGCCCGCGCAGCCGATCCCAAATAGGTCGCTCGTGGTCGGGCTGGGATCCGCGGTCGCCGTTGACCCGTTGGTCAGGTGGGCCAGTGTTCCGCGGCTTCCCGCGATAAAGCAGGTCAGTGCGGCGGGGCAGGCGATATCGTTGAGCACACTGGCTGTCCAGTCCGGCCCAGTCTGCACCCAGTGCGCACCACCATCAGTCGAGCGGACCACGGCGTTAGCAGGCCCGAACGGGTTGGTGCTTTGGATCCCGTAGCACGTCGTGCTACTGGGGCAGTCACCGGCGTCGGGTGAGACCGTGGTGCACGCCGCCGCGGACTCCGCACATGCCCAGGGCAAGCCCGGACCGCGGGTCTTAAGGACGGCGTACGCGAAACCGCAGTGGCCGCAGCCGAGGACGTGCCCGCCGCCCGCCCAGCAGATCCCTGTGCTGAGGCAGGAGACCCAGACCAGCGGGTAGCCGTAGAGTCCATCGGCGCAGTCACCGTCGCAGGCCACCCCTTGAGGCAGCGGCTGCGAGGTCCAGGTCGCTCCTCCGTCGCGGGTCATCCAGATTGAGCTGGGCGCGGCGTGTGACGTCTTTGGCAATGGGTTGTCGTCGTACGCCGGCGGCGCGGTGGCGACGGCGTAACAGACTTGAGCACTGACGCAGGCGATGTCCAGCAGACCAAGGCGGCATAGCGCGGGCCGCCCGCTGATCGGCGTGTAGTTGCCAAGGCACGCGTCGTCGGTGAGGTTCGAGCCGGGCGCGCCGACGTCAAGCACGTGGCTGCTCCAGTTGGCGCCGCCGTCGTGCGTCACGAGGACGGTGTTGGGCCGCGCGATGACGTAGCAGGAACTCGGCGCAACGCAGGCGATCGCGTAAAGCGCGTTCGAGGACCCGTGCAGCGGATTGACCTGACCTCGCCATGTCGTGCCGCCATCGGCGGTTGCAACGATGGTGCCCGCCTCTCCGACCGCGACACACCGCAGCGCGCTGAGGCAGGCCACGTCATAGAGACGCTGCTGCGTACCGCTGGTTTCCGTTCGCCACGCGCCGGAGTCCGTCTGGCCGCCGGTGCTACCGCCACCGCAGCCAGCCAGCATCAACAGTGCAGCGCACAAACCCACCGCCGCCCACCTTGATCCGCCCGGCGTCAACCTCGTTCAGATGCCTGGCAGGTTCATCGCGCCCGCTGGCCCACGAGGACCAGCCCATCGAGGCCGGCCAATTCGGCAGGCAGGGGAGGAGTGCTGGGACTGACCGTCTCATTCCCGAAGATGTCGAGGACGCGCTTCCCGATCTCGTGAGTCTGGACCCGCGAAGGGACCCACTGGTCTTGCGAGTCTGGATCGAGGCTTGCGGTGAAGTTGAAAGTCCAGCGATCACCGTCCAGACGCGGCGCGGCACGCGAGTGGACGTCCGCCGACGGAACGATGAAGACCGGGTTGGCGAAGGTCATCGTCTTGATATCGAAGTAGCCGAAGAAGTACCAGAAATTTGGATGACTGATCAGCCTGTCTTTGGGGACGGAGAAAAACATCGACAACTGATAGGCCCTGAACCGGTGGGCGAGATGCATGGTGCTCTTCACCTGGAAGGCACGGTAGCCCGCGAATTTCCCGTGAAGATGCAGCTCCATGTCGCGACGATCGTCATCGGTCATTGGGAACGCGACTTCGACCATGCCACCGCTGGTGATGATCAGGATCTTTGCCAGCTCACACTGCGTGATGATGCCTTGCTGCGTGAAGGTGATCGGGCTCATGGCGTGCCTAGTATTGCATCAGCCGCCGAAGAAGAACCGGGTGATGTGGAAGAAGATCGGCGCGGCAAAGGTGAGCGAGTCCACCCGGTCGAGGATGCCGCCGTGCCCGGCGATCATGTTTCCGAAGTCCTTGACGCCGCGATCACGCTTCACCGCCGACATCACGAGTCCTCCGCCAAAACCGGTCAAGGCGATGACGAGCGCCTGGAGGCCCGCCTGCCAGAACGTAAACGGCGTCGCCCACCAGAGGAGGGCGCCCAGGATGGTGGCAGCGGCAACACCACCGACAAATCCCTCGAGGGTCTTGCTCGGGCTGACGTGGGGGGCGATCTTCCGGCGACCGAAGAGCTTGC
>Ga0307477_10001356_pt1 | contig 21033 bp, 24 predicted proteins | sample atmos_gasesECM2C_FD_203316 | JGI IMG/M metagenome (GOLD analysis project Ga0307477, IMG submission 203316) | Hardwood forest soil microbial communities from Morgan-Monroe State Forest, Indiana, United States - atmos_gasesECM2C_515 | ecosystem: Environmental > Terrestrial > Soil > Temperate...
AGTCCGCCGTCCCTGCCTCTACCACGAGCGCCTCGCCCAAAGGGAGGCCCAGAGGGGGGACATCCTCCACCCAGGCCCGGCCGGAGGGATCCCCGGAGGCCCCCTGCGAGGCCTTTCCCACGTTAGAGGCGTTCCCTACGTCAGCTGCTGCTCGAGCGCCTGGACCGTGCGGTCGAAGTCGGGATCGGCGGCCCTGGTCTGATTGACCTTCTCCACCGAGTACATGACCGTCGAATGGTGCTTGTCGTTGAAGAGCTTGCCGATCTCTGGGTAGGAGAGGGTCGTCAGCTTCTTGCAGAGGAACATCGCTACCTGGCGGGGGATCACGACTTGGCGGGAGTTGTTCTTGCTCTTGATCTCCTGGATCTTGAGGTCGTAGTGGCGGGCCACCGTCTTGATGATCTCCTGGTGCGTCGGCTTGCGCCCTTCCTCCGGCAGGATGTCCTTCAGCGTCTCGCGGGCTAGCGCCAGCGACAGTGGCTTGCCGGTCAGCGAGCAGAATGCGATCACCCGGTTCAGCAGCCCCTCGAGCTCGCGGATGTTCGACCGCACCTGCTGCGCGATGAACTCGGCCACCTCCTCGGGGAGCTGGATGTTCTCGCTGAAGGCCTTGCGCTGCAGGATGGCCACCTTCGTCTCGAGATCGGGGGGCTGGATGTCGGCGATCAGGCCCCACTCGAACCGGCTGCGCAGCCGCTCCTCGAGCGTGGGGATGTTGCGGGGCGACGAATCCGAGGACAGGATGATCTGCTTCTGGCTGGTGTAGAGCGTGTTGAAGGTGTGGAAGAACTCCTCCTGGGTGCGCTCCTTGTTGGCCAGGAACTGCACATCGTCGATCATCAGCACGTCGATCGTCCGGTAGCGCTCCCGGAAGGCCGGCATGCGGTCGAAGCGGATCGAGTTGATGAGCTCGTTGACGAACTGCTCGGCAGCCAGGTACAGCACCCGGATCTGCGGCTGCTTGCGCAGGATCTCGTGGCCGATGGCATGCAGCAGGTGGGTCTTGCCGAGCCCGACGCCGCCGTAGAGGAAGAGCGGGTTGTAGCTCTGCGACGGGTTCTTCGCCACCGCCTCTGCCGCGGCGTGAGCGAACTCGTTCGACTTGCCCACGACGAAGGTCTGGAACAGGTACTTCGGATTGAAGTCCGAGAGCACCACCGGCACCTCGGCGGGCTCTCCCCCTTCGTCGGCGAGCGAGAACAGCACCTCGAAGCCGGGCGCGTCGAGACCGGCGAGCGCGCGGTCGACCGTCGGACGGTAGCTCTCCTCGAGGGTATGCAGGAAGCGCGAGTTCGGAGCGAGCAGCACCAGCTTCTTGCCGCCGTCGTCCCGCACCTTCAGCGGGCGGAACCAGGTCGCGAACTCCTCGGGATCGAGGTGCTGACGAAGTTGCTTCTGCAGCAGTGACCAGAGCGATTGCGACATGGAAGCCTCGGCAACGTCAGCTGGCGCACGTCAGATCGCAGAACGACAAAATCCACAATAATTCCACAACCTGTGGAAATCTCGAGGTTCGGGGGTCCAGCGACGCTGATGTGTTTGACTACGACTGCGAGGCATCATACCACAGGTTCCCGGCGGCGCAAGCCCAATTTTCGATCGGCTGTCACCTGGATGTCGCATCCTCACCTCCCCATCCTACCCTCTGGGGCGACTCGTAGAACCGTCTCCAGGACGCGAGGTCTCGCGCGCCGAGCGGGGCGAGGTGGCAGACCGCATCGCCGGGATGGACGAGCGGGATCTGGGTCAGGCCGAGGACCAGCCCGCCGTGGGGGCTGCTGAGCACGCTCTGGCCGCGGCCGAACGGGTTGGTGTGCACGGAGATCGGGTCGCCGCGGCGCAGCGGCTGGCCCAGCTCGACCATCAGGTCGAGGATGCCGCCGACCTTGGCGCGCACCCAGCGGGTCCGCCGCAGGACGAGGCGCACCGGCGGTTGCTGGACGGCGCCCGGCAACATCCCCAGCGACCTCAGGACATTGAGGATGCCCGCCACTCCGATCCGGATGAAGGGGCGCTCGAAGCGCAGCGGGCTGCCGGCTTCGTAGACGATGGTCGGCACGCCGGCGGCGACGGCGGTGCTGCGGAGGGACCGCTCGGGTCCCGGAGAGTCGACGATCAACGGGCAGCCGAACGCGGCGGCCAGGGAGGCGACGTGCGGCTGCGTGAGGTCGGCGCGCACCTGCGGGTAGTTGGTGCGCTCGGCGCCTGCCGTGTGGAGGTCGATCCCGAAGTCGCTCTTCGCGACCACCTCGCGGAACAGCACCTCGGCCAGGCGCGACGCGAGCGAGCCGCCGCGGCTGCCCGGGAAGCTGCGGTTGAGATCGCGCCGGTCCGGCAGCCGGCGGTCGAGGACGAGAAAGCCGGGGACGTTGGCGACCGGGACGGCGACGATCGTGCCGGCGAGCTCCGCGAACGAGCATTCGTTGAGCAGCGAGCGCAGGATGCCGACGCCGATCAGCTCGTCGCCGTGCACCGTGGCGGTGATGAAGACCGTCGGTCCCGCGCCGCCGCGCACCACCGTGAGGGGGATGGACACCGGCTCCGCCGTGTAGGACTCGGCGACCTTGAGCTTGATGTCGACGGTCTCGCCCTCGCCGACCAGGGTGCCGGCGAAACGCAGGGCCGGCCGCACGCCGGGGGTTTGTCGTCGCCGGCGGATGCCCGCCCGCCGCGAGGCGACCGGCCGCCGCGGTCCGCCGCCACGATCAGCCGCGGTCACCGGGATACCCGTGCGGAGCGTGCTCGATGACGAAGTCGATCATGGCGCCCGCGACGTCGATGCCGGTGGCGGTCTCGACCCCCTCGAGGCCTGGCGAGCTGTTCACCTCCAGCACCATCGGACCCTCGCGCGAGGCGATCATGTCGACGCCGGCGATGTTGAGCCCGAGCACCTCCGCGGCGTGGATCGCGGTCGCCGCGAACTGCGGCTCCAGCGTCACGCCGCGGGCCGAGCCGCCGCGATGGAGATTGCTGCGGAACTCCCCCTCGACCGCCTGGCGGGCCATCGCGGCGACCACCTTCCGGCCGACCACGATGGCGCGGAAGTCGGTGCCACGCGACTCCTCGATGAAGGCCTGGATGAGGATGTTCTGCTTCAGCGAGTGCATCGCCTCGAGCACCGACTCCGCGGACTTCACCGACTCGGCGAGGATGACGCCCGTGCCCTGGCTCCCCTCGAGCAGCTTAAGGATGACCGGCGTGCCGCCGACCTTGCGGATCGCCGAGCGCACGTCCTCCCGGCGCCGGGCGAAGGCGGTGGGAGGGATCCCGATGTCGTGGCGCGACAGCAGCTGCAGCGCGCGGAGCTTGTCGCGGCTCTTGGCGATCGCCTGGCTGTCGTTGGCCGGGAAGACCCCCATCATCTCGAACTGGCGCAGCACCGCGAGCCCATAGAAGGTGATCGAGGCGCCGATGCGCGGCACGACGCCGTCGAGGCCGGTGATGCGCTCGCCGTTGTGATGGACCTCCGGGCGCTTGCGGGAGAGCTTGACCACGCAGTGCAGGGGGTCGAGCACCGAGGCCTCGGCATGACGCGCGCGGCAGGCTTCGACGAGCCGAGCCGTCGAGTACAGGCCGGGGCCGCGGGACAGGACGGTGATCTTCAACGTCGTTCTCGATTCGGTAGTGTCCTAAATTGCTAGATTGCCCATGCCTCCCACCCTCCGTTTGGGCGAGGGGTCCAAGTTCAAGAGGGCGGCGCCGTAAGACTGCGGACCCTCGCCCAAACGGCGGGTGGGAGGCATGGGCAATCTAGCCAGGACACTACCCTCGATTCAACTCGGCTCGCCGGCGATGCCAGGCCCGCAGCAGGTACTTGGCGGCAGGGTCGACCCGGAAGTCGCCTTCCACCGCCTTGCGGCCCAGGATCATACGAAAGAGCATGCCCGAGCGATCGGTCAGCGTGAGATAGATGCGCTTGCGCACCGGACCGAGGACCAGCTCGGTCTCGATGAGCGGCCGCAGCTCGCGATGGCCACCCGAATCGGTCACCTGCACGTGACGCAGGACCCGCACCCTCGCCGTGACCAGGTGGGTGGCATCGCGCCGGTCCGGGGCAAGGGTGACCTCGGCGGCCTGGCCGCCGGGGCCAGCGCCATCGCCAGGGCGTCGCTCGAGGTAGACCAGGTTCTGCACGTGCAGGGTGGACGTGCGGGCGCCCGTGTCGATTTTGCCCTTCAACCGCCGCAACCCGAGGTCCGGCAGGTCGAGGTATTCCTTCCAGCCGATGCGGATCGGCGGCGTCGGAGCCGGTGCGCGAGGAGGGGGCATGCGGCCCCCATTATTCAACGCCTGCGGCGGGTCAGGTGTGACGACTTGCGCGGAGAAGACGCTCTGCGGACGGCCGGCAACGCTCAGGGATGCCTGGCGCCAGGGCCGGCCGGCAGGGCCGGGCACACAAGTTGCAATTGACGTTGGGCATGAGAAGCACCCAACGCGCGAGGGGGAGGTCCCTCCATCCGTCTGTTTCCTACCTGGTAACGAGATCGTAACCGATCTCACCCCCAAACGCCACACCCCATCCCCTTTTACAAGGGTAGAGCCACCCATCCAATCGTCCAGGGACCTCCCCCAAGCGGCCTGAGCGGGCAATACCGCCAGGCCGCCTGCGCCACTCCCTACCCTGCCAAGTCGGCGCGCCTCCCTCCGCCCTGTGGCCGCCCCCCTCGTCTCTCCCCGAGGGCGGCATGTCTGGCCTGGCGGTCGTTCCCGGGCGAGGCGAATGCCAGGCCGCCCCCCTCTTCAGGCCACCGGGAATGCAGGCACGGCGATTGCAAGTTATGGGAGGCAACACAAGGAAACTACGAGGGGGAGATTCCACCAGCCAAACAAAGTCCTACCAACTTTCGAGATCCTCAGTGGTCTCAACTCCAATCGAACCCAGCCAAAATCCCCTCAAATTACCGGGGTACAGCCACAACCGGCCCACCACCTGAACGGGATCTCCCCCCTCTGGTGCCCCTGGCGGAAACGCCAGGGGCACTTTCCTGATTGCAAGAAGGTAAAGCTGGCCATGCAGGAATGGGCTGAAGCGCCTGTTCCTGGTCCCGCCTGTTTCTGGTCCGGCCAGGGCTCCTTGCCCGCCCCTGCCAGTTTGGCCTGTACAGTGTATAGTTTGTCACGGTGACACCGTCCAAGGCCTCCCTTCGACGCGACCTGCTCTCCTGGTTCGACCGCCACCGGCGCGATCTGCCCTGGCGCCGCACACGAGATCCTTATCGCATCTGGGTCTCCGAGGTCATGCTGCAGCAGACCCGGGTGGAAGCCGTGCTGCCCTATTACGAGCGCTTTCTGGCTCGTTTTCCGAGCGTCGGCGACCTCGCAAGCGCGCCCATCGACGACGTGCTGGCGCTCTGGTCCGGCCTCGGCTACTACCGGCGGGCACGCCAACTCCACGCCGCCGCCCGGCGCATTGCCGACGCGGAGGAATTCCCCCGCACCCTCGATCGCCTGCTGGAGCTCCCGGGAGTCGGGTCCTACACCGCCGCCGCGGTGGCGAGCATCGCCTTCGGCCTGGCCGTGCCGGTGCTCGACGGCAATGTCGAGCGGGTGATGGCACGCCGGCTGGCGCTGGCGGAGGACCCGAAACGCGGCGCCTCGCGAGCCCTGCTGATGGCTGCCGCGGCGGCGTTGCTCGATCCCTCCCGCCCCGGGGACGGCAACCAGGCGCTGATGGAGCTCGGGGCCACGCTCTGCCTGCCGCGGCAACCGCGGTGCGAGCTCTGTCCCTTGCGCCCGGGCTGCGTCGCGGCGGGGGAGGGGCGGCCGGAGCTGTATCCGCCTCCGCGGCGCCGGCGCCGGACCGAGATCAGGCAGCTGCTGGTGGCGGTGGTCGCATCCAGGGAGAACCCCGACCGTGTGCTGCTCTTCCGGCCCTCGCCGCGCCTTCAGCAGGCGGCGCCCGGCACCTCGCCGTCGCCCGGGCTGCCGGCCGGTGCCTGGGAGCTGCCCTGGCTGGAGCTGCGGGACGAGGCACTATCTGCTGGTCGGAGCCGCGCCCTCGCCGAGAAATACGGCGGCGACTGGCGGCTGGGACCCGCGTTCGCGGCGGTGCGGCACGGCATCACCTACCGGGACCTGCGGGTCACCATCCATGGTGCGGAGCTGCTCTCCGCCGGGGCGGACGAGGTGCGGGAAGGAGTCGACAGCGGCTGGTTCGATGCCGGCGAGCGCGCGGCGCTGCCCATGTCGGCGCTGGTCGGCAAGGTCCTGCGGGCCCGGGCCGCCGCCTTGACGCCGATCGAAACTAGCGGCTGCCGGGCCAGCCCGTCGCGGAGCCGCCCGCCAGGATGAACCAGCCGATGATCTTGTCGTCGAGCTCGCGCAGACGGCCAGCCACCATGGTGCACAGCACGCGCAGCAGGCGGAGCGACGAGACGCGGTTGATGTCGAGAATTCCCTCCAGCACCTCCCGGGGAATGGCCAGCACCACCGCCCCGTGGTCGGAGGCGGTGGCATCCGCCGAGCGCTGCACGTTGTCGATCAGCGCCATCTCGCCGAAGTAGTCCCCGCGCTCGAGGAAAGCGAGGGCCTCCTCGCCGGCGCCGGGGATGAACTTGCTGATCATCACCCGTCCCTCGAGCAGCACGTACATCTCGTCGCCGGGCTCCCCTTCATGGAAGATCTGCTGGTGCGGAGCGAACTTCTTCTCCCGCGACAGCGAGGCGAGGAAGTTGATCTCCAGGCTCGAGAGCTTCTGCTCCTGGAAGAGCTTGCGCTTCGACGCGAGGTCGACGTGGAAATCGTCGGCGACGGCGGCTGCGGGGGGCTCCTGGGCGCTCGCCGGCTTTCCCGACTGGGAGAAGAAGCGGGTGAGCTGCTCGTTGGTCAGGCGCAGCTTGGAAGAGAGGCTCTTCCAGAACGTCCAGTAGAGGGCGACGCTGAAGCGCGGATCGTTCTCCATGGCGCCGGCCAGGGTCTGCCCGTTGAGCGTCAGGAGCTCGGAGTCGGTGACCGCGAGGGCGTCGCCGGAGCGCGCGTTGCCGTCCACGAAGCTGGTCTCGCCGAACAGCTGACCCGGGCTCAAGGTGGCGAGGGTGAACGAGCCGTAGGGCGTGCGCCGCTGGATGCGCACGCTGCCGCTCTCGACCAGATACGCGTCTGCCGCCGGCTCGCCCTCGTGCAGGATGTGCTCGCCGGCAGCCGCTCGCCGATGCTCGGCGACGCTGCCGAGCTGCTCGAGCTGAGCCTCGGTGAAGTGGGACAGCAGCTCCCAGTGCCGCAACAGGAACTCGGTGCTCAAGGTCCGATCATTGTACCCGACGAGATGTCGGCGAGGGGTAGAGGGTAAGTTCGCGAGGGTCCATCCCCGCCTGCCTCCCTTTGGGCGAGGCACCCGAAGTCCAAGGTCGGTTCCCTTGGGACCCCTCGCCCAAAGGGAGACAGGAGGGATGGACCCTCGCGAGGAAACTTACCCACTACCCGGCGAGGGCCTCCTCGAGCAGGTCGAGGGCGCCGGTGAGCTGCGGCTCGGCGATGGTGAGCGGCGGCACGAGCTGCGCCACCCTGCCCTCCGGACCGCCGGCCAGGATGAGGACGCCGCGGCGGCGAGCGGCGGCCACCCAGGCGCCGGCGGCCTGGCGCGAACGCATCTCGACGCCCCAGAGCAGGCCGCGCCCGCGCACGGCGGCGACGGCCGGCAGGCGATCGCCCCAGCCGGCGAGGCGGGCGGCCATCTGCGCGCCAAGCCGGGTGGCGCGCGCCGGCAGCCGGTCCTGCGCGAGCACGTCGAGCACCGCGAGAGAAGCGGCGCAGGCCACCGGGTTGGCGAGGAAGGTCGAGGTGCGGAGGGCTTCGCCGGGGGTGCGCCAAGCCTGAAACAGGGATCTCCTGGCCAGCACTGCCGCGATCGGCAGGCCGCCGCCGAGCGCCTTGCCGCAGCAGAGGATGTCGGGGCGGACCCCTTCGGCCGCGACGGCAAAGAGGCTGCCGGTCCTGCCGAAGCCGGTGAAGATCTCGTCGGCGATCAGCACCGCGCCAGCCTCCCGGCAGAGCCGCGCGATCCCGGCGAGCCAGCCGGGAGGAGGCAGCAGCACGCCTTCACGGCCGACAATCGGTTCGACCAGCACGGCGCCCGCGGGGCCGCCGAGCGCCGACGCGACCGCCTCCAGCGGGCAGCCAAAGGGAATGCGCCGCACGTGCGGGTGGAGGTAGGGAGCGAAGGGGGCGCGGAAGGCGGGCCGGGAGGTGACCGCGAGCGCGCCGAGCGTCAGCCCGTGATACGAGGGCTCGAAGGCGACGATGCCCGGCCGGCCGGTTGCGGCGAGCGCCGTCTCGAGCGCGATCTCGACCGCCTCGGCGCCCGAGGCGGCGAAGAAGACCTGCGGCTCGTCGACCGGCGCCAGGCCGACGAGCCGAGCGGCGAGCTCGACCCGCAGCGGGTGCGCATGGACGTCGCCCAAGCCATGCAGCAGGCGACCTGCCTGGCGGCGGACCGCGGCGACCACGCGCGGATGCCGGTGGCCGACGGCGGCGACGCCGAAGCCCGAGGTGAGGTCGACGTAGCGGTTGCCGTCGACGTCGTGGACGTTGGCGCCGCGCGCCGAGTCCCAGAGGATCGGCGGTTCGGCTCCGGCGCCGCCGGCGACGGTGTTGACGCCGGGCGCTTCGAGCCGCTGGAGCTCGAGCGCCAGGGCGCGGGAGCGGGGCCCCGGAGGCGGGTGGACGATCCTGGGGAGTTGGTCGCCGGCGCTCACATCTCCCGCCGGCCGGCCAGCGAGCGTCCGAGCGTCACCTCGTCGGTGTACTCGATGTCGCCCCCGACCGGCATGCCGAACGCCAGGCGGGTCACGCGCAGTCCGCGGGGCTTGAGCAGCCGCGCCAGGTAGAGGGCCGTCGCCTCGCCTTCGACGTTGGGATTGGTGGCGAGCACGATCTCGGCGACTCCCTCGAGCCGGGAGAACAGGCCGGGGATCGCCAGGCGGTCAGGTCCGATCCCGCGATGCGGCGAGAGGGCGCCGAGCAGCACGTGATAGAGGCCGTGATACTCGCCGGTGCGCTCGATCGGCGCGATGTTGAAAGGCTCCTCGACGACGCAGATCTGGCCGCGGTCACGCTGCATGTCCGAGCAGAAGCGGCACGGATCGACGGCGGTGATGGAGTTGCAGCGCGAGCAATGGAAGAGCTTCTCTTTCACCTCCACGATGGCCTGGGCCAGCGCCTGCGCCTCGACGGCGGTGACCTTCAGCAGGTGGTGGGCGAGACGGGAGGCGGTCTTGGGACCGATCCCTGGTAGCCGGGAGAGCTCGCCGACCAGGCGCGCGAGCGGGTCGGCAGGTTGGCGCGGGGGGTTGGCGGGCACCGCGGGCGAGCTCAGAACAGGCCGGGCATCCCGGCGGCGAGGGCCCCCATCCGGCCCTGCATAGTCTCTTCGACCTTCCTGCCGGCCTCGTTGACGGCCGCCACGATGAGGTCCTCGAGCATCGAGGGGTCATCCTTGTCCATCACCTCGGGATCGATCTTGACCGAGACCAGCTGCTTGTGGCCGCTCATCTTGACGGTGACCATGCCGCCGCCGACGCTCGCCTCGACCACGGTCTCCGCCAGCTCGCGCTGCAGCCGCTCCTGCATCTGCTGCGCTTGCTTCATCAGCTTCTGCATACTGCTCATGTCATTCCTCTCTCGAGCCGCGATGCTCTTCGACGGCCTCGACCTTGCCTTGGAAGATGTCCAGGAGGGTCTGCACCGCTGGATTCAGCACCGCGGCGCTTGCGGCTCCGGCGGCCGCCGATCGCGACGCTCCCAGCGGACTGGACGCGAGCTCGGTGGCTGCCGCTCCGGCCGGCGCCGGCGGCAAGCCGCCGGGACTCGAGAATGCGAGCGGTGCGGCAGATCCGGGCGCCTCCGCGGCAGGGCTTTCGGCGAAGTCCCAGCCGGCCTCGGAGCCCCAGACCTTGGCCACCGCCGCGGCGATGGTCTCGCGGTTGGCCGGCTGCCGCAGGCGTGAGCTCAGGTAGGCGTCCGCGGCCGGCAGCAGGATGAGCAGGCGGCCGGCCTCGAAGCGGAGAACGGCGGCCTGCTCTAGGTGGGCCGCCAGCGGCTGCTTGCGGGCGGCGACCTCTTCGAGAAAGTCCTGCAGTGTCGCGGCGCCCGCGGCGGTGGTTCCCGCCGCGGCGGCGCCGGCGCTGGCGGCGCCGGGCTGGTGGTGGCGGCGGCCGTTCTCCGGCGCCGGCACTGCCGGACTGGCTGGTGCTGCAGGAATTGCCGGCCTTGCCTGAGTTGCCGCGGCTGCCTGAGTTGCCGCAGCTGGCGGCGCCAACGGAGCTGGCGGCGCCAACGGAGCTGCCGTAGCTGCCGGAGGCTCCGCAACGGCGGCGCTTGCCTGGGTCTTCAGCGTCGTCGTGGCTGGGCTCGCCGCGCCGGCGGCGGGAGCGGGAGCGGCCCCGCCGCTCGCCGGCAGCGACGGTTGCGGCGGCTGCGACTGCGGCGTCGATGGCGGCGACGGCGCGCGCTGCGCCGCCGCGGCAGGCCGAGGCGGCGCGGCCGCGAGCGATCCGCCGGCGAGCAGCTGCTCGACGCGGATGAGCTTCGGCAGCTCGGCGGCGCGCAACCAGGCGATCTCGATGGCCAGGGCGCCGGTCTCGGTGCGGCGCACCACGGGCTCGCTTGCCAACAGCTGATTCAACAGCCGCAGCAGGTTTTCGTAGCCGCCGCCGCGAGCCAGCGCGGCGAGCGCCTGGGCTTCTTCGAGAACCAGGTCGACCTGCGCCGGATCGGCGCCGAGCGCGAGATGCAGCGCATCGCGGCAGTAGGCGAGGAACTGGCCATAGACATGGCGCGGGTCCCACCCCTCGTCCTCGATGTGGCGGACCTCGCGCGACACGCTGACCGCGTCGCCCTGCAGGATGGCCTCGAGCAGGCGCCGGAAGAGCGCGATGTCGAGGCCGCCCAGCAAGCGCACGGCGGCTTCGTCCGAGATGGCGCCGGAGCCGAAGGTGGCGAGCTGGTCGAGCAGCGCCACGGCGTCGCGGACGCTGCCTTCACCGGCCCTCGCCACCAGCCGCAGCGCGCTGTCGCTGGCCTGGATGGACTCGGAGTCGCAGATCTGGCGCAGCAGCGCCGCCACCGCGGGCGCCGGGACGCGCCGGAACTGGAACTCCTGGCAGCGCGAGAGGATGGTGGCGGGGACCGCCTCGATCTCGGTGGTCGCGAAGATGAACACCAGGTACGGCGGCGGCTCCTCGACGATCTTGAGCAGGGCGTCGAAGGCCTGGCGCGACAGGCGGTGGATCTCGTCGAGCACCACCACCTTGTAGCGGTCGCGGGCCGGTCCGTAGCGCAGGCTCTCGGTGAGCTCGCGGACCTGCTCGACCTTGGAGTAGGTGGCGGCGTCGACCTCGAGCACGTCGAGATCGGAGCCGCGGGCGATCTCAATGCAGGACGCGCACTCGTTGCAGGGATCGGGCGCCGGGCCGCGCTCGCAATTCAGCGCCTTGGCGAGCACGCGGGCGGCGGTGGTCTTGCCGACGCCGCGAATCCCCGAGAACAGGTAGGCGTGGGCAATGCGCCCCTCGGCGAGCGCGTTGCGCAGCGCCGTCACGATCGGCGCTTGACCGACGAGGCTGGAAAAGTTCTGGGGGCGCCACTTGCGGGCTAGGACCTGGTAGGCCATGGCGACGAGGACAGTGGCCTACGAAGGGTTCCGGTGGATCTGCGGCACTCGGCCGGCATACCTTATCGCTGCTCCCTTCCGGGCCTGACGAGGTTCGGAAGCCGCCGATGCACAGGACCCGAACCCTTCGTGGGCCACTGTCGAGCCAACCCATGGTACGTCGTGGGGTACGGGATGTAAAGGCGAACGCGATCGTGGGGTCGTGGTGGTCGTGGGTCGCTTCCCTCCCCTCCCCTCCCGCGCTTTGGGCGAGGGTCCGCAGTGCTCCGCCGTCGCCCTCTAGACCTGGACCCCTCGCCCAAAGCGAGGGAGGGGAGGGAAGGGAGGCGACCCACGACCGTGTTTGCCGGGGTGGCGGGCATCGAGTAAGATACCGGCTCCTCCGCGTGGGCGGCGGGATGCGGGAGTGGACGACCGGTACTGGATGACGCAGGCCCTCGCCGAGGCGCGGCGCGCCGCGGAGCTCGGGGAGGTGCCGATCGGGGCGGTCGTGGTGCTGGGTGGAGAGGTCGTCGGCCGCGGGCACAATCGCCGCGAGATCGACGGCGATCCGTTGGCTCACGCCGAGCTGCTGGCGCTTCGCGAGGCGGCTCTCCGGATGCGGGGCTGGCGGCTCGAGGGATGCAGCATGTACGTGACCCTGGAGCCGTGTCCCATGTGCGCCGGCGCCCTGGTCGCCAGCAGGATCGACCGGTTGGTGTACGGCGCCGCGGACCCGAAGGCCGGGTTCTGCGGTTCCCTTGGAAATCTGGTGCAGGACCCGCGGCTCAACCATCGCCTGGAGTTGAGCTCGGGGGTCCTTGCGGAGGAAAGCGCCGCGCTGTTGCGCGGCTTCTTCGCGTCCTTGCGATCGCCGCGGCCCGTGAGCCCTTGAGAGGGCGCCGGCGTTCTTTGCCAGCAGCCGGGAGAGGTGTCCGAGTGGCTTAAGGAGCACGCTTGGAAAGCGTGTGTAGGGGAAACTCTACCGTGGGTTCGAATCCCACCCTCTCCGCCACCTTGCGCAGTCGTCCAACCAGGAGAGGTGCCAGAGCGGTCGAATGGGGCGGTCTCGAAAACCGTTGACCGGGCAACCGGTCCGTGGGTTCGAATCCCACCCTCTCCGCCATTACGGTCACGGTCGAGGCTGGCGTTGTGGTGGCTTCTGGGAATCCCCTCGAAGCCGGGTCGCAGTGGGTAGGCAGGGAGCGTAGAAGCATCGCGAGGCATTGACGGTGAAGCAGGGTCTAGACTAAGTTACTGGTTTCGCTCGGAGCGCCGGGAGCAGTCCCGTTCCAGTCCTCCGGCTCTATCCCTGGATGAAGGCAGAAGGCGGTCAACCAAGTGAAACGCACCTACCAACCGAACAACCGTCGCCGCAAGCGGACCCATGGGTTCCTGGTGCGTATGCGTACTCGCCATGGCCGGGCCGTTCTGTCGCGGCGGCGCAGGAAGGGACGGACGCGCCTGAGCGTCTGATGCGCGGCCATCCTGGCCCGCCCGCGTCGGGGACTCCGGGGCAGGCGATGGTTGCGGCCCCCCCCGGCTCCTCCCCAGGGGCCGGCGGCGAGGGCCGGCCATCTCCCCGGCGCCCGCGGCCACCCGGCGAGGGCTTGCCGCGGCATGAGCGGCTGTTGCTGCGCGCGGACTATCTGAGGTGTTACAGGACCGGGCGCCGGCGCCAAGGCGCGCTGGTGGCTCTCTACCTGGTCCCGAACCCACTCGGTCACCCGAGGATCGGCGTCACCACGAGCCGCAAGGTGGGCAAGTCCGTGGTTCGCCACCGGCTGAAGCGCTGGATCAAGGAGATCTATCGGCGCTGGTCCGGACGCGCCGGCTTGGCGCCGCTCGACGTGGTGGCGCATCTGAAGCCCGAGGCGAAGAGCGCGGACTTCGGCGAGGTGCGGCAGGACCTGCTGGTGCTGCTCGAGGGGCTTGCGGGACGGCGGGAACGAGAGCAACGGTCGGGTGGACGGAGGTGACGCTGGTGACCCGCTCGACCGGGGAGATGCCGTGGGCCGGGCGGTCCCCGTCGAGGCCGTGGCCCCATGGGACTCGGTCGGCCGCGGAGACCCGGTGGACCCGGTGGCTGGTGGTCCTGCTGGCGGCCTACAAGCGCTGGCTCTCGCCGCTGCTGCCGAGGTCCTGCCGGTTCTCGCCGACCTGCTCCGAGTACGCGCGCGTGGCCTTGCTCAAGTACGGCTTCTGGCGCGGTGGCGCGCGCGGCGCCGCGCGGCTGCTCCGCTGCCAGCCGTTCCATCCCGGAGGCATCGATCTCCCGTGACCTGGTCCCCGCGCGTGCGGTCTGCGGCCGCGGTGGCCCGGTTGGCGCGGCCATTGACCGAGAAGGATCCGACGACCTGTGGATAATCGCCGCGTAGTCCTCTTCATCGTGCTGTCGGTCGCGGTGTTGGCGATCTGGCAATACCTCGTCCCGCAGCCGCAGGTGAAGCGGCAACCGGTGCCGGCGACGTCGGCGGCATCGCCGGCCGGAAGCTCGGCGAGCCGGCCGGGCGCCGAGACGCCGGTAGCACCCGCGCCCGGTCCCGGCGGCGGCGCGAGCGGCGGCAATCCATCGCCGGCCGCGGCGCCTGCCGCGCCTGCCGCGGCCGCCGTCGAGACCGGACCGCCAGTCGCCGCGGAGAGCGAAGCCCAGGTGGTGCTCAACGGCAACCAGACGAGCGCGGTGATCACCAACCGGGGAGCCCAGCTGCTGTCGCTGCGCGTCGACCTGCCAGGCGCCGGGAGCGTCGAGCTGGTGCGCAAGCGGACTCGTGGCCCCTACCCCTTCGCGCTGGTCGACAAGCAGCTGCGGCCGCTGCCGGTGGACGAGGCGCTTTTCGCCGTCGATCGCGGCGCCGACGGCCGATCCGCGACCTTCCGCTACCGGGGCTCCACCGGCAGTGCGGAGAAGACCTTCCGCTTCGACGAGCGCGGGCTGCTCGCCGTCGAGGTCAAGGCGGCCGGCAGCTGGGCGCTGCTGCTCGGCCCCGGCATCGGCAATCCGACGCCCGCCGAGCTGGACAGCCGTTATGGGCTGCGCGGCGCGGTGATCAAGGCCGGCGACGACGTCAAGGTGATCGCCGCCAAGAGCGACAGCGAGGCCGTGGCCTACTCGGGCCAGGGCCTCCGCTGGGCGGGCCTCGAGGACACCTACTTCGCCGCCGTCGCCGTGCCGCAGGGCGGCAGCCTGGCGCGGGCGGTGCTGCAGCCGATGCTGGTCGAGCCGCAGGCGGGCGGAGCGCTGTTCGTGCCGGCGCCGCCGAAGGACGCGATGAGCGGCGACCAGAAGGCCCTCAGCCGCGAGCTCGCCTTGGTCCTCGAGCCTGCCGCCGGCAACCTGTCGCTCGAGTGCTACCTGGGCGCCAAGGCCTACGAGAGGCTGAAGGCGTTGCCTTACGGGCTCGAGGAGACCGTGAGCCTGGGATGGCTCAGCCCGGTGGTGCGGCCGCTGCTGGCCGGGCTGCACTGGACCTATGAGCACGTGGTGCCGAATTACGGCTGGGCCATCATCCTGATGACCCTGTTGATCAAGGTGCTGCTGCTGCCGATCACCCATCCCAGCACCCTCTCGATGCGCAAGATGCAGGCCTTGAACCCGAGGATGCAGGCCATCCGCGACCGCTACCGGCCGAAGCTCAAGGACAAGCAGGGCCGGCCGAACCTCGAGATGCAGCGCAAGATGAACGAGGAGGTCATGGCGCTGTACAAGGCCGAGGGCGTCAATCCGGTTGGCGGCTGCTTGCCGCTACTGGTGCAGATGCCAATCCTGTACGCTTTCTATCGGCTGCTCAGCACCTCCGTCGAGCTGCGCCATGCGCCTTGGATCTTCTGGGTTCACGACCTCGCGGCGCCGGACCCGCACTTGATCCTGCCGCTGATCATGGGCGCGACGCAGTTCCTGCAGGTCAAGCTCGCGCCGCAGTCGGGGGATCCCGCGCAGCGCCGGCTGTTCATGCTGATGCCGCTGTTCATGCTGATCTTCTTCCTGTCGGCGCCGAGCGGGCTGGTACTGTACTGGCTCACCAACAACATCTTGACCATCATCCAGCAGGCGGTTTACAACCGCTTCTGGAAGCTGGAAGGTTCCAAATGATGAATGGCGAGGTCTCGGGAGGCGAAGCGGAAGCGGACATGAGCGACCCGAAGCGACGGTTCTTCTCGGGCGACACGCTGCAGCAGGCCCTGGTCCAGGCCGCCAATCACTATCACCTGCAGCCGGAGGAGATCGCGTATCACCAGATCGAGAAGCGGCACGGCTTCACCAAGGTGCGCCGCAAGTTCGTCATCGAGGTCGATCCTGCCGCGCCACGGCGAGAGGCGGGCGCCGCGCCGCCGCCGCCCAAGGCTCCAGCCCAGACGGCTGAGCGAACGACAGGGCCGGCCTTGCCGGCGGCACCGGCGGCGCCGGCAGTCGACAGCGCGGGGGCCGCGGCGGCCGGAGCCGGGCCGGTGGACAGGGGGACGGCTCCGGGCCGGCGGCCGCAGCCCCCGCACGCGCATCCCGCCGCTTCCGCGACGGCGGGCATGGCGGAGAGGTCGGCTGGCCATCACGGCGGCCCGGGAGGCCGCCGAGGGCAGGGGGAGCGCCACGGAGGGCCGCGGCGACCGTCGGGCGCCTATCCGCGGGAGCCGCGACATGGCGATCTCGGGATCTCCGGGACGGGCAGGCCGGCGATGCCGGAAGGGGACCTCGTGACTCTGCCGGAGAAGCCGCGCAAGATCGGCGAACGGTACGCGGTGGCGCAGGGACCGCAGGCGGAGGCGGCTGCCAAGGGGGTCGAGCTGCTCTTGCGGGTCGCCGGGCTCAGCCTGACGCCGCACATCTACCAGGGCGAGGAACGGCTGGAGATCGACCTGGTGGGAACCGATGTGGACTGGTGTTTCGCCGACGATGGCGAGCTGCTGATGGCAATCGAGCACCTGTTGCCGCGCATCATCCGCAGCCTCTCGGGCGAAGCGGTGCTCTGCCGGGTGGACTGCGACAACTTCCACGAGATCCGCGAAGAACGCCTGCGCAGCCTGGCCCAGAAGGCCGCGGACGAGGTGCGCCAACGCGGCAGATCGAGGACCCTGGTGCCGATGAATCCAGCCGACCGCCGAATCATCCACGTCACCCTGGCCGACGACCCCGCCGTGGTCACCGAGAGCGAAGGCGACGGCTACTTCAAGCGCATCACGGTCCGCCCGGCGTAGGGGCCTCCGAGGGGACCCCTCGCGGCCCTCCCTTCACCCCTCTTCGGCTGTTGTGCTCTTCGGCGACCGACTTTCCAGCTCTTCACGACCCTGGCTGGGGATGACTCCTCCTTACCCGCTCGCCCTCGGTAGACATCGCCTTGATCAGCTCAAGGGCCGCTGTTTATACAATCCCGCTAAGGCTTGAGCCGGAACAACTCGACGAGACGGCTGCCGGCCGCTCGCGCCTGGCGCAAGGTGGCCTCGTTCATACAGGCGCGGCGGTAGTAGGCGTCCTCTTCGGCGCGGACCTTGGCTTCGGGGATGGGCTTCGCGCCCGGGGCGGGCTCTTGCAAGAAGCGATCGGGAACGCGGCCGTGGCAGTGACCGGCCGAGGTCACCAGCTGCAGCAGGTTAGAGCCGCTCTGCGCATAAATGTAGAGCACGACCTGGGTCACCGGGCCGTCCTGGGTATCGCCACCAATGAACGCGACCATCCGATCCACACCGGCGAGCTGCACCCCATCGACGCGCGCGAGGAAGATGGTGGCGTAGCCGCCGCCGCCGATCCTCGAGTTGGAGATGTCGTCACCGACGGCTGGCAGGGGGCCGCAAATCGCGCCCTCCACCTCGGGGCAGGTATCAGCATCGAGCGCGGCGACGTCTTCTACGAGCGAAGCGCCAGAGGAATTACGGTCTCCGGCTCTGCCAAGGGATACGCGCTTCTGTTCAAGCCTCCCGACCCTGACGCCCTCTCCCAGAGCCTCGACCGCATCGATGGCAACCGAGCCGCCGACCGGGACAAGGCAATCTGGTTTCGCCACATCGAGGGCCCATGGTACTTGTTCTTCGAACCCAGGTAGGGGCGAGATCGGCTCGCCGGCGGCGCATCGCCGAACTCCCCTTGGCTCCGCGGGAGCGAGAGCCTGGGAAGCATGGGGTCTCTCAGAAGGCCAAGAGGTCGCGGCGGCGTCGGACGACATAGCCTATCTTCGATGACCGGTGACCCTGAAGGTGGCTCATGCCAGCCCGTAGCGGCTCTTCATTTCCTCGTATCGGTGGTGAGCCTTGGCGTCCAGGCCGGGGTGGAGGTGCTGATCCAGGAGCGGCACGAGCTCTTGCCGCAGGAAGCCTCCCCGGGCCATCCATTGGAAGTAGCTTCGGCCGCCGTGGTGGTAGGGACCGTAGAGCTTGCCTGCGGGGAAGGTCTTCTCGAGCCAGCGGAAGAGGGTCTCGTGGTCGGTGTGCATCCGCAGGGTGATGTGCGGTTGCCGGCCGTCTCCTCCGAAGTGGCCTTCGCCGATCAGGAGCCCCAGGAGGATGCCCACTTCGAGAACGGACGCGCCTTGGCGGGGGGCCTCGGCCGTGGGTGCCGAGGGCGTGTCTTCGCTGGGTTGTTTCACCGTCGGGTTTCCCGTGGAACATGGACCGAGCTGTTTCACCGTCAAGTTTCCCGTGAAACAGCGTCCTTGTCCATGAGTGCGGTCGAAGAAAACAGCCGACGAGCCTTCTCCTACTCCTCGACGACCCGGCAGACCGCGAAGCCCTCCGGCGCGTCGGCCGGCTGCTCCACGACATGGCCGTCGAGGCGACCCGCGGCCCCGGCGACGAGTCCTCGACGCGCGCCGAGCTGCGAGCCGCCGCCGCCGATCTCCGCCACACTGGCGGCTATCTGCATCCGCCTCTCGGCCGAGTGGTGCTCGCTCGACAAGTCGGACGAGAAGCTGGCCCGCTTCGCCGGCAAGGTCGAGAAGATCGAGCGGAAACGGTCATGAACGGCCGCCCGACAGTTGATCGCGTCCAGACCGGCGTGCGCATGGAGCGGCGCCTGGTCAAGGTGCTCAAGGCCATCGCCGAGCTGCGGGACCTCGCCCTCCGAGAGCTGCTGGAGGAGCTGGTGCGTGACGCCTTCGCCGGCCGGCAGACGTTCTCAGTCCCCGCCCTAGCGCAGGTCGGGGAACTGGCGCGCATCTACGGGCTGGACTCGCCTGCGGCCGACAGCGGCCCGGAGAGGGACCGAACCGATGCCCTGTGAGGATCGAGTCTCCCACCAGGTCGGCGCCGCGCTCCGGCGCCTCCGGCTTGAGCGCCGCATCGGTCAGAAGCAGATCGCCGGGCGGGCCGGCGTCACCGTGTCGATGCTCAGCCGCTACGAGCATGGCCGCCAGTACCCGTCCCTCCCCTCCCTGGTCAAGATCCTCCGGGCTCTCGACTGCTCGGCCGAGGAGTTCGGCTGGTACTTCGGCCCCTGGGGCGAGGTCGAGACGTTGCAGCGGCAGCAAGAAGCGGCGGCGGCCATGGTCGCCGCCGGCTGAGGCCGGAGGGAACCGAATGGAAGACTTCACGCCCCGGGAGATCGCCAGCTCGCTGCCCCTGCTGCGCCACGCGAAGGGCTGGACGCTGCGCCAGCTTGAGCTGGAGAGCGGCGTGCCCATGAACACGATCCTTGCCTATCAGTCCCTCCGGCGCCGGCCGCCGCTGGCGGCCGTCGAGCGGTTGCTGATCGCGATGGGCTGCACCTGGGAATCGCTCGCCCTGGCGCGGGCGCTCCTGCGCGAGGTGAACCAGAAGAGCGAGGACCGCGGCGGCCGTCAAACGATCTGGCGGAAGTCCTAATCGATTGACGATCTGCCAGGAGGAACGTAACTCATTGTAGCAGCTCACTTTGCGCGCCTTCTATCGTGCTCTTCGTCTCTCAAGTGTCTGAATCCTGTGACGTTTCGTCCTTCCAACTTGCTTGGTCTTCGTGCCGGTAAGTTCTCTGTTTGCCGCACTTTGAGGAATTCCTAGGTAGATGGCCCAGCGCTTGATCTGCTATCGCGCCGAACCTAACCCGGAGAGGGGGTGGCGAGCCGCGGAAGGGCACGAACGCAGGGACAGCGACAGGGAATGGCGGCCGGCCTTCGGGCCGGCCGTGCCCGCTGTGAATGAGGGCGACTAGGCGCCGACCTTCCGGGGATGCTCGACGGGCCTGCCGAGCCTCTACTTCTTCCCGTCAGGGATCCTGTCTCCATCGGTCTCGGGACTAGGCTTGTCGGGAGGGACCTCTGGTGCGTCCGGTGGGACCTTCTTATCGGGGTTGGGCGGAAAGTCCTTCACGATGCCCTGAAGCTTATGGGACTCACGCCACCACTCACGCCACCTCTGGGAGGTGATCTCCTTGCCACCCAAGGAGTCTTGATTCTCATCAATCCACCGGGCGACGATGTGCACCACGACGTTGTTTCGGTCATTAGCATAGATACCGACCAGCTTGTCGATCACCCACCACGGATACGCTGGGAAGGTCGGATGCAGCTGGAAGTCCGGGGGCTGGAAGTCTGGGGGAACGCCCCTAGGCCGCCGGCTTCTCGGACCACCTCCCTGGGCTTTCCTCTGTGGGGCCGCTCCTTGTGCGCCCTTCTTTGACCCTTCCTCGGCACGCGGCATGGATATCTCTGGGTATCTCTAGATATTTTTCGGTATCTCTGATATCTTAGCTCTGTCGAGGCTCCCGATCCAGGCACTACGGATGGGAGATCAGCGAGCGGCATACCACAACATCTTGCGATCTAAGTCGATGCAGCACAGGATGTTAGACGATCAGGAGGCTTGACAATGAGCGACCAAGCGCCTAGAGTCTCCGATTCCCTGCCCCTGGACGAGCCGTCGCTTGACCAGGGAGCCGAAACCGATGACATGGAATCCTTGAAAACAGCAGAGCCTCGCCAGCTACCGGTAGCCAATGACCATACGCCACGGCCGTGGCGTCGGGGGCGAGTAGTGGTAGGCGGCTACGTTATCAATCCGGCCGGGCAGGTAATCGTCGATCCCAGCGGGGTGTTTGGCAACGCCAAGCGGCTGAAGGAAGCTCTTCAGGTGGCTATACGAGCGCAGGAAATCGGGAGACGCGTTTCGGGGAAGGGCTGAGAGGCTCATCCTTTGAGCCTGGCACCGTCCAGCTTTCATCTCTTAGTTATAATCCTCGCTGGCTATCTCTTCGTACACGTCTGCAGTAGCCTTCGGTACAAAGCCAAGACCCTTGAGGGTCATCGCTTGGTCATCGAAGCCTCGGTGGCGGGGCTCGCCCTGTTTCTCGTCATTCGGCCAACAATGATGTTGGTTAAGGCCATCGACACGGCGCGGTTTGGAGGAACTCTCCAGAGAGTCTGGTTCCTCGTCGCGAGGTTCCGTCAAGAGGTGTGTAAACGCATCAGGCGGCGGCCTCCTCGCTGTGCGCTCGTACTCCATCGACGAACTGCACTCCTGCGAAGACCTCCTTCAACAGCTCGGGT
>Ga0307477_10001357_pt1 | contig 21019 bp, 15 predicted proteins | sample atmos_gasesECM2C_FD_203316 | JGI IMG/M metagenome (GOLD analysis project Ga0307477, IMG submission 203316) | Hardwood forest soil microbial communities from Morgan-Monroe State Forest, Indiana, United States - atmos_gasesECM2C_515 | ecosystem: Environmental > Terrestrial > Soil > Temperate...
TTACCCAAAACGCCGTCAATGAGGCAAGCGGCGGTTTGAGACGCGGTGGTCGCACACGTTGCCGGAACACCCGTCAACGACGGGAGGTCGGGCGAATATCCAACGTTGGGATAAGCCGTGGCGTAGGTCACTTCAGCCGTGTTGATCGTGCGCAAAGAACCGACCGCCGAAGACTCATTGGCCGCCATTTTCGAGCGCAGGAGGTTCGGAATCGCGATCGCCGCGATGATCAAAATGATCGCTACAACGATCAAGAGTTCGATAAGAGAGAAGCCCTTTTGTTTCTTCATGATACCTCATTCCGCCTGGTGTCATGTCGCCCCTCCAGCCAACATGATTGATTCTGAAATTTTATTCATAATAGTCCGATGCCATGGCCGTTGTCCATGGTACACAGGTATGCGGAGAAAAGTACCAGACAAGTACTGGGGTGAAAATCGGACCGGACCGGGAAGCCGTCCACGCCTACGGCCGCGATAAAGGCCAGGCAAGACGGTAGAAGCCGGGGATTACCCAAGGAGACTACTTTTCTTTTAGTTTTAGCTTGCCGCTGGCCTTGTTCTCATCGAGAAACGTGCGCAATTGCGGAACGGCGTCCAGAAGGCGAACCCATTGTTCGTAGTACAGCGTGACGGGAAATCGGCCGAGGCCATAAACGCTCACGCCTCCTTTTTCGCCGACCCTGAATTCCAGATTTCCCGAACGGCGGCCTGGAGTCTGTTTCTCCAATTCCGCCAAACGTGCTTTGAGTTCTTCGTAGGATGGCTCAGCCATGTCTCCTCCTCAGATGCAATGCGAGAAGAAAGATTATACCCGAACGCGCAGTTCGTTCTGTGCCCTGGCGCACAGTTCGATCATGGCTGCCGTGCCCTCAGTCAGGCTCGCATGTAGAGAGGATGGTTGGACTGCGCAGCGAGGAATTCCAGAACGGCGTGGTGCACTGCTTCTGGCTGGTCGGTGCCGAGAATGTGGCTGGCGTGGGGGATCATAACGAGCTTCGCTCCGGAGATGCGTTCTGCGATGATTCTGCCATTCGCCGCCGGGATGAGCCGGTCGGACTCACCGTGGATGACGAGCGTGGGCGCAGAGATTTGAGGGAGACGGCTGTATGCTTCCCACGCGAGGATGCCTTGCAACTGAGCGAAGTAACCTTCCGGGCGAGGATACCATCGCTTGCGAAGGACAAAGTCCTGCTCGATGCGTTCCTGTGGAGTGCCCGAATCATAGATGAATGGATTGATGTCCCTAGAAAACTCTTCGGGGCTCAAGCCCCGCGAAAAGAGGAGTTGGGTTGCTGCTGACTCCGCGAGGACTGCGTGGATTCCGCCGGGAGAAGTGCAACCGAGGATCAAGGATTGCACGCAATTGGGGTATTGCAGGGCAAATTCCTGAGCGATCATGCCCCCCATTGAGAGGCCGAAGATGTGCGCGCGCGCGATGCCGGCGGCTACGAGAACGGCGGCGGCATCAGCAGCCATTAGTGCGATGGAATATGGACCAGGAGGCACATCGCTCTGGCCGACGCCGCGATTGTCGAGGGCGATGGTGAGGTAGCGCGCCGACAAGACGGGCCGGGTGCGATGCCACAAATATGATGGCCAACCGAGTCCCATGATGAGCAAGGTGGGAAAGCCTTTTCCCTCACTGTCCCAGTAAATTTTTGCCCCCTGATTTTGAACAAACGGCATGATTGCCCCCGGTTTGATGGATCGCGTCAGGCGATCAACCGCAGCCCTACAAAGCAAATCCTGATAACCGCTATCCGACGAGAGTGCCCAATACGGCGGGCATTGTATATAATCGCGACCATCATGCAAAACCAAGAAACGCTGTATGGGGTCTCCGACCTTGTGGCGACGATTACCCTGAATCGGCCAAACAAATTGAATGCCTGGACCGCGATCATGGAAAGCGAGGTGCGCGCGGCGATCGGAGAGGCAGAGCGCGACGACAATGTGCGCGCGATCGTTTTAACCGGCGCGGGGCGGGGATTCTGCGCCGGCGCGGATATGTCGCTACTGAGTACGGTGGCGGAGCATGGTCTCGATGACCGAGGGAGAGCACAGGCATTGCAGAACAGCAGGAGTGGGAGCCGTGAAGGAGTACGAAGCGATTTCCAGAGGAAATATTCGTATTTTCCGGCGGTGGGAAAACCAATGATTGCCGCGATTAATGGACCGGTGGTTGGGTTGGGCCTGGTTATTGCTTTGTATTGCGATTTGCGGTTTGCATCGGAGGCAGCGCGATTCGGGACGGCGTTTGCGCGGCGCGGTCTGATTGCCGAATACGGGATGGCATGGATGCTTCCGGGCCTGATTGGACATGCGAACGCCCTCGACCTGTTATTCTCTGCACGAATGATAGATGCAGCCGAAGCCCTGCGCATGGGACTAGTGAACCAAGTATTTTCGCAGGACGTTTTTGGCGGCAAGGTGCAGGAATACGCGCGCGATCTGGGGGCCAACGTGAGCCCACGCTCCACGCGGGTGATCAAACGCCAAGTCTACGAGGCAATGTTCCAAACCCTGGAGGAAGCGTTCGAAACCTCCGAGCGCGAGATGCTGGCCAGTTTGCAGTGCGAAGATTTCAAGGAAGGCGTTGCGCATTTTGTGGAGAAGCGGGCGCCAAGGTTTACCGGCAGGTAGGCGAAGTGTATGAATTTCGAATTCAACGGGAAAACGAAGGAATTGCAGCGGCGATTGCAGGCGTTCATGGATGAGCATATTTATCCGAACGAGCAGCGGTTCCTGGAAGAGATAGAGCACGAGCGGTGGAAGCCAACGCGGATTATTGAAGAACTCAAGCCGAGGGCCCGCGTGGCCGGACTGTGGAATTTGTTTTTGCCCAACGATGAAAACGGCGCCGGGCTTACAAACCTGGAGTACGCACCCCTGTGCGAGATCATGGGACGGAGCGCAATGGCGGCGGAAGTCTTCAATTGCTCGGCTCCGGACACTGGGAACATGGAAGTGCTGGCGCGTTACGGCACGCCGGAACAGAAAGAGAAGTGGCTGAAGCCGCTGCTGGCTGGTGAGATCCGGTCATGCTTTGCAATGACCGAGCCGGACGTCGCTTCTTCGGATGCAACCAACATCCGCGCGAGCATTGTACGGAACGTAAACGAGTACGTGATCAATGGACGGAAGTGGTGGTCATCGGGTGCGGGCGACCCGCGATGCAAAATTGCAATATTCATGGGGAAAACAGATCCAACCGCGCCAGCGCACAAACAGCAGTCCATGGTGCTGGTGCCGATGGATGCGCCCGGAGTAAAAATTGAGCGATTGCTCAGGGTATACGGCTACGATCATGCGCCGCACGGGCATGCAGAGATTCGCTTCGAAAATGTACATATTCCCGTATCGAACATGCTGCTGGGTGAAGGGCGGGGATTCGAAATCGCACAGGGGCGACTGGGGCCGGGACGGATTCATCACTGCATGCGGTGCATCGGCGTTGCGGAGCGGGCGCTTGAAACGATGTGCAAACGCGTGCGCGGGCGAGTGGCGTTTGGCAAGCCCCTCGCTGAACAAGGCACCATCCGCGCGGACATCGCGATTTCGCGCATGGAGATCGAGCAAGCGAGGCTCCTGACGCTGCAGGCCGCCTACATGATGGATACCGCGGGAAACAAAGCGGCACGCAGCGAAATCGCAATGATCAAAGTCGTTGCGCCGAATGTGACGCTGCGCGTGCTGGACCGCGCGATCCAGGCGCATGGCGGCGCGGGCGTTTCGCAGGACACCTTTCTAGCGAGCGCCTGGGCGAATGTGCGCACGCTGCGGCTGGCGGACGGCCCGGACGAAGTGCATACGGAAGCGATCGCGAAATGGGAACTTGGAAAATGGCGCCACTGATGATTGAAGACGCGAGGGCCTTGAAATCCCTTGCGGGCCGGGAAATCGGGGTGACGGAGTGGCTTGTGGTCACACAGGAGAGGATTCAGCAGTTTGCTGAGGCCACCGAGGATCGTCAATGGATTCATTTAGACCGCGAACGCGCGGAACGCGAGTCGCTTTATCACACGACAATCGCGCATGGATTCTTGACGCTTTCCCTCCTCAGCTTTCTGATGAAAGAGGCCATTCAAATTAAGAGCGGGATTCGGATGGCTGTGAATTACGGCTTGAACCGCGTTCGATTCCCTTCCCCAGTTCGGGCTGATTCGAAGATCCGGGGACGATTTACTCTTGCGGCGTTAAAGGAACTGCCCGAGGGAATCGAGGCGATCTTTTCCGTAACAGTGGAGAGCGAAGGAGCAGACAAGCCGTGCTGTGTGGCGGAGTGGATTGTGCGTTACTACTGCTGAGATCTTTGGGATCACATTATCCTATCCCGGAATTCTTGGAGACAATTACAAAACTATCCGAAACTTCAAATGGCGCCTGCTTGCGCACAGAGGAGCGAAGCGCGCAAGAGTAGCGCGACGATCCCGGGCATGGACGCGAATCGTTCGTCCTTGGTCAGACCCAAGTGATAGCGGTAATAGATTTGCTGAATGATGACGGCGATTTTGAATCGCGCGAAGGTAAGGTAGAAATCCATCCTCGAGACGTCGCGGCCGGTTGCTTGCGCGTAGCGTTTCAGGAGTTGGGCGCGAGTCATGCTGCCCGGAACCGTCGTGGGACCCCAGCGAATTTTCTGGAGATCCTCTGGATCCTGGGCATCGACCCAATACGCCAGTGCCGTGCCTAAATCGCTGAGCGGGTCGCCGATGGTGCTCATCTCCCAATCGAGCACACCGACAATTTTGGCGAGATCATTCGGATCGAGAACCAAGTTGTCATACTTGTAGTCGTTGTGTATGAGCGCAGCTTCGCCGGTAGAAGGTATGTGCTCTGCCATCCAGGCGGAAATTTTTTCGATTTCAGGATAGTCGTGAGTCTTCGAACCGTAGTAACGCTCGGTCCAGCCGCGGACCTGGCGGTCGAGATAACCCTGAGGTTTTCCCAAGTCGGCGAGACCAATCGCCGCGTAGTCCAAGCTGTGCAAGAGAGCGAGGTTGTCGAGGAACGATTCACTCAGGCGGCGGGCCGTCTCGGCGGAAAATTCCAAACCTGTGGGAAGATTTCTGCGAAGAATGATTCCGCGGATCGGCTCCATGATGTAAAACGGCGCGCCCAAGATGGAATCGTCATCGCAGTAAAGAAGTACATTGGGCGCGGGCGGGTAGGCGGAGTGGAGTTTCGAGAGAACGCGAAATTCGCGGCCCATGTCGTGGGCAGTCTTGACCTTGCTGCCAAAGGGCGGGCGGCGAAGAACAAATTCCTTTGCACCTAGAAGAACGGAATAAGTGAGATTGGAATGCCCGCTGGGGAATTGGCGCACGACAAGCGGGCCTGCCTCAGCGGGAAAATGATTTCTTAGGAACGGTTCCAGTTTGGCGGGATCGAGTTCTTCGCCAGGGCGTACTGCGCTTGTTTGGTCACGGAAGTCGGTCATCAACGTCGACTGGACTCACACTTCATGGGTGGACGCTACGCCGCGGCTCCTTGCTCCTTGCTGAACTCAGCGAAGGTCTTACCTTGATCGGCCAATTGCTTCAACAACGGTGCGGGCGTCCAGAGCTCGCCGTGCCGCTGGTGAAAGTCGCAGATGCGATCATAGACTTTCTTCAAGCCGACGGTGTCGGCATACCACATTGCCCCCCCACGAAAGGCGGGGAAGCCATAGCCATTGAGATAAATGATGTCGATATCTACGGCGCGCAATGCGTAACCTTCTTCGAGGATGCGCGCGCCTTCGTTTACCAACGCGTATAGGCAGCGGTCGACGATTTCCTCCGCGGAGATTTGGCGTTGGGTAATGCGCGCTTCGGCGGCCCATTTCCGAACGAGCTCAGCGACTTCTGGATCGGATATCGCTTGGCGGTTTTCATCATATTTGTACCAACCCGCGCCGGTCTTTTGTCCGTAGCGTCCGAGCTCACAGAGACGGTCCTCAGCGATCGGCTGGCGCACACCGGGCTTTTGCAGATGCCGATATTCCTTGCGGATGCGCCAGCCGACATCGAGTCCGGCGAGGTCGCCGGTGGCGAGCGGGCCCATGGCCATGCCGTATTCACACAGAGCGTTGTCGACGGCCTCCACGCTGGCCCCTTCTTCGACGAGGAACTGGGCTTCACGCCGATAGGGTCCAAACATGCGATTGCCAACAAAGCCCATGCAATTTCCGACGAGCACGCCGACCTTGCCGAGTTTTTTAGAGAGTTGCATGCAGGTGGCGATGACCTCCTTGCTGGTGGCTTTGCCGCGGACGATTTCGAGGAGGCGCATCACGTTTGCGGGGCTGAAGAAATGCGTGCCAATTACGGCTTGCGGCCGCGATGTAGCAGAGGCGATTTCGTCGATGCTCAGCGTCGAGGTATTGCTCGCGAGGATGGCGCCAGGCTTGCAGACACGGTCGAGCTGGCCGAAGACTTCTTTCTTGAGCGCCATGCCCTCGAAGACTGCTTCGACCACCATGTGGGCGCTGGCGAATCCCTCATAACTAAGCGTGGGCCGAATCAACTTCAAGCGCTCGTCGACGTATTGCTGGGTGAAACGGCCGCGCTTCACCGAGTTAACGTAATTTCTCTGAATGTTGGAAAGGCCGCGGTCAAGTGCGGCTTGATCGGTTTCCTTGAGCAAAACGGGAATACCGGCGTTGGCGAAAACCATCGAGATGCCGCCGCCCATCGTTCCCGCGCCGACGACGGCGACCGTCTCAACGGGAATCGTTTCCGTTTCTTTCGGGATATCGGGAATTTTCGCGACTTCGCGTTCCCCGAAGAAAACGTGGATGAGCGCCTTGGATTGATCCGAGAAAAGGCATTTCGCGAACAGCTCTTGCTCTTTCTGGCAGCCTTCAGAAAAGGGCAGCTTCGTCGCGGCTTCCACGGCATCGACGGCGGCGAGGGGAGCAATCAAGTTGCGTTGCTTCTTGCGGGCATTTTCACGGGCTGCGGCGAAGATAGGAGCGTTCTGCTCCACGGTGCCCAGCTTGTCGTTACGCTCACGGGTTTTCGGCGCCGGTTTGCCGGCAACTTCCCGCGCAAAGGCGACGGCACCGGCCAGCAAATCGCCTTCGATGAGTTTATCGATGATGCCGAATTTTAGAGCTTCGGCTGCGGAGATCGGACTGCCACCGGCGCACATCTCGACGGCTTTGGCAACGCCGGCAAGTCGCGGTAGCCGCTGCGTCCCGGCCGCGCCCGGAATGATGCCGAGTTTTACTTCCGGTTGGCCGACCTGCGCGGTGGGCGCGGCAACTCGGTAGTGACCTGCCATCGCCAGTTCAAGACCACCGCCGAAAGCGGTGCCGTGGATAGCCATAACCAGAGGCTTGCGACAATCTTCGACACGTAGCAGCAGCGGTTTGAATCCTTCGCCGCGCGTGGCATTGCCGGAGGTGATCTTGCCGAATTCCTTGATGTCAGCTCCGGCGACAAAAGTGCGGCCGCCGCCGATGAGGACAGCAGCCTTGATGCTGTCGTCGCGATCGATTTCATCGATTGCCGCGGAGATGCCCTCAGGCACGCCCGGGCTCAGAGCGTTTACCGGAGGATTGTTGATGGTGATGATGGCGATGCCATTGTCTTTCGTAAGCTGGGCTAGTTCACTCATCTTATCTGCTCTCTTTAGTTGAGATAACTACGCGCCATGAGCGGAAACCGCTGTGGCGTCAATTACGAGCCGGGCGATGCGTTCGCGATGAAACGTAGCGTCGCCGAATGCTGTCTCCGAGGCTTTCGCACGCCGGTAATACAAATGTAGGTCGTTTTCCCAGGTGAAACCCATTCCGCCGTGGATCTGAATGCCACGATTGCCCACAGTGCGGCTGGCGTCGCTTGCGTACATCTTGGCGATGGATACGGCTGTCGCGGCGTCGGGGGCATTTTCCTCGAGGGCCCAGGCTGCATAGTAAGCAGCCGAGCGGGCACTCTCGGTTTCCAGATACATGTCCGCGCACTGGTGTTGCACGGCTTGAAACGTTCCAATGGGTTTGCCGAATTGCTTGCGTGTCTTCGCGTATTCAACGGTGAGGTCGAGCGTGCGCTGCATTCCGCCTACCATTTCGGCGGCGAGAGCGGCCGTAGCAACATCGAGCGCTCTTGAAAGCGCGGAGATTTCTCCGAGCTTTTCCGCGGGTGTGTTATGGAAATGCACGGAATAGAGCTTGCGTGTGAGGTCCATACCGGACATGGGTGAAATGGCGACGCCGGGGGCTTTTGTGTCGACGATGAAGACCCCGTTGCGGGCCACGACGATAATCGTTCCGGCCACGGTGGCGTCAGGCACAAACAATTTTTCTCCGGAAAGGAGTCCATTTGCCGCAGTCATGCGCACATCAGAAAGATCCCAACTTGCGCTGCTTTCCAGCACGGCGACGGTAGAGAGCGTCTTGCCCTGGCAAATGGGCGCGAGGTATTTTCTTTTCTGGTCAGCAGTAGCGATGGCGTCGAGTACAACGCCAGCCAATGCGACTGTGGAGAAAAAAGGTCCTGGCAATAGCGCGCGGCCTGTCTCTTCCATCAAGAGGATGAGTTCAACTTTGCCAAGGCCGACGCCGCCGTATTCTTCTGGAAAAATGACGCCCGTGTACCCCTGCTCGGCTAGTTTGGACCACAGAGCTGGGTCGTGCGCCGTGTCCGTTTCCATGAGACGCCGCACTTCGGCGATCGGGCACTCGCCAGCGAAAAACTTTCGCGCGCTGTCTTTTAGAATTTCCTGGCTCTCGCTCAATCCAAATTGCATTGCGTCTCCCTAAACTTGACCGGGCTTCTAGTAGCTTCGGGGCAGGCCAAGCACGAAGTGGCCAATGATATTGCGCTGAATCTCCGAGGTGCCTGCCTCGATGGTGTTGCCGCGCGCGCGCAGATAGCCGTAGGACCAGATTCCCTTGTCGATCGCGCGGCTATCGTCCCCATTGAGCTGGCCATAGGGGCCAAGCAATTCCTGTGCGATTTGCTGAAAGCGCTGGTTCAGTTCGCTCCAGAAAATCTTTTGGATTGATCCTTCGGGGCCGGGCACTCCGGTTGCATTAATGCGGCTGAACGCGCGCATCTGGTTGAAGCGCATGATTTCGATTTCGGCGTAGCATTGGGCGAGTTTCTGGCGTGTGAGCGGGTCCTGGGTTGCAGGGCGGCCATTTTTGTGAACAGTGCGGGAAAGCTCGATGAGCCGGTCCATGTTTCGCTTATAAATAATCTGAAGGCCCGTGCCGAAGGTGCCACGTTCGTGCATAAGCGTGCCGATGGCGACGTCCCAACCCTGGTTCACTTTGCCGACGACGTTTTCCACTGGGACGCGCACATCGCGGAAGAACAGCTCGTTGAATTCAGTTTCACCCGTCATCTGGCGAAGCGGACGTACGTCAATTCCGGGCGACTTCATATCCACCAGCAATACTGTTAGCCCTTTGTGCTTAGGAGCCTCAGGATCCGTGCGGACGACCAATTCGCACCAGTCACCCGCCCAGCCGTAACTGGTCCAAACTTTTTGGCCGTTGACGACGTATTGGCCGACATCGAGCCGCGCTTCGGTTTGGAGATTCGCGAGGTCGGAGCCTGCGTTCGGTTCGGAAAATCCCTGACACCAGATTTCTTCGCCGCTCAGAATCTTTCGCAGGTAGCGCTTCTTTTGCGCTTCAGTGCCAAAAGCGATGATTGTGGGGCCGATCAAACCCAGGCCGAGAACGTTAGCCATCGGCGGCGCTCCGGCGAGGGCCATCTCCTGCCAGAAGATGACTTGCTGCATCAGGCTTGCGCCGCGACCGCCGTACTCCTTAGGCCAGGAAATGCCCGCCCAGCCACCTTCGTAAAGCTTGCGTTGCCAAGACCGTAAGTATTCGAAACGGACTTCGAGTGTATCCTCGCGGCGTTCGTCCCAATCTTTCGGGACATTGGCAGTGAGCCAGGCCCGCAATTCATCGCGAAATTTCAATTCTTCAGTGCTCAGGTTCAAATCCATCTACGCAGCTCCTGTTCGCGGTCGCGTAAGCGGGATGTTCATTGTGTCTGCAGTCTTTGCTAGGCAGACTGCCCCCCATCAACCACCAGCACGTGGCCGGTGACAAAATCCGAGGCAGCCGAAGCGAGAAAAACGGCGGCTCCTTTTAAATCGTTCTCGTTGCCGAAGCGCCGCAAGGGAATCGTTTTCAAGAAAGTATCTTTGTTCCTCTCGATGAGGACTTGAGACATATTCGTAGGAAACCATCCCGGGGCGATCGAATTCACTTGAATGTTGTGGATCCCCCATTTGCAAGCCAGATCTTTCGTGAAGATGATAACTCCACCTTTGCTGGCGTGATAACCGATGGCTTGAAATTCCGGTGAGGCTCCGCGGAGTCCGGCCACCGAAGCAATATTGATGATTTTACCGCGACGCTGGCCGATCATGATCTTGCCGACCGTCTGAGAAAAGAGAAAAGTCCCGGTCAGGTTTGTTTCGATGACTTTATTCCACTGTTCGAGACGCATTTCCTCGACGGGCGCGCCCCAGGAAGTCCCGGCATTGTTAACCAGGATATCGATGCGGCCGAATTGCGCCATCGTTGCGTCCACGACCTGGTGAATGTCGGCGGGATTTTTCACGTCGCAGGTGAGAGCGAGGGTCTTCACGCCGAGCTTCTGCAAATCGTCGGCGGCTTGCTGGCAGCGTTCCTTTTTGCGAGCGCACAGCACTAAGTTTGCGCCCATTTCCGCGAGCCCTTCGGCCATCTGGCGGCCCAGACCGATGGAACCCCCAGTGACGATAGCGACGCGTCCTGTGAGATCGAAAAGCTGTTTGACATTCATTGCCCGAAGGCTCCTTTAGGAATCGCGGATTCTTCAGTGCGGCGTGAGCACAACCCGCCCGGCAATTCGCCCGTGGCGTAAGTCTTCCAGAACCTCATTGGCGTGAGCAAGCGGGCGACTCGTCACCTGGCATCGAACTTTCCCCGCCGCAGCCATCGCGAGAACTTCCCGCAAGTCGTCGCGCGTGCCAACAGCGGTAGCCTGGACGCGAATTTCTCCGGCGGCCATCATGATCGGCGGGAAAGCGATATCTTCAGCTGGAAGGCCTACGACGAGAAGAGTCCCGGTCGGCCGCAGACCATAAAAGGCCATCTCGTAGGCCGCTTTTGCCGCGGAGGTTACGATTGCGACGTGAACTCCGCCCTTCCCTCTTAATTCCTTCACCGCATCGGACAATGCCGCGTTCAGCGTGTGCGAAGCGCCAAGCGACTTAGCCTGCGCGAGCTTTTCATCGGAAATATCGATGGCCGTGACTTCAGCGCCGAAACCGCGGCCGATCTGAATGGCAATGTGCCCGAGGCCACCGACGCCGAAAACGGCGAGGCTCTGCCCAGCCAAGATTTTGGCGTGTTTGAGGGCGCGAAAAACAGTGACGCCGGCACAGAAAAGCGGGGCCACTTCTTTGGCGGACAGGTTCGATGGAATTTTCATCGCATGGCTCGCGGGAGCCTTCGCAAATTCGGCGTATCCACCGTCCACCGTTACGCCGGTAATCGCCCGCTTGATGCAAAGATTTTCGTTGCCGCCCCGGCAAAATTCACAGACACCGCACGTCCAGTGAACCCACGGCACGCCGACGCGGTCGCCAGGCTGCAAGTCCTGAACTGTTGATCCTCTTTCAACGACGCGGCCGACGATCTCATGCCCGAGGATGAGCGGCTTCTTCACGATGCCCGCGAATTGCTTCCAATCGCCGTCGGCCACATGCAAATCGGAATGACACACGCCGCAGGCTTCAACTTCGATAAGAACCTCGCCGGGACCGGGCGCGGGCCGCGTGACTTCTTCAATCACAAGCGGCTTCTTGAATTCATGGAGGACCGCCGCCTTCATTTATTTCACCTCGAGGAGTCGCACAGGGGAGCCTCTATCGCGGGAAGGTCATGAACGGAGCGCTATTCTCCGTAGGGGACCCAGATGTTTTTCACTTGCGTCGCGCGCTCAAGGAACCAGGAGCCTTCCCCCTGATTGGAGTCAAACCAATTTACGGCGCGGCCTTCATTGGTGAAAACCTGCTTCAAATTACCAACGGAGAGCGACTTCACCGTTGCACTTGTGGCTTCGTCTTGAAAACACCAGATGGCATCCACATCATCGTGTTCGGCGAGCACCTTTGTGAGTTCGGCGGGGCGGCCCGTAACCAGGTTTATCGCGCCGTCGGGCAAATCGCTGGTCTCGAAGATTTGATAAAGATCACCGGTGATGAGCGGGTAGGCCTCCGACGGAATGGCGATTACGGTGTTGCCGAGAGCAGCGGCGGGCATCACCAGAGACAGGAAGCCGAGCAAAGGGGCTTCAACGGGACAAGCGATCCCCACGGTGCCGATTGGCTCGCGCATAGCCAGCGTCACGTTGCGGAAAGGGGGATCGTGCACGGTGCCTTCAAACTTGTCGGCCCAGGCGGCGTAAGAGAAAATCCGCTCAATGCCGAGCCGGACCTCCGCTTCGGCCTGCTTCTGACCAACGACGGCAGCGAGGCGCCCGGCTATCTCGTCTCCACGCTGCACAAGGTTTTCGGCAACAAAGTAGAGCACTTGAGCGCGATTGTGCGCGGTAGCCTTGGCCCACGATTCCGCTTTACCCGCAGCTTCCACTGCATTGCGAATATCCTTGCGGTTGCCGAGCGGCGCTTGGCCCAACAAGCGTCCATCCGCGCCGCGTACTTCCATGCTGTAGCCTGAATCCGGCCGAGCCTGCTTGCCGCCGATATAAAGTTTCACGGTGCGGTCGATCGGCGGAGCCGCAAAATCCACGCTCTCATCGGGCGGCTGGTCGATCGCGAGCGTCGGCGGTTGAAGCATCGGGGCATGCTTGAACCATACCGGCTCAACATATTCGAGCAGACCTTCTTTGCCGCCTTCGCGTCCAAAACCGCTTTCGCGGTAGCCGCCAAATCCGCAAGACGCGTCGAAAAGATTGGTGCTGTTCACCCAGACGACGCCTGCTTTAAGCTGCGCGGCAACATGCAGAGCGACATTGATGCTCTCGCTCCACACACTGGCGGCCAAGCCATAAACCGTGTTGTTGGCCAACTCGACGGCTTCACGAGGTGTGCGGAAAGTCATTGCCGCCAGGACGGGACCGAAGATTTCCTGCTGCGCGACGACCGAGGTGGGATGCACGTTGCTTAACAGCGTGGGTGGAAAATAAAGGCCGCGGGATGGCATGGGAAGCGCAGGCTGCCAGCACGTCGCGCCTTCGGCAACGCCCTGATCGACCAGGCGCTGAATGCGTTCCAATTGAACGCGAGCGATGATGGCGCCGATGTCGATGGCTTTGTCGAGTGGCGGACCAATGCGCAAAGTGTTCATGCGATTCTGGATTTTATGGATGAGAGTTTCCGCCACGCTTTCCTGCATCAGAAGGCGCGAGCCCGCACAACAAACCTGGCCTTGATTTAACCAGATGCCGTCTACCAATCCTTCTACCGAGCTGTCGAGGTCGGCATCTTCAAAAATAATGAACGGCGATTTGCCGCCCAGCTCGAGAGACAGTTTCTTGTGGCTATGCGCCGTGGCTTTGCGAATGGTGCGCCCTACTTCTGTCGATCCGGTGAAGGCGATCTTATCGACGTCGGGGTGCTTCACGAGGGCTTCGCCAGTCGAGCCGTCGCCGGTGACAATGTTCACGACCCCGGCGGGAAGGCCAATCTCTCTGGAGATTTCGGCAAAGGCGAGGGCAGTCAGCGGTGTGAATTCCGCGGGTTTCAGAACCACGGTGTTGCCTGTCGCAAGCGCGGGGGCAATCTTCCATGCGAGCATGAGCAGCGGGAAATTCCAAGGAATGATTTGGCCGACGACACCACAAGCGGTATGGCCGGGAAATTCCTGCTTCAGCAGTTGCGCCCATCCGGCATGATGATAGAAATGGCGTGAGACGAGCGGAATATCGATATCGCGGCTTTCGCGAATTGGTTTACCGTTATCCATCGTCTCCAGAACAGCGAGACGCCGCGAGTGTTTTTGAATCTGCCGCGCGAGGGCGTAGAGATAGCGTGCCCGAGCATGAGGCGTGAGCGATTGCCACAGCGGGAGAGCTGCCCGCGCAGCTTTGACTGCCGCGTCCACATCCGCGGCCGACCCTTGAGCGACGGAAGCTAGCGCATCGCCGGTGGAGGGATCTGCTGTTTCAAAGTATTGGCCCGCGGCAGGCGGCAGCCATCCGCCGTTGATGAAATGGCCGAACCGGCGGCCATGAGCGTCGAGCCAAAGGAGTGCTTCCCGAGGGTCCTCCAACGCGGGACCGTAATCCATACTCATAAATCTTTCGGCGATGCTCATTCGAATGCTCTCGATTCTAACGTCTTTCGTGGCGCGGCTCGCATTCTAAGCCATGGGATGTCTAAAATCTGCCGAGTACCTTCCCGTGGCATGATGTTCCAACTGCCGTTCGATATCCGCGAGCATACCGCTTACACCGAAACGGAAGAGCTCCGCTTTGAGCCAGGATGGACCGAGTTCCTCTTTCATTAGGGACAACCACTCCAGAGCCTGCTTCGCGGTTCGAATGCCGCCCGCAGGCTTGAAGCCCACGGCCATCCCGGTCTCCTGCGCGTATTCGCGAATCGCGCGCGTCATGACGAGGCCAACCGGGAGAGTGGCGTTCACCGCTTCCTTGCCAGTGGAAGTCTTGATGAAATCAGCGCCCGCCATCATCGCGACCACGCTCGCTCGCGCCGCATTTCGAAGCGTGAGAAGGTCGCCAGTGCCGAGGATGACTTTCATGTGCGCGGGACCGCAAGCGATCTTGAACGTAGCGACTTCATCGTAAAGAGCCTGCCATTTGCCGCCGAGCACGTGCGCGCGAGTGATCACCACGTCGATTTCGTGAGCACCAGCCTCGACAGAACGGCGAATTTCGGCGACGCGCTCCTCGAGAGGCGAGAGGCCGGCAGGAAAGCCGGTCGATACCGCGGCGACGCGGACGCCGCTGCCTTCCAGCGCGCGAAGCGATGTTTCGACAAAGGTGTGGTAGACGCACACAGCGGCGACTTTTATGCAGAGCTGTTCGACGCCTAATTGTTTTACAAGCTCGTGCTGAATGGGCTGCCGTGCTTTGGCGCACAGGCGGCGCACGCGTTCGTCGGTGTCATCGCCCGAGAGTGTTGTCAAATCCATGCACGTGATCGCGCGAAGGAGCCAGGCGGCTTGCCATTCTTTCTTGACGGTGCGGCGGGTTACGAGGGTTTGCGCCCGGCGTTCCACTGCGCTGGTGTTGACGCGGGCTTCTGCTATCCAATCCAAATTAAGAGCAATGCCCCGATTGAGCTGCAGATCGCGTCCGGAAAGCGTGGCAAGAATCTTGTCGCCCGGGGAACGGTGGATCGGCGCAATGAGACCATTCTGAATTTCCGAAACCACATAGCGTCCGCCATTCTTTGCCGCCATTAGACTTTCTCCAGCGGGACTCCAGCTCGACCACACTTCTTTGTCAGCACTTTGCGCGCCGCGATTCAACTATTGTACGTCAGTTGTGAAAACAGGTGAAGATAAGCACAGCAAGCCCCTGCTTGACAAATTGTTGTCGTGCCACTATATATCGCGCCTTATGATTCGCGTCTTTCCGATCACTGCGCAAGCTACCTTAACAAACGTAAACGGTTACGTATCCTGCGTTTGGATGATGAGTCGGGCCGCGGAGGAGATTCTGCAATGAAGATTGATGTCTTCAATCACATTTTGCCAAAGACGTTTTTCGAACGCATGTCTGCACTCCGCGAAAAAGGTTCGAACATGCAGCGACGCATCAGAGAAATCCCGGCGCTCTTCGAATTAGACGTTCGCTTCCGCATCATGGACGGATTTCGCGACTACGTTCAAGTGATCAGTCTCCCGTCACCCCCGATCGAAGCCTTTGCAACTCCGGAAAAATCACCGGAGCTGGCGCAAATCGCTAATGACGGAATGGCGGAGCTTGTCGCCAAACACCCGGATCGCTTCCCTGGCTTCGTGGCCGCCTTGCCGGTGAACAATCCGGATGCTTCGGTTCAGGAGATCGAGCGCGCGGTTGTGAAATTGGGCGCGGCAGGCGTTCAGATTTACACGAATGTGAATGGCCGCCCTCTGGACGAGCCGGCGTTTCTTCCCATTTTCGAGAAAATGGCGGAGTTAGATCGCCCTATCTGGGTGCATCCGGCGCGCGGCGCGGGTTTTCCGGACTACCAGACCGAGCAGAAATCCAAATTCGAGCTTTGGTGGGTGTTTGGCTGGCCCTATGAAACGAGCATTTTCATGGCGCGCATTTTGTTTGCGGGCTATTTTGACCGCTGGCCGAATCTCAAGATCATTACTCATCACATGGGCGGGATGGTGCCTTATTTCTCCGGTCGTACCGGCCCCGGCCTGGACCAGCTTGGAGCGCGAACCGAAGACGAAGACTTGACGGTATATACCCGCCGGCTGAAGAAGCGCCCGCAAGATTATTTCAAAATGTTTTATGCCGACACCGCAACGTTTGGATCACGCCCCGCGATGGAGTGCGGACTTGCTTTTTTCGGCGCCGATCACGCTCTCTTCGCTTCGGACTCGCCTTTTGATCCGGAGAAGGGGCCAGGTTACATCCGCGATACTATCCGTTGCATCGATGAGCTTTCGGTTCCTGCCGAGGAACGAAAGAAAATCTACGAGGGCAACGCGCGCAAGCTCCTCCGGCTCAGGCTCGGTTGACACGCGCGACTTGGCAGCCGACGCAGCCTCAATTCTTAGGTTTGGTTGGCACAGCGGTCATGACCGGCGAAGCTTTTATGTAGTTGTGGTAGCTCTCGACCATCTGCCAAAGCCCATTTACAGGCGCAAGCACGCGGCTCGACCAATACGCTTTTTCGCCATAGGTCGGCTGGCACGAGAGCATCACGACCGCGTCTCCGAAGTCCCACGTGCGGATCCACAACGCCGGGGCCGCCCCGACCTTGGGAGCGTCGGGACTCGCGGCCTTCCGTTTGTTCATGTTGGCGATGCGGTCGGCCTTAGAAGGCGATGGCCCGCCGTAGGTGCTGACCACGCGTTGATCGAAATTGTCGGCAACGTGCTTTTCCCAGTTCGCCTGGCTCGATTCCTGCTCCTGCCATTCGTCAAGAGCCGCCTTCTCGCCTGGTGAAATCGGCTTGTAGGGCACTTCCTTGCATGGATTTTCGCAGGGAATGTCATAGGTGGGCCGCGCGGGCTCAAAGTCGCGCTCGCGGACGGCAATCTCGGTGGTGTGCAGCAGCCGCCAGCCCTTGGGCCGCTGGACCCAAAAGTGCGCGACGTAGTTGTTGCCGGCGCTTTCCTGAATCCAGACGACCTTGCCATACTTGTGCTCGATGATTTTGACGTCGCTCCCGCTGCCCACCAGCGGCTTAAGGCCCGCGCGGAAGGCGTCGTCCTTGGCCCACATGACGCCATCCGGATCGATCCACGTAAAATCCGCATCGAGGAGCTTCTCAGCCGCGGCCTTGTCGCCTTTCTCGAGGGCTTGTACCAGAGCGTGATCTGCTTGAACCACAGCGTCGTCCGCGGCTGCGGCCGGCTTGCTCGTTAACGCAGCCAGGATGGCGATGCACGCGACAGCAACAACACTTCTCTTGATCGAGCTACCCATGAGACTCCTCTCCTTGCGGAAAAATAAGGAAAGGGCCGGAAGCGATTCCGGCCCCTCCTGTTTTGAAACTTCCTTCGGATGCTAGAAGATGATCTTCAAGCCCAATTGCATTGCGCGGTTAGACCCTGAGCCGAGTACCGGGTTCTCGCCCGCTACGTCAGGGGTTGCGCAGCCGCAAGCGAACTGGTTGGTTACAGAAGGATCGTTGTGGTTGTAGCCGTTAGGCCCGCCACCCGGATTGGCAAACTGCGGACGGTTGAGAACGTTGAAGAACTCGGCGCGGAACTGGAAAGTCAGTCGCTCCTTGAACTTCCAATCCTTGTAGATGGACGCATCCCAGTTCTTGAAGGGGTAGCCGGGGAAGATGTTTCTGCCCGCGGTGGCAAACGTTCCGAGAGCAGGAGGAATCATCACCGATTTACCCTGCGCGTAGCAGCCCCCGGGGCCACCAGCGGTTACCCCATCAAGGCTCGCCACTGTGGCGGCTCCTAGCGCGTTGGCAGCATTAAAGCAAGCAGTGGCGAACGCCATCGCTTGCGCAGATCCTTTACCGAAGTTCACCACACCTCCAGGTGTCGTTTGACTGCAAGAGACGCTGCCGGGGACGCTAAAGTTGGCGATGGCACTCGTGCAATAAGGTATCGAGTTTTGATTGGATTTGAAGTCGTTCACGTTGCCGAAGAAATCCCAGTGCTCGCCAAGAGCCGCAGGGATGTTATTCGTCTCGCCGGTTCCTGAATAGTCGTTGCCGGTATCCAGCATGCCCCAATGTCCCCCATCCTGCAGCGTCACAATGGAATTGATCTGCCAGCCCTCCAGCATCTGTGCAAAGCCCTTTCTTCCGGGGAGGGCATAGGTCACCGTGGCCGAGAAGCGATGCCGGTTGTCGAAATCGCTGTTGCCGTAGTAGCACTTCGGGCAGAAGCCATTGTCGATGACGCCGGCCCCGCTCCAGTTGGAGGAAGCGTTGTCGAGAGCGTGAGAATAGGTGTAGCCGACCGTGAAGGATAGCCCGTGGGAAACGCGCTGGGTGAGAGTCGTCTGAAGGCCGTTGTAATTGGATCCGTAGAGGCCAGACAGTTTGTTGATGTAGTTTAGGTAGGGGAACTGATTGCCGAAGGGGGAATTAGCATAGCTTTCGCAGTGGCTGCAAGCAATCTCTGCCGCCGATTGTGGATTGATCTGATTCATGTCAGTGAACCCGATCAGCTTCGTACCATGGTTGCCCACGTAAGAGACTTCCAAGGACATGTTATTTGTGAGCGCCCGCTGGATGCCGAAGTTCCAGTTGGTGACGTATGGCGTGCGCAAATTGCGATCCACCGCGAAGATGGTGCACGGAGTAGTTGGCAGATTATTGAAGACACCATTGGTCGCAGCAGTCCCATCGCCACAGACAGCCCCTCCCGTCTGGAAGATGGGTATAGCACCGTTGCTTTGCCACGCGGTGGTGAGTGCGCCCTGCGCACCGCCATTGTAGACCAAGGCTTGGAGGTTTATGGTGCCGGTGCCCGGCGTTACAACGGGGATTCCAGTCGCTGGCCCTCCACTGCATCCACCAGCAAAAACTGACTGTGAACAGGTGACAAGCGTCGCACCCGTTGGGTCGGCGGGCGCGCCAAGCAAATTACCCAGGGCCATAAATGACTGCTGGGCGATCTGCTCATAAACGATGCCGCCTCCCGCTCGGATCACGGTCTTCCCATTGCCACGTACATCCCAGGCGAAGCCTACACGTGGCGCGAAATTGTTGTGGTCGCCGTTATAAAGATCCGGAATCTGTTTGCCGACTTGCACCATCCCGAGGTTCTGATCGAAGTTGCCGAGGAGGTTGTGGGCCTCCTTCAGGACCGTATTTATCTCGTAGCGCACTCCCAGATTTACGGTCAACCGCGAGGTAACACGCCAGTCATCCTGGAAAAAGCCCGCATACCCCCAAAAGTGCGAGTCGCGGAAGGCGTCTCCGGTCAGTATCGAAGAGCCGCTGCCTACATCGCCTGCTAGGAAGTTTTCCAAGTTATTGCCGTTGGGCCCGAAGGGTTTGAATTTGAATCTTCCCTTGCCATACGCAGTGATACTCCCTGTGTGGATGTTGTCCGTCATTTCGCCACCAAACTTAAAGGAGTGCTTGCCATGCAGAAACGAAATGTTGTCCTTGAAGTCGTAGGTGCTGTCTGGCCCAACGAGCTTGGGCCAGGAGCCTCCTAGCTGGCCGTTAAAACCGTTTACCGGAAAAAAGAGTATGGGGAAGCCGTTATAGAACGGATTCGTCACACCCGTGTTGATCCCGTATTTTGTCGCCGGAATGCTGTGATCGGCGGAGTAGTAGGTTTGGTTATAACGGCCGTACCCCGCCCTGAATTCATTTACCCACCGCGAACTAGGAGTCCAAACCCAGCTCACGCTGGCCAATTGAGCGCGCACATGAAGAAGCGATTCCCAGTTTGGTGCCAATTGGTTGAAGCTGTCGTTCCAGGTTCCGTCGTTCTGGCCAAAGAAGTAGTAGCCGTTCATCACATTTTTTTCGTTAATGTGGTAATCCACCTTGCCAACAACGTTGTCGGACCGGCTCGTGTTGTTTAAATTAGCAAAGACGGTAGAAGTACCCGGCACGGCCGTCGCGTTGTTGACGGGGAACAGGCCGACGCCGCTACCGGGAACAATCGTCTTGCCTAGCGGATTCGCGTTGATGGCACAAGTGGTGGGATTAATACCCGCGATTCTCGCGCTTAGAGGTGAAATCGCAATAGCCTTGCTATTCATGTCTGTGCAAGCATCCACCATGCTATTGACTGGATCGAAGGCTGGCAGCCCGCATCCCGCAGTGCCTCCAGCGCAGGTCACCGGCGAAGTAGAAGTGAACGAACCCGCTGTGTTGTAGAGTTGTCCCTCATAGGCCCCGAACCAAAACAGCTTGTCTTTCTTAATCGCGCCCCCGCCCGTAGCTCCGAACTGCTCCAAGGACAATGGAAACGGGGGAAAACCATTAGCTGTCGTGTCGAAATAGTTTTTCGCGTCCCAGCTGTCCGTCCGGCCGAACGCGTACGCTGTTCCATGCAAAGTGTTGGTACCCGCTTTCAATCCGACGTTAACGACGCTGCCCGGCTTGAACCCTGAATCCGCACGGACGTTTTGCGCGGTCCTAAATTCCTGAATCGCGTCCAGCGGGATGAACGTCTGGACATCTCCGGCCAGCGCCGAGCCGTTGACAATGCTCATGCCTGTCCAAGGTTCATTCTGGTTCAGACCGTCCACGGTGTACATGTTGTCATCGGGGCGAATCCCGTTGGAACTCTGCGTCCATCCTCCGCCGCCTGAATAAATCGTCACGCCCGGCCGCAGCGTGAGAAGGTTTAGGTAATTCCGACCATTCAAGGGCAAGTCATTGATGGTTTGGTTGCTCAACGATCCGCCCTGTTCGGAGTGCGTGGTTTCCACGAGCGG
>Ga0307477_10001360_pt1 | contig 21005 bp, 18 predicted proteins | sample atmos_gasesECM2C_FD_203316 | JGI IMG/M metagenome (GOLD analysis project Ga0307477, IMG submission 203316) | Hardwood forest soil microbial communities from Morgan-Monroe State Forest, Indiana, United States - atmos_gasesECM2C_515 | ecosystem: Environmental > Terrestrial > Soil > Temperate...
ATGGTGCCAATATTTCGAATCTGAAGATCTCCAATCGCAATCCCCTGTATTTCGAGTTCCAGGTCGACGTGGAAGTGCGCGATGCTGCGCATTTGGAAAATCTCATCCGTGCACTGAAGGTTGATGCAACGGTCGAGGCGGTCGAGCGCGTGCGCGGTCTCGATACGGACAATCAGGGCACAATGCTGCCCGGTCATTTGGAAGGCCAGGGCATTTTGCCGTTAGAGCATGCGAGACATTAAGGCGTCCGCGCTGCGGGCCGGGTATAAACGAGCGCACGAATGACTCGATTGCGCCTTGGCGTGAACATTGATCATGTGGCGACGATCCGCAACGCCCGCGGCGGCCCGCATCCCGATCCCGTTCGGGCCGCTAAAATTGCGCTTGCGGCGGGCGCGGACGGCGTTACGGCCCATTTGCGCGAAGACCGGCGGCACATTAACGATCGTGATCTGGCGGCGCTCACCGGCGAGCATTTGCCGCTGAATCTGGAGATGGCAGCCACTGAGGAGATGCTTGAGATCGCGCTTAAAGCGCGCCCGCATGCTTGTTGCCTTGTTCCGGAACGGCGCGAGGAACGCACTACCGAAGGTGGACTCGATGCAGCGGGAATGCACAATCGCCTTGCTCCGATCGTAAGCGCGCTGAAGCAAGCCGGTATCGCTGTGACGCTGTTCATCGAGGCTCGCGAGCACCAATTGGAAGCGGCGCGATTCTTGAGAGTGCCGGTAGTTGAACTCCATACCGGCGAGTATCACGACGCCGGTTTAGCGGGCGAAAAGACCGAAGTTGCACGCCAACTCCAATTGCTGCGAAACGGCGCCCGCCGAGCGGCCGAGTTGGGCCTTGAAGTTCACGCCGGCCACGGCTTGACCTATGAGAATGTCGGACCGATCGCGGCAATCTCCGAAATCGTCGAACTCCAAATCGGCCATTTTCTCGTGGGAGAGGCGGTCTTTTCCGGCTTGGAGAATGCCATCAACCGGATGCGGGCGATCATCGATGAGGCAAGGGTCCAGACATGATTATCGGTTTGGGCAGCGATCTCATTGACATTCGCCGGGTCGAAAGAACGCTGGCGCGCTACGGCAGACGTTTCATCGACCGCATTTTCACCGAAGCCGAGCAGAGAAAATCCGATCGCCGCGCCGCCCGCGCAGCCACTTACGCCAAGCGCTTTGCCGCGAAGGAAGCTTGCGCCAAGGCCTTGGGAACCGGATTAAGGGCGGGCGTCTTCTGGCGCGATATGGGCGTGATTAACCTGCCATCGGGCCAGCCCACGATGAAACTCACCGGCGGTGCGGCAAGGAGGCTCGCCGAAATTACCCCGGAAGGGACGCAGGCGCACATAAATTTGACTCTTACCGATGACTATCCTCTTGCTCAGGCCATTGTGATAATCACCGCTGTGCCGGAACCGTCCCATCGCGAAACCCAAGCATAACCATGCAGCCGCCCTTGACGAGTGGCAATCGCTCCGCTTCTTTCCAAAACGCCGGAAATCCGGTCCACTGAAAAGGCCAGCACGAAATGGCTCCTGACGACCTGAACCAGACTGCTGCGGGCACCCCCGCAACCAATCCTGCCAAAAAGCAGGAATCCTGGCTTGAGGTGATAAAAACCATCGTTTACGCGCTGCTGATTGCGGGCGTAATCCGTTCCTTTGTTTTTCAGCCTTTCAACATTCCTTCCGGGTCGATGGAAGCCACGCTCCTCGTTGGCGACTATCTGTTCGTTTCGAAGGCCGCCTATGGCTATAGCCGTTATTCGCTCCCGTTCGGAATCGTCCCGTTCTCCGGCCGGGTCTTTGCTTCGCAACCCAAGCGTGGCGACGTGGTGGTATTCAAATTTCCAGGCGATAATTCCACGGATTACATCAAGCGCCTGGTCGGCCTTCCTGGCGACCGCATCCAGATGAAAAACGCGGTGCTTTATATCAACGACAAGCCTGTTCCGAGGGTGCGTGTCGCAGATTACGTAGAGAATTTTGGCCCGGAGCAACATCACGTTCCGCAATACCGCGAAATGCTGCCCAACGGCGTGAGCTACGACGTCCTTGCCCGCGATCCGGAAGGGGACCTCAACAACACTCAGGTATTTGTCGTGCCCGAGGGTCATTATTTCATGATGGGCGACAACCGTGATAATTCCGCCGACAGCCGAGTCAATGTCGGTTATGTTCCGTTTGAAAACCTTGTTGGAAAAGCGGAAATCATCTTTTTCTCAACCAATGGCAGCGCGCACTTCTGGGAAATCTGGAATTGGCCCTTCGCCATCCGTTACGGACGGATCGGCGAGATCGTCCACTAAGAAAGATCTGAGCGCGCTTGAGGAGCGTTTGGGCCACCACTTCGCGGATCAGGCGCTCCTGATTCGGGCTCTGTCGCATGCCAGCATTGGGCCTGCATCGAACGAGCGGCTGGAATTCGTGGGCGACCGAATTCTCGGGCTGATTGTCGCCGAAAGGCTTTATCACGACTATCCTGGCGAAAATGAGGGCGGCCTGGCGGTTCGCTTGAACGCCCTGGTGCGGCGCGAAACCTGCGCGAAAATCGGCGAGGCTGCCGGACTGGCGCCTTATATCATCATGGCGTCAGGAGAATCGGAAAGCGGTGGACGGCAGAAGAGCGCAATTCTCGCCGGTACTTGCGAAGCGGTGATCGCTGCACTTTATCTCGATGGGGGAATCGAAGCGCCAAAACGCTTCATCCTCACCTATTGGGATCAAGCGTTTGCAGCTTTGAAGCCCGAAATGCGGGATGCGAAAACGGCGCTCCAGGAATGGGCGCAATCCGGAGTTCTTCCGACGAGAACGCAACCGGTATACGCTTTGAAAGAACGCACAGGACCCGATCACGCGCCGCTGTTTATGGTCGAGGTCTGCGTCCCCGGGCATGAATGCGAAAGCGGAAAGGGCACAACCAAGCGGGAAGCCGAACAGGACGCGGCGCGCCGGATGTTGATGCGTCTTGGCGTATGGAAGGAGTGAAGGCGATCGATTTCCATCCGATCCGGACTGCCGGGCCATGAGCTCGCCTCAGACGCGCTGCGGATTTGTCGCCGTTCTGGGCGCCCCAAATGCGGGTAAATCGACCCTGGTGAATGCGCTCGTCGGCCAAAAGATCTCGATCGTCACGCGGAAAGTGCAGACCACGCGTATTCCGGTGCGCGGGATAGCGATGCGAGGAAATACGCAACTCATATTCATCGACACGCCTGGAATTTTTGCACCGAAACGCCGGCTTGACCGCGCCATGGTCAAGGCGGCTTGGGCAGGGGCAGCCGGCGCTGACGCAATCCTGGTTCTCGTCGACGCCCCCGAACTATCGGCGCGGCCGAGCGGGCATGCGGCTGAGGACACTGAGCGCATCATTGGCGGCCTGAAACAAGTGGAAAGGCGGGTCGCGCTCGTTTTGAACAAGATTGACGTAATGAAGCGCGATGCTCTGTTGCCGCTGGCCGGCACGCTGAACTCTCTTGCTTGCTTCGATCGCATTTTCATGATTTCGGCCATCACCGGCGACGGACAGGAGGAGCTGCTTGATTACTGCTCCGGTCTCATGCCGGAGGGGCCGTTCCTTTATCCCGGAGATCAAGCAGCCGATATTCCCTCGCGCCTTCTGGCCGCCGAAATTACGCGCGAGAAGCTTTATCTCCGGCTCCATGACGAATTGCCTTATGCTTCCACGGTGACAACCGAAAGCTGGAAAGATCTGCCGGACGGCTCGGTGCGTATCGATCAACTCATTCTCGTCGAACGTGAGAGTCAAAAAGCCATTGTCATCGGCAAAGGCGGGCGGACCATCAAAGCAATCGGCGAGGCTGCCAGGCTGGAATTGGAAGAATTATTCGGCCGGCGGGTGCATCTCTTTCTCCACACCAAGGTGGTGGAGAACTGGGGCGAAAAGCCTGCGCATTACCGGGAATGGGGGTTGGAATTCCCGAAGGATTAACGGGTTGCAGAATTATCCCCAGCCTGGGGATGATATGATCCCCAGCATGTCGATATGTGGATAGAATAATCTCACGCATGGAATGGTCTGACGATGCAATTGTGCTTTCGCTGCGCGCCCATGGCGAATCGGCCGGCATATTGGAAGCGCTGACTCGCCACCACGGGCGCCATCTCGGGCTGGTCCATGGCGGCTCCTCGTCACGGAACCGGGCCATTCTGCAGGCAGGCAACCGGGTGGAAGTCACCTGGCGTGCGCGTTTATCGGAGCATCTCGGTATCTATGCGGTTGAGCTGGCCCACGCGCGCGCGTCGGAAATATTCGAACGGCGTGCTGCTCTTTTCGGGCTCAATGCGCTTTGCGCGGTCGCGGCGGCGGTCCTGCCCGAGCGTGAGCCGCATGAGGCGGCCTATAAAGGGGCCGATGCGCTGCTCGATGCGATTTCGAGATATGATTTCTCCGAATGGGCGCCTCTGTTCGTGCGGTGGGAGATTGGGCTTCTTAACGAACTAGGCTTCGGGCTCGATTTGGCGCAATGCGCCGTGACTGGGACGGCGGATGACCTGATCTATGTTTCGCCCCGCACTGGGCGCGCTGTTTCACGCTCGGCCGGCGAACCCTATCGCGGGCGCCTTTTCCCGCTGCCGGGATTTCTGCTGGGCCGGCAGGCGGGTGAAGCGGACGCCGCCAATTTGTCGGCCGGTTTGCGACTGACCGCGCATTTTTTAAATCAGTGGCTGTTGTTGCCCCACGATAAGGAGATGCCGGAAGCGAGACAAAGGCTGACGGACTTTGCGGCCCGTGCTGCGGGTGGATGACAAGCGGGCCAGAATCGGTGTCGAGTTAGTTCATGGGCCAAATTCCGCTTAAAGACGACATCCGGCCGGAGCCGCTCGGCAAGGCGCTGTCCGAACGCTATCTTGCCTATGCGCTTTCCACCATCACTTCGCGTGCGCTGCCCGATGCGCGCGATGGGCTCAAGCCGGTACACCGCCGCCTGTTGCATGCGATGCGCGAGCTTGGGCTCAATCCGGCAGCGGGCTTCAAGAAGTGTGCGCGCGTCGTCGGCGACGTCATCGGCAAGTTTCATCCCCATGGCGATCAGGCCGTTTATGACGCGCTCGTGCGGCTCGCCCAGGATTTCGCGGTGCGATACCCTCTGATCGAGGGGCAAGGCAATTTCGGCAATATCGACGGCGATAATCCGGCGGCCATGCGCTACACCGAGAGCCGGTTGACCGCGGTCGCCGATGCGCTGCTTCAAGGCATCGATGAAGATGCCGTTGATTTCCGTCCGACTTATGACGGTGAAGACCGCGAGCCTATTGTCCTCCCCGCTGCATTCCCCAACCTGCTTGCGAATGGCGCAACGGGAATCGCGGTCGGCATGGCGACGTCTATTCCGCCCCACAATGCCGGTGAACTTTGCCAAGCGCTGATTGCCCTTGTCGAAAATCCAAACGCTCAGGAGCGAACGGTCCTCAAATCTATCAAAGGCCCCGATTTTCCCACCGGCGGCATTCTCATCGACGATCCTGCTACCATCCGCGAGGCCTATCGCAGCGGGCGTGGCAGTTTTCGCCTACGCGCGCGATGGCGTCGCGAGGAGGGAGCGCGTGGCGCTTATCAAATCGCGATCGATCAGATTCCCTATCAAGTCCAGAAAGCCAAGCTGATCGAACGCATCGCACAACTGATCGAGGAGAAGAAACTTCCGGCCTTGGACGATATCCGCGACGAATCGGCTGAAGATGTCCGCATCGTGCTGATCCCGAAGAATCGCGCGGTCGAACCGGAAATCTTGATGGAGCAATTGTTCCGCCAGACCGAGCTGGAGACGCGAATCGGGCTGAATCTGAACGTCCTCGACAAGGGCGTAATACCGCGCGTGATGAGCCTGCGGGAAGCCTTGCAGGCTTTCCTCGACCACCGCAGAGACGTACTGAGCCGGCGCAGCCGGCATCGGCTTGCCCGTATCGCAGAGCGCCTGGAAGTTCTCGATGGTTATCTTGCCGTCTATCTCAATCTGGACAAAGTGATCCGGATCATCAGAACCGAAGACGAGCCGAAGCCGAAACTGATCAAGTCATTCAAGCTGTCCGACCGGCAGGCAGAGGCGATTCTGAATATGAGGCTGCGATCTCTGCGCCGTTTGGAAGAGATGCAGATACACGCGGAACACGACTCCCTTAGCAAAGAACAAAAAGAGCTGAAGCGCCTTGTAGGTTCTGAAAAACTACAATCCCAAAGATTGATTGAGGAAATCAAAGATACCGACCGGCAGTTCGGACTCGATACCGAATTGGGTAAGCGGCGCACGGCAGTTGCCGAACAGAAGGAGCTCGAAAAGATTCTCGCCAAAGCCGGTGAGGCCGCCGATTTCATTGCCGCCGTGCAACGCGAACCGATTACCGTCGTCTGTTCGGAAAAGCTGTGGATTCGCACGCTGAAGGGCCATCAAGAAGAAAATGACAGCATAAAATACCGCGAAGGCGATCGCAGGCGTTTCTGGATTCACGGGGAAACGACCGACAGATTAATGCTTTTTGCCACAGACGGCCGCTTTTTTACGCTTGATTGCGCCAAGCTCCCCGGCGGCCGCGGTTTGGGCGAGCCGGTCCGCGATTTCATCGATTTACCGCCGGAGTCGGATATTGTCGCCATCTTCGTCCATGGCGAGGGTCGCAAGCTTCTTCTCGCTGCATCTTCGGGCCATGGTTTCGTCACTGCGGAAGACGATGTAATGGCGATGACGCGATCGGGAAAGAAAGTCATGAACGTGACACAAGGGACTGAGGCGGCCGTTTGCGCCTTTGCCGAGGGCGATTCCATAGCGGTGATCGGCGAAAACCGGAAGCTGTTGATCTTTCCCTACGGCGAAGCGCCTGAGCTGGCCCGCGGGCGTGGTGTGATTCTTCAGCGTTACAAAGACGGCCATCTCGTGGATGCGCGTGTGTTCAAGTGGAAGGAAGGCTTGCGCGACGCCAACGGCCGAACGTTCACGCCGGACGAATTGAAGGAATATCGCGGCAGGCGCGCTCAGGCCGGCCGCATTGTCCCGCGGGGTTTCTCCAAATCGAGCAGGTTCGGCCAAGAAATTATATCGCGGGCATGGCCCGCGTGACGATCGCCGCGATATCCACGTTCGCAGCGAACGAGCCATAGGTATGGCATTGGACGTCCAAGCGCGTGTTGCAGAAAGCATCCGATACGGCCGAAGGTGCGTGCTGAACCAGCAACGCTCCTTGAAGCGCAAGCGCGAGCGCTTCGGCCAAACGGCGAGCGGCCGATTCTTCGGCGGGCTGCCGCAATTGCCGTGCCGCCTCGTCGACAAACCGATCGAGTTTCTCATTCGCGCCCGCCCCGCGCTTTAATTCCTGCAAATAAATCTCGCCGGATTGTGGGGAGCGTGACAGCGCCCTGAGAACGTCGAGGCAGATCACGTTACCCGATCCTTCCCAGATTCCGTTCAGCGGCGCTTGGCGATAAAAGCGCGCAATCGGCCATTCTTCCACATAGCCTGCTCCGCCATGGCATTCCATGCATTCCGCAACCTGACCGACAACGCGCTTATTGAGCCAGTACTTCGCGATTGGCGTGGCAAGGCGCGAAAACAAAGCGGCCTCTTCCGATGCCGGGCTCTCATCAAAGCTCCGCGCGATACGAAAGGCCAGGACGGTCGCCGCTTCGGATTCGATCGCGAGATCGGCAAGCACCGGGCGCATGAGAGCGTGGTCGATGAGTTTTTTTCCGAACGCGCTTCGATGCGACGTATGCCATAGCGCCTGCGCCAAAGCGGTGTGCATGTAGGCGGCGGGCGCAATCGCACAATCGAGCCGCGTATGATGAACCATGTCGAGGATTGTGGCGACGCCACGGCCTTCTTCGCCGATGCGCAAGGCTTCCGCGCCGCGATATTCGATTTCCGCCGATGCATTGGCGCGATCCCCGACTTTATCCTTCAACCGCATCAGGTGGATGGCATTGCGTTGGCCGTTCCGCCGCCATCGCGGTGCAAGAAAACAGGTAAGACCGCCCGGCGCCTGTGCCAGTGTCAAAAATGCATCCGACATCGGTGCGGAACAAAACCATTTGTGGCCTTCCAGGCGATAGCTTCCATCGGCGGAAGGTTCGGCGCGGGTGGTATTGGCGCGCACATCGGAACCGCCCTGTTTTTCCGTCATCGCCATGCCGATGGTTACTCCCGCTTTCCGCGCTGCTTCTCGCGACGATCCGTCATATTTTCCGGTGAGAATCCGTGGCAACCACTCTGCGGCAATTGCGGGTTCATGCTGCAATGCCGCCGGCGCGGCGTAGGTCATGGTGATCGGGCAACATACTGAAGGCTCGACCTTGGCCAAGAGATATTCCAAGGCGGCGTGCAGCGCGTGGCTGCCTTTAGCTCTATTCCATGCGAGCGATGGAATTCCGGCTTCGACTGCTTCTCCCATGATGCTGTGGTAGGCGGGGTGGAACTCGACTTCATCGATCCGCTCGCCGTAACGGTCGAAAGTGCGTAGTTCCGGAAGGTGGCGATGCACGGATGCGGCCATGGCCCACATTTCGGCCGAACCCATACGTTCTCCGAATGCGTTAAGGCGCAACCTATCGTTCCCGCTGCACTCGCGCGCGAAGGCTTCACCTAAAACGCGGTCGGACGCGAATAGGTTCACATTCTCAAAAGGCGGCGGTTGATTGTTCATCTCGCGGTCTGGGTCCCACGCGGTGAGCTTACGCAATGCGTTCCTTATTGTGGCCGATCTCCAGGCGAACGGAAACTACAGTTGTCACGCTGCTGTCACGCTGCGGCCGGAACCAGTTGATAGCCCACGCATTAAACGTAACGCGTATCGGCAATGACCAGGTGAAACGGTCAGCTATCTGTGGCGGGAAACATGCCAGGCGTTCACGACAGGACGGCCGCGTTCTCTTTTTGGATTGCCTCCATATTGGGGGGCCTGCTGCTTGCTTATCCGGGAACCGGCATTGCAAAAACCGTTCAGACAGCAACGGTCGCGCTCAAGTCAACGGCGCTAATTCCGTCTACGAATCGAGCCCTCGGCAGTACACAGAATAATCTCAAATTTGATGCCGAGCCCGTTGCAACCTACGCTGCACCGGCTCAATTTCAAACCACTGGTCTTGCCGGCGGAGATAATTTCAGCGTCAAGATCGGCGAGCATCTCTCGACGGATTTGCCACCCGAGCTCTATGAGAATTTCGATCTCTTTATTTATGTCAGCAAAGCCGACCAGGGTCCCTTCGCGCAGCACATGTACGTCTTCGCCAAAGGGCGCGGAGACTCAGATGCCAAATTGATTCTTATGGATGACTGGCCCGTTTCCACCGGGCGTGAAACCGTTGAACGCGCCAAGAATGGCGAGCGCGTATCGACGGACACCCCCGCGGGCTTTTACGAATTGGATCCGGATCGCTTCTTCGTTCAATACCGCTCGAACCAATGGCAGATCGATATGCCCAATGCCATGTTCTTGGACTTATCGAAGGGAGGCTATCAGACCGGCTTGGCAATTCATGGCGTGTCGGACGCGGATGAAATTGCGGCGCTTGGCAGTCGGGCGAGCGCAGGTTGCGTACAGCTTCCTCTCAAAGCGTCGCAAAAATTATTCGATCTTGTTCGAGACAATTTCGAGGGCAAAGTGCCGCGGTTTGCCTATGACGAGAAAACCCGCACGACCAATAACAAGGGTATCCTCGCTCGCGATAAGGACGGCAACCTCGTCATGGTGGATGGCTACCGCGCGCTTGTCGTAATCGAGAATTACGGCGGCGGAACGGCAACATCCGAGGTTTCGGTGGACTCGCGCAATCCCCCCGGGTAATTCGGATGGGAGGATTTGTCAGCGCGCCACGGTATGAATCCGGCATCGCCATTTCCCTACTACGGCACTTATATCAATCTCGACCGAAGCGTCGGCCGCCGCACGTTCATGGAGGCACAACTCGACAAATATGGGCTGACCCATCGCTATCGCCGGTTTTGTGCCGTTGACGGGAGCAGCGCTGCCATGCCGGCAAGCGCAAAGATCCAACCGGGCGAGTCGGCGGCTTTTCTTTCCCATATGCGCGCTCTCGAAGAAGCCCGTTCGCGCAAATCTCAGGTGCATATCCTCGAAGACGACGCGCTTCTTTCTCAGCACTTGCAGCCCGTGCTTGACGAGGCGATTGCCAGAGGATTGCTAGACCGGTTCGATATCCTCTTTACCGATACGTTCGTGAGCCCGCATCTCGGCATGCTGAAAGCGCTGAAGAGCTCGTTCGATAAAATCGCGACGCCGGCACACGGTCTGCGACTATCCGACATGCAGGTTCTCGATTTGGCGCAACACAATTTCGCGTGCCTGACGTCGTATATCGTTGCAGCGAGATCGATCGAGCGCGTCGTCGACCTCTATCGAATGGAATGGCACAACGGTCCGGCAAAACCTGCGGACCTGTTCATTCGGGATTGCGTTCTTGCGGGCAAGCTGAGAGCAGCCTTGCTGTTTCCCTTTGTGACCGGGTTCCGTTTGGATGAGGTTGCCGCCAGCACAATTGCCGCGGGCACCTCGCTCACCGGGCCATCCGTTATGGTCCTCGCGGTTTTGCGTTACCTGTTCTTTGTCGGCCGCGATCTCGACTTTGCCAAATCGTGCCTGGATGCGGCTACGCGTGAAAATCGTCGGACGACCAATCGTCATCACGACATGATCGTCCAAGCACTGGAATTCGTGCTCTCGGACGATTTTCAGCAATTCTGAGCACTAGGCGTGGCCGGTTACACAGGTTGCGTCAGGAGGTAGAACGCAATAGCTGCTGCATTGGAAACGTTAAGGCTTTCCATCGGTCCTGCCATCGAGATGAAGGCGCTGCAATCGCAGCGCTCGCGTACCAGCCGGCGAAGGCCCGTGCCTTCTGCACCGAGAACAATGGCCACATCGCTGGGTCCTGCCGCCTCGCGCAGCGGCTTTTCGCCATCGGCGGCGAGAGCAATCCGCCAGAATCCAAACCGGCCGAGTTCCTCCAGGCTGCGCGCAATATTAACCACAGAGATTCGCGCAATCCTGTCGAGCGCGCCCGAAGCCGCCTTCGCCAGCGCGCCGGATTCCGGCGGCGCATGGCGATCCTGAACGATGACGGCCATGACGCCGAAGGCGGTCGCCGAACGAAGGATGGCGCCTTCGTTTTGGGGGTCGGTTATTTGATCGAGGACGGCGATAATTCGTCCCCCCTGGCTGGCTCCTTCCAGGACCCCCTTAAGCGTAACCGCCGGTAAGGGCTCACAGAGAAGAGCGATACCCTGATGAACCGCGCCCGGGGGCAACATCCGCGAGATTTGATCCGGCGTCCCAGCGAGAGTGATCTCAAGGCCGGTTGGCAGACAATTCTGAAGCTCAAGCTTTGCCTGCGGCGTGAGCACAGCCCTTAGGATTTTCCGCCGTGGATTGCCCAGTGCCGCCCGGGCGGCATGGCTTCCATACAGCCAGAAACGGCCAGATTGTCCGGCGTTTGCCTCAATGCGCTGCCTGCGGTGGGCCATTTTGGATCTGCTCTGCGAATCTGGATTAAAGATCGGAAGCCTAAGGCTTAAAATGGTCTGACAGGGAATTTGCGCAACCCTTGCACTTTTCTACCGTCGCGTTAGGCTGCGCCTGAGGTTCAGTTTACACGCATGGGACTAAAAAGCCGTGCGCTACGCCGTGCCTGTCGCTATTGACAGAGCAAGCGATTTCACCAATATGCGCCCTCCGCAGTTTTCCTCCGGAGCGACCCCGCTTTGCCGGCGTGCCATCATGCGTTTGGCTCCGGTACTAGGCGTTACCTAAGGCGAATGCGGCCAAATTGGAGTTTTTGGCGCCATTCTCAGGCATTAGACGGGGGAGTGTCCCGAGCGGCAAAGGGGGCGGACTGTAAATCCGCTGGCGCAGCCTTCGTAGGTTCGAGTCCTACCTCCCCCACCAATCGGAAGAGAAACACGGAGGACAAGGATCGGGAGTGGAGAGAAGCTGTTCCGACATCCGTGTTGGGTCGTCTGTATCCGGCGCGGGTGTAGCTCAATGGTAGAGCAACAGCCTTCCAAGCTGATGACGAGGGTTCGATTCCCTTCACCCGCTCCAGACATCGCTTGTGAGTGTGGGCTGTTCGTATGAAGGGCACGTATGGAGGAGTGTAGCTCAGTTGGTAGAGCGGCGGTCTCCAAAACCGTAGGCCGTGGGTTCGAATCCTACCACTCCTGCCAATTGCAGAATGGAACGTAAGACGAGGCATGGCGGACGAAGCATCCAAGGAAGTCACGGCAACGCCGGTAAGGCGCACCGGTCCGTTGCAATTCTTTCAAGAAGTGCGGCGCGAAACCTCGAAGGTGACCTGGCCATCCTGGCGCGAGACCTATCTCACCACGATCATGGTCTTCATCATGGTGGTGATTACGATGGTGTTCTTTGCCGTCGTCGATTACGGGCTCGGTCTGGCATTGAATTTCGTGCTCGGCATCAGGTGATTGCTCAAGGATTCGAAGGACTGATTGAATGACGGCTCACTGGTATATCGTTCATACCTACTCGAACTTCGAGAAGAAGGCGGCGGAGGAAATCAAACGGCAGGCCCAGATCCAGGGGCTTAATGATCTCATCGAGGATGTCATGGTCCCGACCGAAGAAATCGTCGAGGTCCGGCGCGGCCATAAGGTCAACGCGGAACGCAAATTCTTGCCGGGCTACATTCTGGTAAGGGCCGATCTCACCAATGAGGCCTATCACCTGATAAAAAACGTTCCGAAAGTGACCGGCTTTCTGGGTCAGAACAACAAGCCGATGCCGCTGCGCCAAAGCGAAGTGGATCGTATCCTCAATCAGGTCCAGGAAGGCGCCGAGCGTCCCAAGCCGTCGATAAGCTTCGAGGTTGGCGAGCAGGTGCGGGTGGCTGACGGACCGTTCACCTCGTTTAACGGCACGGTCGAAGAAGTCGATGAGGATCGCTCGCGTTTGAAGGTCGCCGTATCGATCTTTGGGCGCGCCACGCCGGTGGAATTGGAGTTCACGCAGGTCGAGAAGGTTTAGTCGTTTAACATTGCGGGAGGTCCTCGCCGGACCGCTACACCGCCAAACCTCTTAAGGAGGACATGTCATGGCGAAAAAGATCGTGGGTTACATAAAATTGCAGGTGCCGGCGGGCTCGGCCAACCCTTCGCCGCCCATTGGTCCTGCGCTTGGACAGCGCGGGCTCAACATCATGGAATTTTGCAAGTCCTTTAACGCGAAAACCCAGGATCAGGAAAAAGGAATGCCGATTCCGGTAACCATAACGGTGTTCTCCGACAAATCCTTTGCCTTCGAGATGAGGACGCCGCCTGCCTCCTATTTCTTAAAAAAGGCCGCAAAGCTCGATGCCGGTTCGAAAGCGCCGGGACGCGACTTCAAAGGCTCGGTAACGCTTGCCCAGGTGCGCACGATCGCCCAAGCCAAGATGAAGGATTTGAACGCAAACGATGTCGATGCCGCGATGCAAATGATCATCGGTTCGGCTCGCTCGATGGGAATCGAGATCAGGGGCTAGTCATGGCAAAGCTTGGAAAGCGCAGCAAAAAAGCACACGAAGGCCTCGATCCGGTTAAATTGTATCCGCTCGATGAAGCGGTGAAATTGGTCAAGAGCCGCGCCACCGCGAAATTCGACGAGACCATTGAAGTGGCCATGAATCTCGGCGTGGATCCGCGTCATGCCGATCAGATGGTGCGCGGCGTGGTTTCGCTTCCCAATGGTACCGGACGCTCCGCACGCGTCGCGGTCTTCGCCAAGGGCGCCAAGGCGGACGAGGCCAGGCGCGCGGGCGCGGATATTGTCGGCGCGGAAGACCTGGCCGAACAGGTCCAAAAAGGCGAGATCAATTTCGATCGCTGCATTGCCACGCCCGACATGATGGGTATCGTGGGCCGGCTTGGAAAAGTTCTGGGCCCGCGCGGTTTAATGCCCAACCCGAAGGTTGGGACCGTCACGATGGATGTTACCCAGGCGGTCAAAGACGCCAAAGGCGGAGCCGTCGAATTTCGCGTGGAAAAGGCTGGGATCGTCCACGCCGGCGTCGGCAAAGCGAGCTTCGAAGAACGGGCCATTGCGGAGAACGTTCGCGCATTGATCGACTCTGTCGTTAAGGCGAAGCCCGCAGGCGCAAAAGGCCACTATCTGAAGAAGATTTCCATCAGTTCGACCATGGGGCCGGGGGTGAAGATAGCCCTCGACTCGGTCGGCCAAAGCACGATGTAGGGAGATTCGAATTTCCGGCGCGCGTGAGCCGGAACACCTGTCCGAGACCGCAGGCGTCCTGCTTCGATTGGCAGGACTTAAAAGGCGAGCCTGCGCAGACGGGGCGAAAAGCCGGATTTAATTCGGGTTTGGACCCTGGGACGGGAATATCGCGAAGCCAAGTGACGTCGCGATCCATCACAGGGGAAGCTCAGCGAACGCGCGCTGATAGCTTCCAGTTGAGAAGGAGTGGGTATGGACAGAACTCAAAAAGCGGAAGCGGTGCAAAGCCTAAGTGGGCTTTTCGCCGGAGCCGGTGCTGTCATCGTCGCCCACTATAGCGGCATGACGGTTGCCCAAATGGGCGAGTTGCGTTCGCGCCTGAGGAAGGCGGGCGCCTCGTTCAAAGTAGCAAAGAACCGTCTTGCCGTGCGTGCGCTCGAAGGAACGCCGGCGGCGGGAATTTCCGGGTTGTTCAGGGGTCCCACGGGGATAGCGTTTTCCCAGGACCCCGTGGCAGCCCCGAAAGTCCTTGTCGCCTATGCCAAGGAAAACGAGAAGTTCAAGATTCTTGGCGGCGTCGCGGTCGGCTCGGTGCTCAATGCCGAAGGTGTGAAAGCCTTGGCGGAGCTTCCCTCGCTCGACCAGCTCCGGGGAAAGCTTCTCGGGCTGCTTCAGGCTCCTGCGACCAGAATCGCAGGCGTCCTCCAGGCGCCCGCGGGAGGCCTAGCCCGGGTCCTTTCGGCCTACGCGAACAAGCAAGCGGCGTAAGCACTGGTAATACTCAACGTCAAAACCCATATAGGAACTTGAGAAATGGCAAACCTCCAACATTTGGTCGACGAGCTCTCGAAGCTTACCGTGCTCGAGGCGGCTGAGCTGTCGAAGCTGCTCGAAGAGAAATGGGGCGTATCCGCGGCAGCGCCGGTGGCGATGGCTGCGATGCCCGGCGCCGGTGCCGCTGCTGCGGCTCCAGCAGCGGTCGAGAAGACCGAATTTACCGTCGTGCTCGTGGCGGCCGGCGACAAGAAGATCAACGTCATCAAGGAAGTCCGCGCCATTACCGGGCTTGGCCTGAAGGAAGCGAAAGACCTCGTCGAGGGTGCTCCCAAAGAGGTGAAGGCCGATGTGTCGAAGGACGAAGCCGAGAAGATTAAAAAGCAGCTCGAAGATGCCGGTGCGAAGGTCGAGCTGAAGTAAGGAGGCGTGGCGGCTGAAAAAGCTGACGCGCAATTAAACGCTTGTACCCGCTCTCCCCGGTGGAAAGTGCCACCGGGGAAGTCGGGCCTTTTTGTCCTGAATTAGACCAAGGATCGCTCAATGACTCTATCGTTCACAGGCCGCAAACGTTTCCGGAAACTATTCGGCCACATGGTCGAAGTCGCGGAAATGCCGAATCTGATCGAGGTCCAGAAGACCTCCTACGATCAATTTTTGCAGGTTCAGAAACCCGAAGGCGGCCGCATCGACATGGGCTTGGAGACGGTGTTCAAGTCCGTCTTTCCGATCAGCGATTTCTCGGAAACATCGCTGCTCGAATATGTCGATTATCATTTCGAAGAACCGAAATACGATGTGGAGGAATGTCAGCAGCGGTCGATGACTTATGCGGCGCCTCTGAAGGTCACCCTGCGGCTCATCGTGTTCGATGTGGACCAGGAGACCGGAGCGAAATCCGTCAAGGATATCAAAGAGCAGGATGTCTACATGGGAGACGTGCCGTTCATGACGTCGAATGGCACCTTCATCGTGAACGGCACCGAACGCGTGATCGTTTCTCAGATGCACCGCAGTCCGGGCGTCTTTTTCGATCACGACAAAGGCAAGACCCATTCTTCCGGAAAGCTTCTCTTTGCAGCCCGCGTCATCCCGTATCGCGGTTCATGGCTCGATTTCGAATTCGACGCCAAGGACATCATTCACGTTCGCATCGATCGCCGAAGGAAGCTTCCGGCGACGACATTGCTCTATGCGCTGGGTTTGGATCAGGAGGGCATACTCGATTATTTCTACACAAAGGTGCCGTTCCGGGCAGCCAAGAGTGGGGGGTGGACGACGCCTGTCGACCCGTCCTGGATGCGTAACGCGAAACCCAACAATGAATGGACCAATCCCAAGACCGGCGAGGTGCTGACGGAGCCTGGCCAGAAGATCACCGTCCGCTCGCTGCGCAAATGGCAGGAGGATTCCATCAAATCCGTTGCCATGGCCGATGACGAATTGGCTGGCCGCTACTCCGCGCTCGATATGGTCAACGTCGAGACCGGCGAAATCTATGTGGAAGCAGGCGACGAGCTGACGCTGGACAATATCGCAACGTTGCGCGAGGCCGGGTTCGAAGAGATCGTCACCATCAATGTCGATCACATCAACGTCGGCGCGTACGTCCGCAATACCATGGCGGTGGATAAGAATCACAGCCGCGAACAAGCCCTCATCGATATTTATCGGGTGATGCGCCCCGGCGAACCGCCCACGGCAGAAACCGCCGAGACGCTGTTTGGCCAACTGTTTTTCGATGGCGAGCGCTACGATCTTTCGAGTGTCGGACGCGTAAAGATGAATATGCGCTTGGGCCTCGATTGTCCCGACACCATCCGCACATTGCGCAAAGAGGACATCCTCGCAATTCTGAAAGCGCTGGCGGATTTGCGCGACGGCCGCGGCGAAATCGACGACATCGACAATCTCGGCAATCGCCGCGTCCGTTCGGTCGGCGAATTGATGGAAAATCAGTTCCGCATCGGCCTTTTGCGCATGGAGCGCGCGATCAAGGAACGCATGAGCTCGGTCGATATCGATACGGTCATGCCCCACGATCTGATCAATGCAAAGCCGGTTGCGGCGGCGGTGCGCGAGTTTTTCGGCTCCTCTCAGCTCTCGCAGTTCATGGACCAGACCAATCCGTTGTCGGAAGTCACGCATAAGCGCCGGCTGTCGGCGCTCGGACCTGGAGGTCTCACGCGGGAGCGCGCCGGTTTCGAGGTGCGTGACGTGCATCCCACGCATTACGGCCGCATTTGTCCGATCGAGACGCCCGAAGGTCCGAATATCGGCCTTATCAACTCGCTGGCGACTTATGCACGAGTCAATAAATACGGGTTCATCGAGAGCCCGTACCGCAAGGTGCACAACAAGCACGTCACCGATGAGGTCGTCTATCTCTCGGCAATGGAGGAGACGAAATACACCATTGCCCAAGCCAACGCGACGCTCGACTCGCGTGGGCGCATAGTCGATGAGCTGGTGTCCTGCCGCAAAGGCGGCAACTTCATCATGACCACGCCCGAGCAGGTCGATTACATTGACGTGTCGCCAAAGCAGCTCGTGTCCGTTGCCGCCGCTCTGATTCCGTTCCTGGAGAATGACGACGCCAACCGGGCCCTGATGGGCTCCAACATGCAGCGCCAGGCGGTGCCGCTCTTAACCGCGGAAGCTCCGCTCGTCGGAACCGGCATGGAAGACGTGGTTGCGCGCGATTCCGGCGCGGCCATCGCCGCCCGCCGCACCGGCGTTGTCGATCAAGTCGACGCCACGCGCATCGTCATTCGGGCGACGGAAGAGACCGACCCAACCCGGCCCGGCGTGGATATTTATCGTTTAGCAAAATTCCAGCGTTCGAACCAGAACACCTGTATCAACCAGCGTCCGCTGGTGAAGGTGGGCGATGTCGTCCAAAAAGGCGACATCATTGCTGACGGTCCGTCGACGCAATTGGGTGAGCTTGCACTCGGCAAAAACGTGCTCGTCGCGTTCATGCCTTGGAACGGCTACAATTTCGAGGACTCCATCCTTATCTCCGAGCGCATCGTGCGCGATGACGTCTTCACCTCGATCCATATCGAGGAATTCGAGACGATGGCTCGCGATACCAAACTCGGCCCCGAGGAAATCACCCGCGACATTCCCAATGTCGGCGAAGAAGCGCTCAAAAATCTCGATGAAGCCGGCATTGTTTATATTGGCGCGGAAGTGAATGCCGGCGATATCCTGGTCGGCAAGGTCACGCCGAAGGGCGAAACGCCGATGACGCCCGAGGAAAAACTTCTTCGCGCCATTTTCGGCGAGAAGGCCGCGGATGTGCGCGACACCTCCTTGCGTGTGCCGCCGGGCGTCACCGGCACGGTGGTTGAGGTGCGCGTGTTCAACAGACACGGCATCGACAAGGACCAGCGTGCCCTGGCTATCGAACGGGCCGAAGAAGAGCGTCTTGCCAAGGACCGCGACGACGAACTCGCGATTCTGGAGCGCAATATCTTCGCGCGGCTTTCCGAACTTCTGCTGCATAAAATGGCGGCTTCCGGTCCCAAGGGGATCGCGCCCGAAACCAAGATCACGCAGACCGTTCTGGACGGATTGTCTCGTCACCTATGGTGGCAGATCGGATTGAGGAACGAAAAGGCGCAGGCCGAGATCGAAAGCCTGAAGAAACAGTACGATGAATCGCGGCAGCGGCTGGACAAGCGCTTCGCCGATAAAGTGGACAAACTCCGTCGGGGCGACGAATTGGCCCCGGGCGTGATGAAGATGGTCAAAGTCTTCGTCGCGGTGAAGCGCAAGCTGCAGCCGGGCGACAAGATGGCGGGCCGCCACGGCAACAAGGGCGTTATCTCGCGCATCACGCCGATGGAAGACATGCCCTATCTTGAGGACGGCACGTCCGTCGATGTCGTGCTCAATCCCTTGGGCGTGCCCTCGCGCATGAATGTCGGCCAGATTCTGGAGACCCATCTTGGGTGGGCTTCGGCGGGCCTCGGCCGGCAGATCGGCGACATGCTGGACAAGCTGCGCCGGGATGGCCGCATGGAGTCGCTGCGCAAGACGCTTAAATCGATCTATTCGGGCGACGAGCGTCTGGCCGAATTGGACGAACAGGGCCTTGTGGAATTGGCCGGCAATTTGCGTTCGGGAGTTCCCGTGGCAACGCCGGTTTTCGACGGCGCCAAGGAAAAAGACATCGTCGATATGCTCAACCATGCGGGCCTGAGCGAGACCGGTCAGGTCACCCTGTATGACGGCCGCACCGGTGAATCGTTCAGACGTGCGGTGACCGTGGGCTACATTTATATGTTGAAGCTGCACCATCTGGTGGATGACAAGATTCACGCCCGCTCGATCGGCCCATACAGCCTTGTCACGCAGCAGCCTCTTGGCGGCAAGGCGCAATTCGGCGGGCAGCGCTTCGGGGAAATGGAAGTCTGGGCGCTCGAAGCCTATGGCGCCGCTTACACGCTGCAGGAGATCCTCACGGTCAAATCGGACGACGTAGCGGGCCGAACCAAAGTCTACGAGGCCATCGTGCGCGGCGAGGACAATTTCGAAGCGGGCATCCCGGAAAGCTTCAACGTGCTGGTCAAAGAAATGCGTTCGCTTGGGCTCAATGTCGAGCTGGTGAACCAGTGATCGTTGCTGTTCACAGAAATTCTTAATCGGCCTTCTCTAGGAGAAGAGAAAACATGAATCAAGAACTGGTCAGCGCCTTCCAGCAAGGTAAGGAAATTCCCACGTTTGACCGGATTCGCATTTCCTTGGCGAGTCCGGATCAAATCCTGCGCTGGTCGCATGGCGAGATCAAAAAGCCGGAAACCATCAATTACCGCACCTTCAAACCGGAGCGCGATGGGCTGTTCTGCGCCCGCATTTTTGGACCGGTGAAGGATTACGAATGCCTGTGCGGCAAATACAAGCGCATGAAGTACAAGGGCATCGTTTGCGAAAAATGCGGCGTTGAAGTCACTGTGCAGAAGGTGCGCCGCGACCGCATGGGCCATATCGAACTTGCCTCGCCGGTTGCGCACATTTGGTTCCTGAAATCCTTGCCCTCGCGCATTGGCCTGATGCTCGACATGACGCTCAAGGATCTGGAGCGCGTGCTCTACTTCGAGAATTATGTCGTTCTCGAGCCGGGCTTGACGCCGCTCAAGGAACGCCAACTCCTCACCGAAGAGGAATATTTCAAGGCGCAGGACGAATATGGCGAGGACAGCTTCACCGCCATGATCGGCGCCGAAGCGATCCGGATTCTGCTCGAAGCCATCGATCTCGAAAAACTGCGCCAGGATTTGCGTGCGGAAATCGCCGTTGCGCAGGGCACGGAAAAGCCGAAAAAACTGGTCAAGCGGCTCAAAGTCGTGGAAGCGTTCATCGATTCCGGCAATCGCCCGGAATGGATGATCTTGACTGTCGTTCCGGTGATCCCGCCGGAATTACGGCCGCTGGTACCGCTCGATGGCGGACGCTTTGCCACCTCGGATCTGAACGATCTCTATCGCCGCGTGATCAACCGCAACAATCGTTTGAAGCGGCTCATGGAATTGAAAGCGCCGGACATCATCGTGCGCAACGAGAAACGCATGCTTCAGGAGGCGGTCGATGCTCTCTTCGACAATGGCCGCCGCGGGCGTGTCATTACCGGCGCCAATAAGCGGCCGCTGAAATCGCTCGCCGACATGCTGAAGGGCAAGCAGGGCCGCTTCCGCCAGAACCTGCTTGGCAAGCGTGTCGATTATTCCGGCCGCTCCGTGATCGTGGTCGGGCCCGAACTCAAGCTTCATCAATGCGGCTTGCCGAAAAAGATGGCTCTGGAGCTTTTCAAGCCCTTCATTTACGCCCGTCTGGAAGCGAAGGGTTTCTCGGCCACCGTCAAGCAATCGAAAAAGCTGGTGGAGAAGGAAAAGCCGGAGGTCTGGGACATCCTCGAAGAGGTAATCCGCGAACATCCGGTGCTGCTCAATCGTGCGCCGACCCTGCACCGGCTTGGCATTCAGGCTTTTGAGCCCGTGCTGATCGAAGGCAAGGCGATTCAGCTCCA
>Ga0307477_10001361_pt1 | contig 21004 bp, 28 predicted proteins | sample atmos_gasesECM2C_FD_203316 | JGI IMG/M metagenome (GOLD analysis project Ga0307477, IMG submission 203316) | Hardwood forest soil microbial communities from Morgan-Monroe State Forest, Indiana, United States - atmos_gasesECM2C_515 | ecosystem: Environmental > Terrestrial > Soil > Temperate...
ATAAGAACGCGCTCAGGCAGAAAAGAAAGCTCTCAAGCTCTGCGACACTCTCGTAGTCCGCCATACGTGCCAGAAAGAACCGGCACTCTCTGGCCTTTTCAAATATTCCTTCCGGCTTGGTTGCGCCTGTTTTGCGTTTTTTTGCCATCGAGTTTGCCGTGATTAGTGAAACCGTCGCGCCGATATTTCCGGGGTGTCTTTTCAGCATCAGACGATTGGACGAGTAAGACAAGTAGGATGTGGCAAGTTAAAGTAACTTGTAGCAAAATGTATGCTAGGCGGCCCGGAGAGATTCGAACTCCCCGCCTTGGGATTAGGTTCCCGCGCTCTCAGGAATATGGTCCCGCTCCCGGCGAAAGGATCAAGGACCCCATTCCAGGCCATTGGCTCCGTATGAGCTACGGGCCGCCTAGCTATTCCGCAGTCTCCTCGCTTTTTTTCGAGTGCGCAAGGCCGTCAGCACTTCCGAGCGCAAATAGTTTGCGAATATACTCAGCCACAAGAAAAACTCACAAAGCGTGGTGCGAACTGCCAAAGCGTGGTGCGGCCCACAACGCCGTAACACTCGACTGTGGGAGAGATGTGCAAAACTCCCCGAATTATCCTGCCACGGCGCGCGGTCAATCGGCAGTGGCACCGGAAAGTTTATTGTCTCGCCACAATCTCGCCTGAGATTCGCTGAGACGCGCGGGCGAGTGAAAAAGCCTGGAAACGCCATGAGATAATCAGACTGTAGGGATGGTGGCGCACCTTCCAGTCCGCGCCGCGACCTGCATAACCCTGGATTGGCTCATGCCACGCCAATTCCAGTTTGATTTCCGGTGTTCGACTACGGGGTACGGGTGTGCCTGCACCGTAGTCCATGCGCTTCACAAGGATCGCTATGACGAGGAAGATTCATTGCGCCGATTGCGGTATCAACTCCACCGAACTGCCAGACGACGCGGCTTTGTCGCCGGACTTCAAGTTCACATGCAAGGAGTGCTACGGCCCCGACAACCGCGTTCAGGGCCTTACCGTCGCGCATGATCCCCGCCTCGAACGTGCGGGCACGCCCGAAGGCACCGCAGCGAGCCGACCGCGACCAGAGCAGATAGCCCACGAGGAATTCGTGCGCGCGGGCTTCCATCTCGACTCCCGAACACCCAAGGCAATGAAGCCAGGACCGGACTGGTGCTATTCCGATGCCTTCCTGCGCGAGTTGCTGATAGATCGCACGCGCGAGGAGATGGGCCGGGCGCTGGTAGTCATAGTGGGACGCTGGCGGCGTGGCCTGACCTTCAAAGAGCTCGCAGAGGAAACAAATCAACCGCCAGCCGAAGTCCGCAAGGGCCTGTCCGTTTTCCGGACGGAGGGCAACGCCCTATGGGAAAAGCACCAGCGAGCCGAGGCCAAGGCCGAACGGAACAGACAACTCTCAGTCCGGGCGCACGAACTCTTCGCGCTAGGTCTGAGTGTTCGCCAAGTTGCGGAGATTTTGAAGTGCAGCGTTGGCCGGGCATCGGAGCTGCGACAAGCAGCCTGACGCGTGTTCACAAAATCGTCCTAAACCGGGTGTAAAGGTGGAGAAGTGTTTGCCCCCGTCGCCTTCTCCGCTGGAATCCCGAAAGAATATGAAAAGAGTTCGCACAATTTTGCTCTGTTTTTTATGCGGACTGCCACAGGACCTTACATTGAGCCTCTACCCCGGCGCGACGTTGGGTTCGCCAAGATTTTGGTGCGCGACATGCCTCCGGCCCCGCAACTTTGCCAAGCGGCTGCGTGAACGCATGGTGGCCCTGGAAGAGCAGCACGAACAACTCATGGGCGAAGGCGCAGAGCTGTGGAACATCCTCTCAAAGCTGCTGGCGGGCGAGCTGGAAATCCAGGACGGCAGAGCAGAAAGTTTGGCCGAGTGACCTACTTCGGGGCGATCTGGCGCGAGGTCATGGCGGAAGAGCGCGCATCGTTATATGCGTCGCCTGAACGATGCGTGGAGATCGAGCGAATGCAGCCGGAGACCGAATCCCAAGGACGTGCATTGTTTTACCGGCCAGGCAACGTCACCGGAACGCGACGCAAAGCCAAGAGCCACCGCGTCGAGGAAGAAAAACCGATCCCCGGCTGGCGCAAGACCTTCGAGTTCGATGGCGATGAAGTCGAGCTAGGGGATGAGGAATTGGCAGTGGCGGCGGACTGACCGAAGACTTCGCCTGAAAAAGATTGACGGCCCGCTGATATAATGTCGTTATGGACGTTTCTGCCCACACGACATTTTTCCCACTTGGAGGCCAGCAACATGGGTGAGCTGCTACATAGCTTTTACTGTGCGGGATACGACGGTTACAAGTACCCGATGCCCCTTCGGATGATCGGGAACACCACGGAGAGGCGGTCTGCCCGCGAAGCCTATCAGGATGGCGCGAAGGATTGGAAGTACGAGGAAGCGTATCTGCGCGCAATTGGACGGATTAAATAAAAGTTCGGCCCTTGAACAAGGTCGATAGCCTACGGGCTGGGGCGGGCAGACCCTCCACTGCCTGCCCCGAACACTTCTTTCTTAGCGGAGGCCCGGTGTTCACCGGCGTATCGGAGGCTTGGTGCAAGAACATTTCATACGGCTCAGGGTGGGGCTGCTGGAGCACTACGAAGATGGACGCATGACGCCCACGATGATGAATGTGCATGTGATCGTTCTTGGGCAGGCGGATTACGAAACTGGATTCTGGAAGGGTTCCGCTGCCAAGATTTTTTCTGCGTGGGGCGGGCAACTGTCCCTGAGAACCATCCAACGTGCTCTTGAAGCCCTGTACGGCGGGGGATACCTGAAGTCATTTCACAAACCCGGACAGCGTCACAACTACCCCGTAGCGATAAACAAGTACCTGATAAAAACCGGGAAGCACAAGGGTTATTGGCTCAATGCGAGTGCCACGACTGTCCCACAGAACGCTGTTTATGAACTCGCTGGTGATGAAAATACTGGCGATACGAGTGACCCTACCGCCCACTGCGTCACTGACCGCGACACGACCGCGACATCTTCCGCGCCAATTGAGGGGGGTGTTTTGGCGCGTAGTCAAGATAGTAGAGAAGTAGAAAAAGATTTTAGAGGCAGTCAAAGTCAAAGTCGTGACCTTGACGCCGGACTGCCTGTGAAACCCGTTTCTGCTCCCGCAAAACGGAAGTCAAACTCAAAGTCTAAACATTCTGTGGATGGAAGGCTAATGGCAAACCTCCAGGGAAAAATCCTAGATGCCGGCAATAGCCTGGGTCTGTCATTAGCTCCCCTTGGTAAGAAGCCCTTCTTGGACGAAGACCAACGCGCTGCATTCGAGCAGCTAGGGTACGAACCCATCCTCGACAGCCCTCTTCTCACCACACATTTTATCGACGCTGTGGTGGAAATAGTCGCCGAGAATTTGGACACAAACAGGGCTCCGGCGAATCTGTGCTCCAGCGTCATTGACCTGTGCGAAAAGCGCATCAAGGACGGTGAGCCAGCGTACTATCCGCCAGAGTTCATCGCGCACCGCGACCACTTGCAGAAGGCTCAGCGCAACGTAGAGCGCAAGGCCACAGGCATCGCAGTAAAGGCCGCCGCTGCCGGAGCATCGGAGTGGAAATTCCCGGAGCTACCGATGCCTGCCCGGTGAACAGGGAGAAACCATGACGCTCCAAGATTACTTTGCACTGCCCGACACACCTGCAGCCGGTTCGCCGGTCGGCACGTTGATGGTCCGCATTGTCGAAAAAGACCCCGCTATTGGATTTGAGGCTGCCCGCGCGCAGGCGAACGCGCTATTGGACCGCGCTGCCGGGAAGAAGGTCTACCGGATGCCGCGAATCCTTAGCGTGGAAGAGGAGCGGGCACAGCGCGAACGGCTCCGGCAGCGGTTCCGGCCAGTCAAGGAAGTTCTGGCTGCTTGATTAAATGGCACAGCCAGCGCGTTTCCAGTGTATAGCTGGCACACGATCTTCCTGTGAAGGTCCTGAGATATGCCAAGGGGCGTAACCCAGCAAGCCCCTCACCTAGCGCAGCAATCCGAGAAAACGGACGCGATTCTTGAGACCGTGCAGGCTTCCTCAATGTCTACCCGCTCCAACCTGCATCAGCCGCTCGAACGCGGGCGGCTTTTTCTCCTGCTGAGGGGCCTTGCGGCTCACGGCGATAAGGCCCGTGATCGCGCCGATGATTCCTATGATGAGACCGGCTAACGGAAGGATGATTTTTGTAACCCAAAGTGTTCTTACTTCGAAGCGGCGTGCTTTTTCTTCGTCTACCAGCTTCCTTACATGCGCGCGGCCCCTCGATGTAAACCACATCAATCCCGATTCTCCTGTATCGTCAACCCACATCGTCAGATCAGTCGTTGGGGGTATTTCAACGTCCAACGCTACGGCTTGCTGGCGCAACCGTTGCCCTTCCTTGTAATCAAAGAAGTTCTCCGCGTCCTTGATTGCTTCCTGCTCGTCCCATTCGAGTTGCTGGAACGCATAGGAATCCGCTTTCCGTTTTTTTAGCTTCTTAGTCTCTTTCTGCTTGGTGCGGCCAATCTTCCGAAGTCGCCGCTTGAGCTTCCACATTTCAAACATAGTGCCCGCGATACTATCCCAAAAGTCCAATACGTTGGTAGGCCCCGGAAAGAGGTCTAAAGGAATATGACTCGACGCACGACCTGGATTAACTGTGCGGCTGTCGTTGTTTTATGTTGCTTCGTTGCCTTCGTCATGGGGTGCAAATCGCCCGTCCACGATAAGCTCTCCGATGCAGAAATATCGAAACCTTGTAACGCGACGAATGTTGAATGCGTCCCGATATTTGATTTCTCCCCAAAGGACCATCGCGTACTCCCCGCGTCGGATTTGAGCTTCCTGCTCGGCAGTCAAGAGGGTGTTCAACGGTCCTCCAAGTTCGGAGGTGTCTCCTGGGCCGAGGATGGACATGCTCCTATTCCTGTCCGTGTTTTCGGGCGTACCGAGGTCGGTGGGAAGCGGCCACCGGAAAATATCCACGCCCATCCAGTTCGTGAGTTCGTAAGCTGGAGTAGCGCCAAAATTCTTGATTACGATTTTGACGCTAGACGCATCTTTGCGAGTGGCGTCCCTGTGTCTCTGGCCAGTCGTCGCCAAGACATAGGCTCGGAGTTCCCTTTCGGCAGTGTCTTGCATGGTCTTGACAGTAGCGTTGGCGGCATCGGCGCTATCCTGCGCAACCCCGACGGTTCTTCTCATCCACTTCGCTTGGACAAGCATGGCGATGAGTTGGCACGCTCCGACCAAAACCAAGGCACCAGTGAACCAGACCAGCCAATCGGGAGACGTTTTCTTCTCGGTTTTCTCGGGTGTGTTGGCGGCTACTGTGTCGCTCATTGGAGCTTGGGTGCTCGTCGGAGGCTCTTCCGGTGGTGCGGTGTTGGGTTGGGATGCTTCGGGTTTCTGATCGGGCTTCTTGGCTGGTGGATTACTTTTGCTTTCCCCCGTACTTGGAGCTGGCCCCTCTGATTGCTGCGCTGCCAAGCCCGAAACTGACAGAACAAGCAGTAGGATCGCGGTACATCTTTTCGCCACGGCTCCCTCCTTAACATCCTCGAAATCATACGCCTGCCGCGCGGTCCGTCCCGCTAAGTTACCTCGCGTTGTGGCATTGCCACGCGATTGTGAAATTTTGCTGGGTGTTTTGCCAGGGACTTTGCTCGCTCGTAAGCCTTCGTCACACCATTTTCTACGCGGCTGGCACCCGCCCTTAACGTGAACCTCCATGATGTATCCACTACCCCGCACGGTTTTATCTCTTCTCGCCAGCCACGGCCCCGCCGCCGTGCAGCTCGAAGCGTTGCGCTTGCTCGACCTACCGATCCCTGCGCACTTTCCGACGTATTCGCCTGCCAGCAAAGAATGGCTGCTCCGCAGGCCCGGCAAGCGACAAGAAGAGAGCAACGCACGCCCGTCTTGCCGCCAGCCCAAGAAGTTCTCGCTGCCTGATTAAATGCCACCGCCAGCGCATTTCCAGTGTATGGGTGACACACGATCTTCCTGGGAAGGTCTTGGGATAGGTTAAGGGCCGATTCCGAGAGAGGCCCGCGCCTAGACTTCCTCACCCCTGCCGCGAAAAGAAAGCCTTTCCTCTGTGCGCAGCGGCACACAGAGATTTGTGGCGTGTGATCTTGAACTCGCGTGCTTTCAGTCAGAGAATAGACTGAAAGAGGTACTCTCAAATGGATCGCCCCCAGGAAAAGCGCGCCGGTGCCAAAGCGTCGGCGCAGGAAAGCGAACTTCAAAACGGGGAGAGTACGAAGCCAAAGGGACTCCTGCAGGGCCTGCTACTATTTCTCGCTGGCATCATCGTGGCGGGCCTACCGGCATATATTCTCCTGATTGAGAAAAATCAGAAGCACGAAGACCAGATCGCAGACCTCCAGAAACAAATCGTTGACCTTCAAAAACAAACCGCTGGGCAACAAGCAGTTGCGAATATTGGCGGGACCTCAATCGTTGTCACCGGCAAACCCGATAAGCTGCGGCTCATCATTCAGACGGAAGAGAAAAAGTACGTCAAAGAAAGTTATGGCGAAGAAGCGTATCAGTCCTTTACGCAGAAGGACTTGGACTCTTTCACGAAAGAGAATCGACCCGCGCAGATTGTCGCTGAACTTGAACACAACAACGAATTTTTGGATGTCGTGCATGAAATTAAGGCGATGCCTGCTGCGGAACGTCAACATTTGCTGGACTCCTGTCGTGAGCTTTCCCATCCAACGTGGAGCGAGCTTGGGAAGATGAGCAGGGAAGGTCAAACGGACGCAGGACAGCGGGCGGAGCGCATGATTGCGACGGCGGTAGTCACCAAGGTTCAGCAGCTTTTGCAGCTTTCAGATGCTGACTTCAAGAGGCTTTACACCTAGCGGGCAGCGCCAAGATCGGCCCGTGCATTTTTTCGGATAGAGTGCACACATTTGAGTTCGTTCAGGTAATCGGTTCAGATGCTCGCTTGCCAATTCTCCATCGATAGAGCAATTGACCGATGTGTTGCCGCGTGCCACTGCCGGTGAAAGTCAGTCGCGGAGGCCAAGTCACAGACCGGCTATTGGCAGGCCAAGGCCGCGCAGAAAGTCGTTCGGAAAACGGACGCGATTCTGATAGCTACTTTGGTTTCTTAGTTGATGCGTTCGCAGCCGTGGTCACGAGGGGTTTGTAATAGACAGCCACTTTGGCGTTGCAGCCCCCTGTCGTTCTGTCCAACTCACCGCTACCTGTGGTGCAGTAGAGCCGAATCCCAAACTTGTATTGCGTGATGGTGTTTGTTTTCATGTCCCACGATGCAGGTATGAGTTGGATGCGCGGCTCAGCACCGTCCCCAACGGCCCATCCGTGGTTGGCGGTGTTGTCCCCGGTCGGAACGATGCAAATTCCCGCTGGCACTTCTGATGCGACTAAGCGGGAACGAGCAGCACTTTTGCCATTCGCCACTGCACCAATGGCTGTTTGATGGTAGCTGGTATCTAGCTTAATGTTGGACGGAAGTATAACTTCGCCAAATCCGTAGAGATTTGAACCAAACGAACCTTCTCCGTGGGCTTCCCCCGCATACTGCAAACCATCACATTGGGCGAAACTAACTGGCGCAGAACAAGCCAAAACTCCGACGGCTACCACAAGAAGTATCCAACCATTTCTCATAGTTTCCTCCAGTGATTGAAAGGGCCGCAAAAGGCCGACTGCGCCTCTTGGAAATTGGGGAGAGTATGGCGAGAAGATTAGAGACTTCGTCTAGTTATGTCAAGGAGAAAGACATACTTCTGCCGGTATAGCCATCTGGCTAAATTATATCCATTAGGCATCACACCCTCAGCCGCCTCCGTCTGGCTATGGGTACGGGGAGGCGGGACCGACCTGGAACACCTCCCTCTTCCTCTTCATTGCTCGCCTTGCGGGCTGTCAATTACACTGCTCGTTTTGCGGATTTTTTACGTGGACAATGTTGGGCGTCTTTGATAAAGCATGAAGCTCTTGACCGGCAGTCCTGGCGCGCGAGCTACGCGATCTTTTTGACGAACTGCGACGAGAAGCCTGGCAGGTTGGACGCGCGAAATTTAGCGTGGTAGGGTACTGCTTTGGAAAACTGGTAGCATCGCATGGGACTCTACATTCTTTCGGCGGTCGGCTTGCCGTTCCTGGCGCTTGTTTTCTTTACCGTCTTGGAGGCGGCCTTCTCCAAAGAGGGAATATGGACAGTTCTCTCGGCGGCGGGGCTTGACCTTTGTCGAATCAGCATTGGGATTGTTGGTGCGATGTTTCTTGAAGTTCAGATTCGTGCGGCGGCAGGCACCGTTGCCGCTGTAGTGCTTCTACTAGAGCTGATATTGGCTGCAGGTGCGATGCTCGTTTCGAACCGTGCGACAGACTTGGGCATCTCACGGCAATCCGTCAAAGCCTTTGGCATTCTTGCTTTCGGGATAATTTCAATGGTCATCCCTTCAGTCCTAATCGTCATAAACGGAGGTCGGTGATGGCAACAGATTTTCTGATTGCACTAGCAATCGCCCTCGGCTCAGCAACGCTAATACTGCTGGTTCTGTTCGTCTTCCTTAAAGCAGTTGCACCAAACGCATTCAAAGAAAGGATTTTTGTCTCCGGGCGAGTGGCGGAACGGCACGCGACTGAGACCGCCAGAGTTCATTTGGTCCCGAAGGAAATATTGATTCGTGACGGTGCTCCTGCGGCGGCTCTTTTGGCATCGCCTCCCGCTCCATCGAGCTATCGTGGGCAATTGTTGAGAGAGACTGCCTATGAGCAGAAGAGCGAGGCTCAGGAATATTCCAAAGCCCTCGCAGGTTCAGGACAGGGAGGTGGATATGGAACTGGCAGCTATTCACCAAGCTAGAGCTTTGGCCTTCGTGGAACCGATTGACCTGAATCCGAAGGGAAGAGTCTTCTATCCCGATCTCGTAAAGGCAATTGTTGCTCGCTATAATTTCCAAAAGTTTCCACAAAAAATTGAGGAGCTTGATGAAACGAAAGGCGTGACTTTTGGAGAGGGCCGATTGGGGCATACAGTCATAGATGAATTCATAATCTACGCTTACGGACTCTTACTCGGCACAAGAGTGTCCACACAAGAATCGAGACGCTTGCTCGAAGAGGCGATAGATTGGGGAAGTAAGGAACTCGGGCTAGTGAAGAAGCCAGTCCCACGATGGCTATACGCGAGCCAGATTACTTTTCATAGCAAAGCTCCCCTCACGAATGCTGGTGTGGGAATTCAACAGTTGGCTAGCGGGATCGCAAAAAGTGTAGAAGAGACTACGGGAGAGAATCTAAAGTACGAATTGACCGCCTTGTTCGTTGATTTCGACCAACTTACCAGAAAGCACCCGCTTGGGCGTTTTTCCATTCAACGTCGGGACAACACCCCTTTCTCCGAGAACAAATATTTCTCGGATGCACCACTGCAGACAGACGTGCACATAAAACTCGTGGAGCAATTTGAAGCTGCTATCCTGCAGCCGCCAAAAGGACAGTAGTGTCAGAGCCTTTGTCCCCACAGCTATTCCTGGTCCAGTATTTACCCGGCACACTGGCGTTGCCCAGGATTACGGCCTCACTCTGCGCAAGGTCACCGCAATCTTACGCGGCAGCGGTCTTCGCAGCGCGAAACGCGGTGCCAACGCCGCACTTCAATTCCTTGGCGACCTGCTCATAGCTTCTGCCCTCGGCGAGTAACTGCTTGAGTCGCGCAACGTCAACGCGCACGCGACGGCGGCCAAGCGAAATGCCCTTGCGACGCGCATTTTCCAATCCTGCTTTGGTGCGTTCACTAATCCGAAGGCGTTCCTGTCTGGCGACCGTGGCCATAATAGCGATGACCGCGTCCTTGAAAATGCCGCAGCTATCGAAATATTGCTCGCTAAAAGATCGGTACCCGACGCCATGTGAAGCAAGTCGGTTCAAGTAGTTGAGTGTTTGCAGTACGCCTTCTCGCGATAGCCGGTCGAGACTCCAGAAGAGCACTAAATCGAAACGCCGCTGTGAGGCATCCTGGAACATTTGCTTGAACTCGGGCCGGTCAGCGCGCGATCCGCTCTCATGGTCGATATATTCGCGGCTGATCGTCCAGCCCTGCTTGGCTGCGAACTCGCGTAGCTGCACTAGCTGGCTTTCGACCTCCTGGCCTTTGTCCCTTGTGGAAACCCTACCGTAGATGGCGATGCGCATTAGCGTTTGCCTTTCTTGGCGACGTACTCCTTGATGGCCTGGCGGATGACATAGGCAACGGAGCGTTCATCTTTCGCCGCGAGTTGCTCCAGTTTCTTGAGCACGGCGCTGTCAATTCGCAAAGTGAATGCCTTATCCATGAGTCGTTCCAATGACGCAAGCATATCATGTATGACACTAACATACAACAAATGACAATGCTTAAAGACCCGTCAAACAATTTCCGTGGCAACGACACTTCGTTGCTCCCATCGGAGATGCTCTTACGTGGCACTTTCGTTTTGTCCACTCGCGCTGCGATCTTTCTGTAAACTGCAATCAAATCGCGGGAGATTCAGTGCCCCCCGCGTTTGAATCCCTGTAACGCGGGCAAATCAATTTCAAAAAGCGCCAGACACAATAGCGACGACTAAGCCTGATTCCACAGACGGTATGCAAAACACTCATTGAGAACACACAACTTGCAATCGGAGTGGAGTCCTTCGTTCAACGTTCGTTTCTGGAAGCGTGCAATCTCTGCAAACCCCATGCAAACCATTGCGAATTCGCGTCTTAGCGGTTCGCCTGCTACGCGTCGCGGTTCGCTTCGGGAATGATCTGCGCGCCGTCTTTCTGCCCGTTTTATCTACGGTTTCGAAGTAGGGGGACCCTGTTCGATTCGGCCACGAAACCCGGCCCAACCCCCCGACGTGGTTGAAGTTAGGTGAAGGTCACCTAGCAAGGGTCCATCCGCGTTTTTTTCTGTGTGCAATTGTGAGCACCAAAATGGCGGGGGTATGAGCACCAAAAAGGCCGGTGTACGAGCACCACTCTCAAGGGGACGTAATGCAGTCACGCAAGGATGGGGCACTTCGAAAAATCGTCATGGACGGGACGCTCCCAATGAAGGTCCGACGCGAGGCACTTGGTGAGATGGAAGTTCCTAGCAGAGCATTCCTCGTGAAGTTGGCGAACGATCCCACTGTGCCCGCCAAGCTGCGGCTGGACGTAAGCAGGAGGCTCCCAGGTGCCGAGCGCCGAATCTCTGAAAAGCGAGCGCGAGCACACCATCCACCGGACGAGGAAGCAAGGCGGCGGGAAATTGACCACATTCTGGCTGAGGCCGCGCGGGAACTCGAAGCCGCAAAGCAAGAGACCCTAAACGTGCAGCCCGTCGCTGACCAACTGCAAGTGTTGGAGCCTCAACCCACGGCTCCCGTCGCTCCACCGGACGAAATTTCAAGTGTGGCACCGGAACCGGCTCATGCAGCCGTTCGTATTCCGGACTCGCCGGATGATTCCGAAACAAAACGCGCAGAGCTTCTTACTCAGGGGCGCACGCTGGCCGCCGCGATACTCCACCAATGGCAGCGCGTCTGGACGGCCCCGTTAAATCAGCAGGAGCAAGCACGTTTGGACGCTCTTCAAAGGGCATGGGCTAACTATGAGCGCGAATCCGCCGCGCATGGGATTGACATTGAAAAAGAGTTCGACATCCGCCTGCTTCGTCCACCACTCCAGAAACTCCCGGACATAGCGAGGATGCGACACGCCCATGGAGTCCTTGAATGGAATCTATTATCGCTGGGCCTGGCTGGGAAGCGCGGGCAGAAAGACGCGGAGCCTGACCAGGGATTTTGGTCCAGCGCGGGACCAGGAATTTAACGACAGAACATGAATCGCACAGAAGCATTGTTGGATGTCTTGCAGGACCCCGCCCGCTCACAAAAGGACCGGGACATTGCTGCCCGTGCTCTGCGAGCTGCGAACGCAAGTGCAGATGTGCTTGTAGCAGCGCCCGATCCGCAAGAGATGACCGAGGCAACGCGCATGATGCTGGCGGCGCTAAAGGTGGAGCGGATTGCGGACCTGAACGAGGACACTTTCGAGCGGTATTGTGTCGCGCACTTCGTAAAGCCATCGGACCCCCTGGTTAAAGAGTTCCGCTTCTGGATTCCACCCTCGGCAGCGTTTCTCAGCACCATCGGCATGACCTTGCCGGAATGGTGGAGGACCATCTTTGATCTGGCCGTAACCGCCAATCGCCCGGATGCTCAAGCCCATGCGCGGCAGCAACTGGCGGCACTGCCATGACCCGTGAAAACCGGATGGTTGAAGACTTGCTTGCGACGGCACGCACCGGAAGGAACGAACTGGTAAGGCAGAACGCACTCGATTTGCTCTACAAGCTGGCATCGGACGGACTTCGCGCGGCAAGGCGAGCCATTGAAGTGATAGAGCGCACCAACAAGCTCGTTGGACTCAACGATTCAAGATAAGGGCACCGCCCTGCAAACGGTAAGGATGAAAACATGGCAACACCACAGACAGCCGAAGAAGTTTTGAAATCAGACCCGTTCTATTCTCCAGACACTAACCTCGATCTCAGTGCGTTCCCGTGGTTGACACCGCTCGCCGACACGTCGGTTGACGATGATAAATTCGCGCCACTCGACACGCGCGGGATGGGAGTAGGCAGCTCCGGGTTGAAAGAATTCCTCGCCAATCCAGACCGCGAATCGGTGGCCGAACTGCGAGACCCTGAAACGCTCAGAAAGTTCGATGAGGGACATGGCGGCACAACTTTTCATGCTAACGGCGTTGCCTTCCAGGTGTATCAGCGAGACGGCAAGTGGCGCGCGAAGGGCGCTACGCCAGATGGCACCCTACATCGCTTTACAGCCGACACACGCGATGCCCTTTTCCCGAAGATCAGCCGCGCGGTCAGTGAAAACACTGTGCGCGATCTGACAGAATCGGAACAGTTGCAGGTGGTGAGGCTGGCCCAGGGTGGCGACACTAGCGGAGCCATCGTCAAGTATCTCGAATTTGCCATCGGCGAAAAGCGCGGCAGGGGATATGCCGACCCAAACGAGCTGTTAGGAGACCCTGCATTGTCTGAAGTTTTTGACGCTGCGGCGATGCTGACGTGGCTCGCGGCGCGCCCGAAGGTGGAGGATAGCGACGAATTCCAGGAGTTCCTACAGCGTTACCGTGGTGGGCGTCCCCTCAACCACGACCTCCTGGACGGCGCATACATGGCGTTCGAGAAACAGGAGTACATGACACTCCTTCCGCGCGCCGCTCAGAAGGCGGAAGAGCCAGCAATCCCAGCCCGCCTTGACGATCTTGACGATGAATCTGTGGAACGCCTAATGAGCGACACGAAGAGGCAGTTCGCCCGCGAAGTCCGCGCTGGCGTTCGATAACGATTTTCTCCCCCGGCGCTCTTCCACGAGGCCGAACCTATCTCGCACTAACAATTCCGCAAAAGGAAGTCCCCCAAGTGAAAGACCAAAAGAATCAATTGGCGACGCTCTCGCCGAAGCAGAGCAATCCCTACACCGCGCAGGCATCCGACTTTGAAATCACGCGGGACTCAAGCTCCGTGTACCACGGTCAACGGAACCCGGCACTGCTGAAGGAATCGCAAAAGTTCCACTGCGAAAAGAACGGCAGACAGGATCGCCCCACGGAAACATCCGACGCTGAAGCGCCGCACACTGACGGCTTCTAAGGAAAACTAATGCCTGACAATCCACTCGACGCCATCCCGCGAGATGGCCAAGCAGCGCCGTCTCCGAATGCGCCCCTCGCGGCCTCGTTCACGCAAAATCCTTTGGACGCTATCGTGCGATCCGATGTCGCTACAGGTCCGTCCACTGGCAGAGACTTCAGCCAGCCATCGGAGATAAATCCCCTGGATACCATCGGGCGAACCGACTCCGCACAAACGGGCACACGCCAGCAAGCGTCCGATCCCAACGCTCCGTGGTACGAGAGAACTTGGGATTGGGTGAACAAGCCGCTGCTTGATTTGCACCGCGAAGGTGCGGAGGGATTCGAGGCTGGCGCGGAAGATGTTTTGTCTAGCTTCTCATCGCCGCTCTCGATTGCCCTTTTCGCAGGGACCGCTGGCAGCGGAGCGGCGTTGCGGGCTTTGGGAGTTGGCGCGAAGGAATTACCGCTCGTCATTCGCGGAGCGAAAGCACTCTTCAGCGCCGGACTAACAGCAACTCAGGCTGCGCAAGTCATCCAGGAATCCCCGCGTGTACTTGATGCGCTCAAGGAAGGCGATTACGCGACTGCCAAGCGGCTCGCAGTTCATGTGGCCACTGGCGCTGTGTTTGCCGGGCTTGGCGGGCGTGCCGCGCACCGCGACATCTACTCTCCTACTGGCGTCTTCCGTCCCACAGAACAGAATGCTGCGCTGCGATCTGAATTCGGCAAATACCAGGGCGATGTTGAAACTGGAAACAGGGCGGCGCAACTTCACAAGGAAGCCCTTGAGGATGCTCTACCAAAGGGAACGGATCGCGGCGCTATCTACAGGTTCATAAGCGCGGGCGGATCGCCGTCAAAACTCAATGAACGCTACAACGCCATTGCGGAATCCGCTGGCCGCGACAAGCTCCCAGGCGAACAGCCCACAAAGGTCTACCACGGCACCGGCGCGGACGTTAGCGACATAAGCAAGCTCGACTCTTCTACACACGGGAAGGCTGGCTTCGCGGGCGTCGGCGAATTCCTTACGACCAAACCCGCTGACGCCGGGCAATACGCGGGACCGGCAGACGTGGCCACTGGCGGACGTGTGCTCGCTGGTGTGCTCAACCCGGACACGAACTTGCTGGACGCACACACACCACTCCCTGAAGCACTCCATCAAAAACTATCGGCGGAACTCGGCGAGACATTGCCGAAGGATGCGGCGTATCTACAATTCGTGAACGCGCTCCGGGAAAAGACCGCACCGCAAGAACTCATCGCCAAGATGAAGTCCATGCAGAAGGTCCTTGCGGACGAGGGGATTGACGGAATCAAATACAACAATGGCATCCGCGATGCCATTCTCATATTCCCGAAGGATGTTATCGGGCGGTCACTCGCAGACCTCGTTCGTCCCGCTGTGCCAAACACCATGCAGGAGCCGATTGAGCCACAGCTCGCCGAACTTGCGAAGCGGAAGCTACTAGCAGACGCGCCAGCAAAGTACGTGGATAAAATCCTGGCAGAGTACAAGAATGCGATGGGACTCACGCCTGAACAACGCGCGGTCGCAGACAAAATTCGAGCGAGCTATGCCAACGACTTTGAACTTGCCCACAGTCGCGGCGTGCTTGGCAGTGCCGTGAAGGACTACGCGAATAGAATTTGGGAACAAGAGAATCCCGCGCAACGAACAATCGCAAACGCTGGCAGCAATGGACGCTTTGGAACGAACGTCAGCATGGCCCGGCACCGCCTGTTTGAGTCCGAAACGATGGGCGAGCTTCTAGGACATCGGCTAACGTCCACGGACCCCATTGAGTTATCGGGATGGAACAAGGCGCAAATTAGAAAGACCGTCGCCGCGCGAGACTTCTTGGACCGCATCCGCGATAGCGGCTTGCGTGCGTCCGATGGCAGGCAAATGGTTACGCTCTCCGGGACCGGCGAGCCAATGACCGGCGACGAAGCCGGGACCTTGGCCAACCCCTTCAAGATTCGCAATATCCGTATTCCGGACGCACTTGTGCAAGAACTCCAGAAGAGCGGCGATCTCCAACGCTTCGTTGGCGACGGCACAATTATCCAGCGCAAAAGCGGCGGCTTTAGTTGGAACGCGGGCGATTACAGAACGATGGAACACCCGGCATTTCGCGGTTGGAATTATGCGACCGACGACCCCGCTGGCAACCCTGTTCTGGTGAAGGGCGAACTCCGCGTCCATCCCGAAGTGTTTGACCAATTGAAAAGATACATCGGCGCGGAACAGCCATTGCTCGGCGGATCGAAGATTGCCAAAGCAGTCAGCGGCTTCTCCCAGGAATCCAAGCGGCTGTTGTTCTCGCTCTCGCCGTTCCATCTTGTCCAGGAACACGTCCGGTCATTCATGGCCGGGATAAATCCATTCGACTATTCCAAGAACTGGAATATTGAAACCAATCCATTGCTCCGCAAAGGCGTGGAGCATGGCCTGACGTTGAATCCAGAGTACAAGTCCAGCGAGTTATTCAGTGAGGGCATGAGCGGCGGGGATAGCAAGATCATCGGGAAAATCCCCGTCGTGCGCGACATCAATCAGTTCATCCACCATACGATTTTTGAGCGTTACATCCCATCGCGGAAGGCCGCCGCATTCCAAACCCTCGTCGAGCAGTACAAACGCGCGTACCCGAAATGGGCTGACGCCAAGGTGTACGAGCAGGCAGCCGGGCACACGAACGAACTTTTCGGCGGCATCAACTGGAAATACTTGGGACGTTCCGCACGGACACAGGACTTTTACCGGCTAGCGTCGCTCTCGCCGGACTGGACGGAATCGAATATGCGCCTTATCGGGCGCGCACTTGGGCCGTCCGGCGCGGTCGCACGGGGGCAGCTGGTGAAGTTAGCCGCAACAATGTGGGTTGCTGCTCGGATTACGAATTACCTTACATCCGGGCAGCCGCACAATGAGACGCCGTTCGGCGTGGTCGTCCAGGACAAATCCGGCAAGGATCACGTCTACACATTGCGCTCGCCGCTAACGGACGCGCTTCACGCGGTCCAAGACCCGCGTTCGTTCGTTTTGAATCGTCTCTCGCCAGCCGTGAAGAGCGGAGTTGAGATTGCCACTGGCCGAGATGTAAGAGGACGCGCCGTCACGCCCGGCGACACCGCGCGCAATGTGCTTTCGAACGCGACGCCGATACCCGCGCAATCAGCATTGCATTACTTCAACAGCGAAGGCCCGGAACGGAATGGCTTTGCGCAGGTGCTCCAATCGCTTGGCGCTGAGAATTACGTCTTCCGCTCGCAGGCCGAGAAACTTGCGGCACAACTGGCAAGCAATCGTGCGCCGTCAGGCCCCGTCGATTCCACACAACTGGCGAAGCATCTGCAAAAGCTCAGGGCCGAGGACGAACTCCGGCAGGGCGGACAGCCTAACCTACTTCTCTTCGATCCTAACGACCGGCGCGAAATCACGCGCAACGCGAGGCTCACGCCACTGCAAGCTCGCTTCGCACGCCTGCCCATGCCGGATGCGTTGCAAGTGTGGGACACGGCGACGCCAAACGAGAAGGCCGAACTTACAGAGGAACTCATCAAAAAGAAAAACGCCTACATGCGGAAGGCTTACAACGCGGGTCCAGAGACGCGTGCGAAGGATCGGACGTATCGGCGGCTTGTGAAAATGTTCTCGGAAGGCGAGCAAGCCCCGGCGTCCGTGGAAAGCGTCGGCTTGATGTGATTGGCGCGAAATGAACCTAGCGCGACTACAGCCTGAAATTCAATTGATACCAGAGGGCGCATGGATCGCGCTCTCCCATGACCTCAATCATATTGTGTCTTACGACGCGGACCTGAAGCGCGCGCTAGCGGGCGACCGCTCCCCCTATGCCGATTGGAGGTGACGCTCTTTCCAGCCGATTCACGCTAACCCCTCTGAGCCTCAGCCGTTTCCACCTCTCGACACAAATTCCAAACCCTCGTCGATATCGGTTTCCCCAAGAAACACCTTACCGAAGCCCTTGGCGTTGATCATGAAACCACCGCCGGGAAACTGCTCGACATACCAGTCCATTGCGGGGTCGCCGGTTGGGTTGACGACTACGAATTCAACCTCTCCCGGCTCGCCGTGGTATGCTACGCGGTCTCCGCTCTTCACCTCTTCGCCGGATTGGTAAACAAAAGCCATCGTTTGTCGGCTCCTCAATTAGGTCCGCCTCCCCCAGCTGGTCCTATCGGGACAGTTCCGGCAGGCGGCGGACTTGGTCCAAAACCGCCACGGTTGTCCGGTATCGGCTTCCAAAAACACTGGCAGTTGTGCGGATTCTGGTGCATTACGTACAGTTTCCAATGCGGCACCTATCCCTAGGGTGCAGTAGGTTTACGCCAGGCATTTGCAGACAAGTAGATAACCTGCTTCATTCCGTTATCCTCTGCCGCCAACTGAATCGCAATTTTCTCTGGTTCCACACGCCACACCTTTACCGGCGAGGTCTCATTGTCAATGACGTACGTCGATTTTCCATAATGATCGTCTATTGATGTTTTGATGTCTCCCACAGATACGGACTTGTCGTAATGTGCCACGACCCCCAGTACAGCGCCATTCTCAATATCAATACTAATGTTGTGTGGATATATAGCCGCCGCGTCTGTCGGTATGTCTTGCCATATCTGTGAGCAATCCGATGCCTTGCATCCAATCAGTTTGGAGTTTGGTAGAACAACATGCGTACCGGCAGCATGCTTGGCGGCAGCGCCAGACAATGTCAAAACCACCGTGAAGATTGCTGCGATAAGTCTTTTCATTGTGGGAATTCAACCTTCCCCTGTCTGGGCAGGTGTAAAGAGCCTGCCCCTTTTGTAGTGACTGAAGGCCCACTTGACAAGCTCCCTGCAGAAAGGCCCGAATTCAATTGGACCATCAGATAGCCCCGCAGCTTCCAGTTCTTCTGCGTATTGTGCGTCAAAGAGAAATGACACTTGGCGCTTGCTTTGTCCCTTCATTTAACTACACGCCTGTCGTGCCGCGTCCTCCACATCGAATATGCTGCTCGCCTGTTCCCAGGTTACGTTTCGCCAATCAGGTCCAACGTGGTAGGTGTCTCCCGGTTCCAGGACCTGGAATCAGCGGCTGGTTGCGAACCCGATGATTCCGTAGAGCACAAAAGCCAACTCGACCCAAGCCGCGCCGACGAACAACTGTGCGGGATTTGACACTCCACGCCATTTGAACGGATTCCAGGTGCTCCAAATAGATTTTGCGACGACTAGAGACACCAACAAGAAGCTCGCAGCAAGGGACCAACAGACGGAGTCCAAAGTAAAGTTACCTCCGTGGCGAGGTCGCGGCACTTGCGCGAGAAGAAATGAGAATAGGAGGGCTACAGTGCCGATGACGTACGCAATCCAAAATAGGGCGCGTTTGAAGACGGTTCGAGTGGACGGTTCTGTCATTTCCATTCCTTTGAAATCAATCAACACAACTGGTTTCAGGACCATGTGGCCCAGGCGACGCCCCGATTCATAGTTTGACCAGGGGAGGTCGGAGGTTAGCGCAGAATCAGTCGAACCACGATAACTATTGCAAACGAAAGCCAGAAGAACGGATTGTTCCAAAGGTCTTGTAGGAATTTTGTCACGACAACTCCTATCGTCACAACGCCATGGTCTGGCCGAACCGGAATTCGTCCACGATCCGATCCTCGGTTTCATTTAGCTATCGCGGCGTGTCCCATTCGACCGCGAACAGATACCATGCTGGCTCACAAGCCGAGCAGCGTAACTTTGGCGATCCACATGGGCAACTCCCTACCGCAACTCGACTGAGGCAAAAGTCATGAGTTCAGGAGATTTTGGTGTCGTATGGTCCCGCGCGCGGAGCTAGGGAGCATATATGGACCCATCTCGGACGCAAGAGCTTGGGGTGAACCCCTTAGATGGCACAGTTTTTTTGGACACAGCTTCCGCTTTCGTAAAAGCGTTCTTGCATCTCCTAGCAGGAGAAGGGGTCTGGGGAAGGGGACGGCATTTGAGTCCCCTTCCCCAGCAGTCCCTTAGAATTCTTTTTGCTGTTCTCTTTGTTCTCAAAAAACTCCATCGTTGCGCTTCGAGATTCGGCCTGGGATTCGGTCTTTTGCTCGAATTCTTCCGGGGATCGATATCCCAACGCCGAGTGCGACCGCTGCCGATTGTAGTACTGTTCGATGAACTCTTCGATGTTCGCTCGTAAACTTTCTAGATCATCGTACTTGTTGGCGTAGATTTCTTCCCGCTTCAGCGTCTTCATGAAGCTTTCGCAGCTGGCATTGTCGTAGGGGTTAGCCGGACGACTCATGCTCGGAACCATGTGGCACTTCTCGAGGATGCCTATATATTCCGCGTGAGCGTATTGAAACCCCCGATCCGAGTGATGCACCAGGCCGGGTGCGGGCTGTCGTCGCTCGATGGCTTGCTCCAGCGCTCCGATGGTGAGCCGTACTGCTAGTGTGCGCTCCAGAGCCCAGCCCACCACTTTGCGAGAGAATCCATCGAGGATCACCGCTAAGTAGACAAATTCCGCCTTCAACCGAATGTAGGTGATGTCCGCCACCCACAGCTGATTGATCCCGCTCAGCTTCATCCGAGCAGCTAAGTTCAGATATACCTCGAACTTGTGGTTTGAGTTTGTGGTGACCTTGAAGCGCTGCGGTTGTAGGCCTAGCAGGTTGTCTTCCCGCATGATCCGCACCACACGCTTGTGGTTGATCTGCATTCCTCGACGGTGCAGCTCCGCGGTGATTCGTCGATAGCCGTAACGGCGGCGATGCTCGAGGGCGATCTGTTGGATGGCAGATCGCACCTCCAGCTCTTCTTCGGCAGGTTGCTGCTCTTTCAGCGAGCGGTAGAAACTTCTGCGACTGACCGGCACCAACTGGCACATGCGTTCGATACTCAGGCTGCCTTGCAAAAGCATTACTTCTCGGATCTGCTCGTAGATGCCGTCTCGCCAGTTCCGCCGCGTTTCTGGCGTCGAGCCTCGACTTTTTGCAAGGCACCTTTGAAAAAATCCACCTCCAGGGTCTTCTCTGCCAAAAGCTGCTTCAAGCGGTGGATTTCTTTGCGGTGAGCTGATGCGTGCGTGCTGGGCCGCGACGCTTCTTGTCCTGGTTCAACCATCTCCAGCTTCCGGCGCCACTTGTAGAGGCACCTCGGTCGGACCCCGAGTTCTCGCGCTAACTCACCGACATCTTCGCAAGTTTCCATCCGTGCGACAGCCATTCGCTGAAATTTCCGGGAGTATCTCTTTCTCTCCACCTGTGTTTCCTTTCCCGGAAACTGTGCCCAATTTTGTGTGCCACTTCAAGGGTTCACTCCA
>Ga0307477_10001363_pt1 | contig 20952 bp, 16 predicted proteins | sample atmos_gasesECM2C_FD_203316 | JGI IMG/M metagenome (GOLD analysis project Ga0307477, IMG submission 203316) | Hardwood forest soil microbial communities from Morgan-Monroe State Forest, Indiana, United States - atmos_gasesECM2C_515 | ecosystem: Environmental > Terrestrial > Soil > Temperate...
AAAGAATCCGATTCCGCCACCCGCGCGTGCAGTTCCGCGATCTGCGACTGAAGTTGCGCCTTGAGTTGTTCAGTCTCGGCCGCGATCTCGGAATCGAGCAATTTCAGATAGGCGCGGTCGGTCTCCTTTTTTGCTTGCGCGGACGTCAATTTTTCCCGAGCATCTGCGGCCCTCTCCTCAAGCGAAATGAGGGTTCCCCGATCCAACCGAACGTTCGAAACCTGTGCAAGCGAATCCCCTGCCTCTACGAAGCCGCCAGCACTCGCCGCCAGAGATTCGATTTCTCCGTCGATCGGCGACGTCAACAGCGTGATCGGCGCATTCACCACCGCCCTGTCGGACTGGTCGGCGACTATCGGGGGAACGACGGCCGTTAGCATCAGAAGCGAAAGAATGCTCGCCACCACCAGCGAGGATGCGCGGAGGATCGTGGGGTGGCGATGCGTTTGTGAAACGGGTCCGGCTTTTGTGGCAGAACTGCGGTCGACGCTTTCGGACATTACTGGCTCCTGGATCGTGATATCTCAGAGAGCGCAGCCTCCAAAAAACTATTCTCGTTGTCGATGACAGTTTGGAAAATTGTCACCATTTTGCAAGTAACAATGATGTAGTATTATCGGTGTGCGCACTACCGACGAGTTGATCTTCTCAATTGGAACCAGGGAGAAGCAGGTAGCCTGGTCAGCCTGAGCGCAATAAGAATTCCGACCAGAGCAATACCTGCGAACTTGAGAATGCGCATGACGCGCTCATGTTCGGTTTCAGTCAGGTACCAATCTATCCATCAGTTGCCGTCGCGCTAATATTGGGATGAGGTCGTTGAAGATTCGCACACGTTCGCTCCGGGTCCATTCGTCGATTCAGCGAAGTCGACTGTGAGTCCGCTTTGACCCCCAAGAATACATCGTCAGCTAGACCGGCCACGTCGGCTAAGTGCGCCGCGCTGTAGTCTCGTTTTGGCAATTCGGCACCCTACGCGCGTTGCTACTCTCCAAAGAACGGGCTCATAAGCGCGGCGCAGCTCTCCCCATCCTCTTGAGATAAATCCTGGCGCCGAACCGCGACTTGAATGACCGCTCCGGGGTCAATCGCGTCACTTCGACCGCACGCGAGGCTGCCATTTCCCGGCGACTAATATAGCGATGTACCAAGGGAAGCATCGACCTGATCAAGATCTGCCCTGTCAGTTGGCGGCAGCGCGAACTGAAACAGTGCACCCTGTGGCTCGTTTTCGCTCGCCCACAACCGTCCGCCGTGTTCTTCGACGATGGTGCGGCAGATCGACAGTCCCATACCCATGCCGCTGGGTTTTGTAGTGAAGAATGGCTCGAACAGTTGCTGGAGGTTGTCCGCGCTCAAGCCGGGACCGGTATCCCGCACCGCGACGCGCACCTCTTCCTTGGTGCTCTCGGTGCTGATACGTAGTTCACGGATGCTGTCAGGGAGGCCGCTCATCGCCTGAATGGCGTTGATGATCAAATTGAGCATCACTTGTTGAAGTCGGACCCGATCTCCCCGAACGCGCGGTAGGCTATCTGACAATCGCGTCTGCACCCTGATTCGGTTCTTCACTACCTCGCCGTGGACCACGGTCATAATCTCTAGGATTGCATCATTGATATTGATCGTATCCGTCCGTGGGGCCGCCTTTTTCACCAGACTATGGACCCGGTCTATCACAGCGCTGGCTCGGTCGACGGCCTTGATGATGCGCTGAACGGATTGGTTTGCGTTTTCGATCTGGGGCGGTTCGCTCATCAGCCAGAGCGAGCTGGCATCCGCATTGACGGCCACGGCGGAAAGCGGTTGCTTGAGTTCATGGGCAAGCGAGCCCGTAAGGTGGCCCATTGCTACGACGCGAGTTGCGTGTGCCAGCTCCATCTGCACTTGCCGAAGTTGCCGCTCGCGACGGGTAATCTCCAATGCGATCGTAGCTTGCGCCGCAAAGGCCGTGACCAATTCAATCTGCTTGTCCGTGAATGGCTGGACGCGGGCGCGGACTATGGAAATTCCGCCGACTAATTCATCATCTTTTAGCATGGGGACGAGCAGATAGCTCCGGACGCCTATCCGTTCCACGATAGCCACCACGCCGGGTACGCGCTGCAGATAAGCTTGATCTGTCGCCAAGTCGGCGATGTGGACCGGCGACCTGGTTTTGATCATTCGCGCGAAGGGAGCGCCTTCACTGACTGGATAGAGGTGGCCCTTGACATAGTACCCATCTGCCACACCTGTTCGCGCAGCAAAGCGCAAGCCGTGTTCCTCGAAGAGAATCAAGGCGCCTACTTCGGCTCTACAGAGACGGGTGGCATTAGCGGTTATTGTGTCGAAGATCGGCTCCAACTCGTGCGGCGAGTTAGCAATGGAGCGCAGCACTTCCGACACCGCCGCCTGCTGCGCAGCGAGTTCGGTTACTTGCTCTTGCAGCTCTAAGCGGTCGGCAACACGCAGGCGACGAGGGGCTTTGGGGCCGCCGCGGGGTTTGATCGGTTCCATCTTGTCACGTCTCCGTCTGTTGCAAACGGAATGGTCCTCATCCCCGAACGTATAGTCGAATTCCCGAGCTCGGCCGATGATTTGGTGCCCGCCCAAGGACTGTCTGCGGCATCGCCGTGGCCTCAGAAGATCTACGACGTGCTTTGCCCCGGGCGTACCTTGCTGCCGTCGGGCAGATCGACGGCCGGATTGAGGATCACCTGATCGCCCCCCTTGACGCCGCTGTTGATCTCGACTTCTTTCCCAAGGTCGCGCACGATCGTGACATTGCGCAGATGCACCACGCCATTCTCCACCACTGCGACCTGCAGCCCAGCTTCATTGAAGATGATCGCATCCGCGGACACCCTGAAGCTTGGAGTCTTGCGCGGAATGTGGAGCTCGATGGTGCAGTAGATCCCGGGGCTGAGAGTTCCGTCGGGATTCGGGATATCGATTTCCGTCAGCAGGGTGCGGGACCCTGGCTGCAAGGCATTGGCGATCCGCGTCACCTTGCCTGGAAAGGTGCGATTCGGGATTTCGGGCACGTGCACCACGGCTTCAATGCCCGGCTGCAATCCGAACGCTTGGTCCTGCGGCACGAACACCTGGGTTCTGATCACGTTGCCCTGCATGATCGTGAACATGAACGTGCCGCTGGTCGCGTCGGCTTGCACCAGGCTGCCAACATCCACATTGCGCTGGGTAATAACGCCCTCGAACGGCGCTACCACGCGCTGATAGATTTTCTGCTGATGCAGGACCTGCACCTGGGCTTCTTCCGCGACAACGTTGGCCTGCGCAACGTCGACCGCCGCCTCCCTTGCCTTGAGCGTCTGGGTGTCGACGGTCCCTTGCTGGGCGGTGAGCCAGCCTTTGCTGACCAGCGGGCTATCGCGATCCCACGTCACCTGCGCAAGCTGCCGGTTGGCTTCCGCCTGCTGCAGTGCCGCCTTGAGCTGTCCCAGCGTGGCCTCGGCCTGCGATATCTGGTGATCGAGTTCGGGAGCCACGATCTCGGCCAGCAATTGTCCCTCCACTACCCTGTCGCCAATGTCTACTTCGCGCTTAACGAGATAGCCGCTGGCGCGAGCGAACACGTTTGCGGCCGCGAACGCCGACGTGGAGGCGGGCAGACTGACGATTTGGATGCTGCCGCCGGGCTGTACCGACGCCACGCGAACCTCCGGGACGAGATCGCGGCTTTGCTCCGCGGTGGCGATCACCTGTCGGTGCTGCTCATAGTGGCTCCATGCCCCGAAAGCCAGCGTTGTCACAAGAAGCAGTACCACCCCGAGAACAGGCAACCGGCCTGTCCAACGGCGGCGATCGGCGCGGCGCTGCGCGGCGCCAGCTTTGTAGTCCATTTCCAGCGCGCGTTTAAAATTTAGCGGCTTGTTCAAATTCATTCCAGTACCTCGTCAAACACGCCGTGATGTGGTTTGCCGTCGTTTCCTTTGCGCAGTAACGCGAATAGAAACGGCACCAGAAACAGCGTAGTCGGCGTGGCGAACAGCAGGCCACCGATAACCGCCCGTGCCAGGGCTGCATTTTGCTCTTCGCCGGCGCCGCCAATAGCCATCGGAATCATGCCGACGATCATAGCAGCCGCGGTCATCAGTACGGGGCGGATCCGCGTGTGCCCGGCTTCGATCGCAGCCTGGAATGCAGTCTTTCCCGCTAGTTGCTGTTCTCGAGCGAATGTCACTAGAAGAATCGAATTCGCCGAAGCGACCCCGACTGCCATGATTGCGCCCATCAGCGAAGGCACATTCAGCGTTGTGCCAGTTACGAACAGCATGGTGAGGATGCCACACAGTGTCGCCGGCAAGGCCAGGATGACAACGAAGGGGTCGCCGAAATTCTGATAGTTCACGACCATCAGCAGATAGACAAACACTGCGGCAAACAGCAGGCCGATGCCGAGATTGAGGAATGCGCCGTTCATGCTCTCGATTTGCCCGATCACCTGAATGGTATTTCCGGGCTTGAGCTGCTTCTGCAGGTCGGTCACGATATAGCTGATGTCGCTGGAGACGCTGCCGAGATCACGGCCCTGCGTGCTGGCGTACACCTCATAGACCGGCTGTATGTTGGCTTGGTTGGCGTTGGTTGGGATGTTCGCTCGCTTGAATGTCGCAACGTTACTCAGCAAACCGGGTATCGGGACATCGGCCAGGGACGAGGATAGTGAAGTAGAAACCGGTGTATTCCCGAGATCGCTCAGGGAACCGATCCTGTTCTCCGGTGTCTGGACCGCAAGATAATATGGGATACCCGATTTCGGATCGGTCCAGAAATTCGGCGTGACCTGCTCGGATGAGCTCAGGCTGACATTGACGTTGGTTGCAATGGTATTCGCATTCAGCCCGAGCTGCGCCGCCCGCGTACGGTCGATAGTGGCATAGAATGCTGGCGCGTCGACTTCCTGCTGCAGATGCGCATCCGCAATTCCCGGTATCGCCGCGATGCGCCGGCGCAACTCCCGGGCAACGCGCAGATTATTGGCTCTGTCATAGCCGACGGTACGTACATCGATCTGCGCTGGAAGCCCGAAATTGAGGATCTGGGTGACGATGTCGGCCGCCTGAAAGTAGAATGTATCTTCGGGAAATGTCCTGGGCAGCACCGTTCGCAGCTTGCGGACGTATTCATCGGTCGGCGCATGTCCCTCCTTTAGGGAAACCAGAATAAATCCGTCGTTGACGCCGATGGACGAGCCATCGGTGAACGCTAGGTTGTAGGGTCGCGCCGGAAGCCCGATATTGTCGACCACTAGTTCGCGATCGCTCTCGGGAATGACCTCGCGGATCTTGTTTTCGACCTCCTGAAAGTTGCGCTCGGTCGTTTCGATCCGAGTTCCGGCCGGTGCACGAACGTGAAGCTGGATCTGTCCGCCGTCGATGGCCGGAAAGAAATCGCGGCCGACCAACGGGAACATCGTCCCGCCCAGGACCAGCAGCAGAACCATCGCGGAGGGAATAATGAACCGGTTCTTGAGCAATTCTTTGAGCGACCCCGAATAGGCATGACGCATCGACTCGAAGCGGCGCTCAAACCCTTCATGAAAACGGGCGAACAGGCCCCCCGGAGTTCCCTCGACAGGACCATGGTGTTCATTCTTGAGCAACAGACCGATAGTGATCGGCGTCAGGGTGCGCGACAGGCCATAGGAGGCCAGCATTGCGAACACGACCGCCAATCCCAGCGGCGTGAACAAATATTTTGCCGGGCCATCGAGGAACACCACCGAGGTAAAAACGCAGCTGATGGCAAGCGTCGAAACGAGTGTCGGCATGGCGATGCCGGCCGCTCCATGGAACGTGGCTTGCGGAAGCGGTTGCCTTTCTTCCCTAAGCAGGCGGTGAGTGTTCTCTATCGTGACCGTCGAATCATCGACTAGGATTCCGACCGCGAGCGCGAGTCCACCGAGCGTCATGGTATTAATCGTATCGCCGAGGAAATATAGCGCGATCAGCGAGCTCAGGATCGAAAGCGGGATCGAAATCATGACGACCAGCGTCGATCGCCACGACCCGAGGAACAGAAGGATCATCAGCGCGGTCAGCGCGGCGGCGATCGCGCCCTCGCGTAGCACACCGATCACCGATTGCTTCACGAACACGGACTGATCAAACAATTCATTGATCCGCATGCCGGGAGGTGCGGCGGCGCGCGATACCTGTAAAGCCTTATGGACCGCGTTGACGACGCTTAAGGTCGAAGCGTTACCGTTCTTGATTATGCTGAGCAGAACCGATCGCCGGCCGTTCTCCCTCACGACGTTCTGCTGCACCAGCCAGCCGTCGTGAACCTGGCCGACGTCCTTTACGAATACGGTAGCCCCATTCACGACCTTGACCGGAATATTGTTGAGATCGTCAATGGTCGTGGGCATCGCGTTGGTCTGAACCGCATATTGCTTGTCGCCGATCTTTGCGGTGCCGGAGGGAAGCGTCAGATTCTGAGTATTGACCGCATTCACTACATCAAGCGGCGTCAGCCCCTTGGCGAGTAATTTTGACGGATCGAGATCGACCATGATCTGGCGATATTTTCCGCCCGCAGGCGTCGGGAGCGTGATCCCGGGTATCGGTGCCAGTTGCTGGCGGATTCGATAGATGCCGTAGTCATAGAGCTGCTGCTCGCTGAGCGTATCTGAACTCAAGCTTATCTGCAGCACCGGCACACTCGACGCATTGAATTGCACCACCGTCGGGGCCTGGATTCCCGGCGGCAGCACCGCGCGGACGCTGTTGGTCGCAGACACAATCTGCGCAATGGCGAGGTCGAGATTGACGTCCGGCTGGAAGAAAATCTTCTGCACCGAGAGCCCGGCCAGGCTCTGAGCCTCGATGTTCTTGATGCCGTTGACGTTCGCACTGATCGTATACTGGCTGTAGGTGGTGACGCGCTGTTCCATCTCCGGCGTGCTAAGACCGGTATAGCTCCAGATCACCGTCACGACAGGGATATTGATTTCCGGAAAGATATCCGTGGGCATTTTCCAGGATGCGACGGCGCCCAGAAACAGGATCAGGGTCGCAACCACGTAGAATGTGTGCGGAAAACGTAGAGCGAAACGAACGATGCCCATGGCTTATCCTTCGCGCCCGATCTCACCAATCATCGGGACAAGGTACGCCGCCCGTTTGAAACGATACAGTATAGTTTTGATTTTGGCAAGCGGTCTTGGCGGTAGAATTAAAGATTGGCGCCGTCGATGAAGAGCGCAGTCCTGATAGCTGAAGAAACTGTTATTTGGAGCTAATTTCGTTGGCGACACCGGCGCCACGCCGAAAGATCAACGTAATGTATCGTCGGGTATGGATTTCTCGCTTCGAAACTTCTGGGCGCGAAGGTGACCATTGACGCCGCATGCATGGCATCCAACGGCGTCATTCACTCCTTTTGTGCGCGGTCTCCACTTGTCGGCACGACAAAAAATCCAAATAACGCTGCCAAGTCCGGAGCACCTCAAACGTATAATGCGGGACGCGCCGTCTCTCGAGGATGTCATGAAGGAAACAGCGGACGAATCGGGCGCCCGAATTGAAAGGCGCCATGTTCGCGGAATTTCGCGAAACTAACGTCTTGCCTTACCATTCGTAGCTGGTCGACTGACTTTGGGCGACATCACCAAAGGGGCGGCGCCGCCCTGCGGATATTTGGCGTCGGACAGATGGTTTCCTGATTTCGCCGGTGCAGCGACTTGACGTTTCGTCCCTAGTCGGGACTTTCCTGCTCCGGGTCGATCTCAGCTGAACGGCCGCCGCGCGATCGAACCAGGACACCAAAGCGGGCTGGCAGTCACCGACATTGGGGGAACTGCCTAACATCTCAGTTTTGAGAAAGCGGGTCGAATTGTAACCGACGACCACCAGAGACACTCAAGCCATTTTTTCCTTCGCCAGCTACGACCCGCCGCTGGAAAGGCGGCGGGTCTATTTTCCTGAATCCTCAGCCCGCTCGTCGTCCTAGCGCCATCGGGGCTTCGTTCCTCTGTCGTCCCATGGATTGTACATCGGACGTAGCCACCTTCGTGCGCATGTCGCGAATGGCGTTTAAAGTGCCGTTCCAAAGCTCGATCCGGGCCTTGATACTGTTGCACGCGGCGCGCAGAGCCCGCTCGTCCCTCTCCGGCGAGTTGGCAACCAGACCTTCGAGCAGCTCCCGCCCCATTGGACCGTGACTGTCTCCATCGAGCTCGATGTGCCGATCGATGTAATAGATGAAATGACGCAATGGATCGTCGTGCTTTGCGCCTGGCAGAGACTTTTGAAGCCTGCTGAACATCTCCGGGATGATGTCCTCACGGCCGTAAAAGAATGCTGCCAGGACCTCTTCCGTCGATCCGGTCCGCGCTAGCGTCATTGTATGCTCGACAAAGGCACGCACATGAGGTCGCACACCGGTCCGCACCATAGCCGTTTCGACAGAAATACCGACCCGCGCCATTGAACGGAATGAGTCGAATTGTCGGGTATTGGCGCCAACGTCGACCATAGCGCGGAGATAAAGATCGAGGTGGCTGACATACGAGCCGTCTGGATCGACATCTGTCTCCTCACCGATCACAATGTCGTTGATCAGGCGTGCAGCCCGCGCGTCATCCGCCGGGAACCAAGGCACTGTTGTGCATGTCAGCTCTTTCTGCAGCCGCTTGAGAAGCGACATGAAATCCCAGACGGCGAAGACATGATCTTCCATGAATCGCCTCAGATCCTCGACAGAAGAAACCTCCGCGTAAACGGGGTGGTCGAGCAGTTGCCCGCGAAGAGCATCAAGGCAGTAACGGTCCTGTTTTGGCATGTTCGGCCTCATTTCCGAATGTTTGATCTTGCTGGGTTGAAGTGTGAACCCGGCTTCGGCGAGCTAGTCAGCCCAGCCGGTGATGCAACTGTTAGTGCGCGCGTGTACCGCTCAAAGGGCGTCACAGGCACACGACACCAAACCCATCCGGGTCTCCGACTGCCGTTGGCGTTGGCGCGTGGTGGCGGAGGCGGCGGCGGTGGTGGCGGCCGCGGAGTCGGTTTGTTGGATTTCTGCTAATGCAGTCCGTCGTTTCCCCGGCTTGAACTCAAGCCTGCATCTTTGACCAGAGCCCTTTTTGACATGAACTGTTCAACACGACATTGCGTCGGCTTAAAAGCCGTTCCATCTGTTGATGGGCTTACGCAAACTCGCGAGATCACGCCCTACGTTCGGGCGCATCGGGACGCCGAAAGGGGGGAGTATTAGCAACCGCGGCAAATGCCTTTGACCATGCGGTCAAGCGCCGCGTTCTCGCGATCGATTGGATCCTTCGGATCACCCATCAGGTTCTTCTCCGAGGGCACTTGATCCGCGCGCGGTTGGCGGTGGCCGACCGGCGCCTCCGGCAGCAGTTGCCCGACCGAGTTCGTCGATAGAGGTGCGACTGGATTTCGCGAACCAGACGTCTGTGCAATCGCCACCGAAGTGTAGACCAAGGCCAGCAACGCTATCGTCGTGATAAGCTTTCGCATGATGGGTCTCCCGAGTTGGGGCCCCCTGCACGAGGTTGGTGAGGGAAAGCTCGATCACAAGATGCGGCAAGCCTCACATTTTGTTCAGATGCTCAAGCACACGGGCGGTGCCTCGCGGCCTCTCTTGCGCATATCGTGCAGCATTTCACGATTGCGGGACAGAAATTGCAGGATTGGATGTTACGATCGGCGCGGCGTCATACTACAGCATGGGTCAGACCTATAGATCTGGGCGATGTGAGCAGTGTCGCGGCTTGCTGGTGCTGCTAATGCCAGTTGACGGAAGTGGACCGAGGGCGCTTCGCTGCTTGGAATGCGATCAAATTGATCCGCTGCATCTGCCGCAGATTACAGCTTGGTTCTCCGGCGAGCTTCGCCCTCCAAAGTAGCTTCCGCCGTAGCCGCCCTGGGAGGGCACTAAGCGGCTCATTTTCTTTTTCCTCAAATCTTGATGGTTCGCTTGAGCTAGGCGGCCACCTTTTGCAAGATTGTCTGAGCGCGCCCATTCTTCGGCCTCGGCCAACCGATAATTCGATTCTTTGTCAGCAAGTCGCGCACGCTTACGGCACATAAACTTCGAGAGCGTAAACTGCTCCGCCGCAGCGATGGTCGGGACTGTTTTCTCATTCAGCCGCGAACGCGGTTGCGCAGCTGAAATCATAATGCACGCTCAATGCTTTCATCGCCACGACTGCACCCAGAACGCAAACGATCTGAAATAGCGTCCTCGTCGAGAAAGCCTTATTGAACAGCGTCATATGATCGTCCGCTTTCATATTGTCAGCGAGCCGGTGGCATCGGACCTAGCGTCGATGGCCTAGACGTATCCCAAGCTTGAGCGCCTTCTGCCGCAGCGAACCTACACTACGTTTTGTAAGCTTCGCGATTTTAATGACGGGTGTTTTCGCCCTTGAGTGCGCACGCAACTCCTTGACATCGGCTTTGGTATATTCGCGACGCACGACCGTCCTCTTTGCTTTTTTAGGCACTCAATATTCCTTGATTGTGAGGCCGCCTTAGTACCACAGATAGCTTGAGCAGCAAGCGTCATCACTTTAACGCCGAACCTTCTGGCCCGCGTGTAAAACTTAAACCCGGGGATAGTGATGATGAAGCCATTGTGCGAGCGAATGCCGCAAACTGCTACTGAGCCTGGTTCCGATATGATGAGCTCTCTGCTCAATGCCTTATCGGTTACGAAAGGCTGTTTGCGGCTGAGAGCGCCCGACAAGGCGATTTCGCCAGCACGTAACGGCCTCTTCCGGCGGCCAGATCACCCGTCAGCCAGGCCACGGCGTTTAGTGGGTTGCCTAGGCACGCGGCTCCGCAAGGTTCTTTCAAGCCTTCGTGAGGCGTAGCGCCTGATGGTTGTACACAGTCTCGTCCGAATTTATGTCCAAGAAACGAAACACTCAGCGAACAGCGGGGGCTGTTCAGTTGGTTTTGAACCCTACGGAACTCTCTGATGCCCCCGAACAATGCCTTCGCATCCCAGGTCCTGCCTCCCCGCTCATCTGCTTCGGTCCTATTGACTAAAGGCGTCACGCGCCTCGAAGGCACGCTGAAACACACGACCGCGATCCTCGCGCTCGCGGCCGGCGTCTATACCTTTCTCGGGGTTCGCGAACTGTTGAATGGCAGTCCGGGCATGGTGTTGTTTGCCGCGTTGATCTATTCGGTCGCGGTATCTGTCGGCATCTATGCGTTCTGGGTATTCCTGATGCATTTCATGCCGCATGTGACCTTGCGCAGCGGCGGCGGCCTGATGTTTGGCTGCCTGCTGCTGGGTTCGCTGATGATTGTGGCGATGTCGTCATGGCTCAACGCCTCGGCGCTCGCCGGCGCCGCCGCGATCCAGCAGCATCTCGCCATCACTGTACAAGACTATACCCGCGATCTCGATACTGCCAACACCAACGCCATCGCAGCCCAGGGATTGTTGCCGGATATCCAGCTGGCGTCGTCGCGCTTCGCAAAACTCGCCGACGCTGAGCGCGCCGGCTCGCTGACGGGCACCGCGGGATCCGGCACCGTGGTGCAGCTTTTGACGCAAATGTCCGGGCAGCTCGATAGTCTCGGTCAGCAGGTCCAGGCTTCGGACAAACGTGTCTCGGCCTTGTACGAGCAGGGCAGCAAAAGTCTCGCCAAGATGCGCGAATTGATAAGTGATCGCGGGCCGATTGCGGCCCGCAGCGACGCATTGGCGACCGAGTCGCTGACGCTGATGGGCGTGATCGCCAATCTGCAGCAGACTTCTGTGGCGCCCGCTGTCAAGCGCGCGGCGGCGTCACTGTCGTCGAGCTTCATTGCGCCTTCCGCGGGAGGCCGCACATCCGATCTGGCGGATCGTCAGAACTCGGTTGTCGGCAAGGTGGAAAGCTCGATTGCCGCACAGGCGGCGTCGCTCTCGGACGCCGCGGACAAGATCCTGGCAATGCCAAAGGTCGAACCGATCAGGTTTCAGACGCTGTCGCCCGCCGAGGCGGTGTTGCGTTACGCCGGCGATTTCATTCCGAGCTGGGCCGGCGCGATCTCGATTGACCTGATGCCGGCGGTATTGGTCCTGATCCTTTGCGTGGTCCACGCCGCGATCAGGCGCGAAGGGCTTCCGGCGTTCACGGCCTCTGATATGACCGCAGGCGAATTGGTCGCGGCGTTGCAAATGGCACGCAAGGTCGGAGAAGCGCAGCAGACGGCGCCGGGCGATGTAAGGCCGCAGCGCGAAGGCGTTGCCGAGCCGGCGGCGGCAGACGAAAACGTTACCACTCTGCCAGCGGCGCGCCAAACCAAATAGCGCATCGTCGTGTCGCAATACTTTACCATACAGCAACGCTTTCAAGCCTGGCTGTCGGAGCATGCGGAAGAAACAATATTGCGCTGGATTTTCCGCGGCGCGGTTTTGGTCGCGCTCGGCGTGGTCGCGGCCGACCTCGCAAGCATCAACGGATGGATCATCTATCCCGACCCGGCGGTGGCACCGGCGGAGATTAGAGAAGATTCACCCGCGCTGAATCTTCCCAGGCTAGTGCCGTCGATCTTCGCGCCTTTGTTGCCGGACGGCGGCAAGCGCCTCGTGCCGCTGCCGCAGCCGGAGGGCGCCTTGACAAAACCGATGACGTTCGAGCTGGTCGGCGGTGGCCGATTGATGGCAAGTGGCACGATCACGCCGGGAGTTTCGCAAAGGTTTGCGGCGGAGGCCGAACGGCACAGCGAATACATCAGGACCGTGGTGCTGAATTCGCCCGGCGGCTCGGTGGACGACGCGCTGGCGATGGGGCGGCTCATTCGTGAAAAAAGATTCGCGACTGAAGTTGAAGCAGGAAAATACTGTGTGTCATCGTGTCCCCTGGTGTTTGCCGGTGGCCTCGATCGACGCGCCGGCGAACAGGCCACGATCGGCGTGCATCAGATGACAGCGATGCGCTCGGCCGCGAACGGCCCTCCCCGCGATGAGATGAGCGTTGCGCAAAATATCTCCGCGCGCTGCCAGCGCTATCTCGGTGACATGGGCGTCAGCCTGCAGGTCTGGGTGCACGCCATGGAGACGCCGCACGACAGACTGTTCGTCTTCAAGACGGACGAACTGAAATCGCTCAATTTAGTGACAGCCGCAGCAGTAGCGCCGGTAAATAGTCGTAAAACTCTCCCCAGTCATCCCGGCGAACGCCGGGATCCATAACCACAGGTATTTGCTGAACTGCTTCGACCGGACCGATTCATCGCATCGGCCGCCTTTTCAGCGCTGCCCGCCAGTGGATTATTTGGTAGGTCGACCGAAAGCGCCCTCCTTTGTCCTGCACAGCTGGACGGAGCGGCCGCTTTTAATCGTCACCGGATCCTTGGCGGCATCAACGTCCGCTAAGCGCGCCAGAAGTGGTCGGTCACGAATTCTGTCTGGAGAGAGCCCGATTGCTCAGTCGCTATAAATAATGCGCTCGCGATAGGGCGATGCGGAGGACGGGTGGCGGAGGAACTGCCATGCTTGTACGTCCAGTCGGGAGAGACCAACGACCCTGGAACAAGGGAACGAGGCTGTGCAGCAGCGCCTTGATACAAATGCACAAGCCACGCGCCAGCTGGCCATGCACCAGGCGATGCGGAGCGTGCTGCGAAAATTGATCACTCGAGCACATCTCGGCCCAGATCGTGCAGGTACTGCTACATTGCGGGTTCAGGAATCACTCTGCGTTCCCGCGGAGCCTCTGGGAAGCTTAGGCAGACCGTTGTCCCGCGCCCCGGTGTCGATGTGATCGTCAGCGTACCTGCGTGAGCTGTCATAATTTCCTGGATGATCGACAGGCCTAGCCCGTGCCCCTCCTTTGCGGTGGCGGCCGTCTGGAACGGCTCAATAAGATTAAGTTGGGAGGTTGGGGAGATCCCGGCCCCATCGTCGCTGATCGATACGCTCCCACGACCGAGATTAGCTACGATGCGTGCCGCGCCGCGTGCATGAATCAACGCATTGCCTACCAAGTTTGCCAAGGCGCTCCGAACCGCAGCTTCTACGCCGAGCACCACGACGCTGCCTTGCGGATGTTCCAGCGAGAGCTCGATCCCGGCGTCCAGCGCCGACGGGCCGAAATCCGCAAGGACTTCCCGCGTCAGGGCTCCGAGATCGATGGGCCGCTTTTCTATCGCATGATTTTGTAACCGCGCCAGGTCCAGCATGGCTGAGACCAGAGACGTGAGGTGACGAACATCGCACACAAGCTCGGCCTTCAAGGCAGGCTCGGTCACGTCTTCGATTTTGGCGCGCAGCAAGGTCAGCGGCGTTCGGAGCTGATGAGCGGCATTGCCCAGGAACCGGCGCTGGCTTTGGATGTATGCATTAATCTCATGGAAGGCGCGGTTAAGCGCGCTGACCAGCGGCTTGAGTTCGACCGGAACCTCATCGAGCGATATCGACGCCTGAGGTGCCCTCGGCTCGATTGCGAGCGCCAGCCTTGTCACACGTTCGATGCTCCGCCTCACAAAGCGCGCGGACAAAAATGCGCCGGCCACTACGGTCGACGCGAATGCGGCGGCCAACAGAATAATCGAAAAAAGATTGCGGAGGACGAATGATTCCGCGACCTGGTCGACTTGGACTTGCGCGCCTCCGATCATGATAACGAGCTTAGAGGTGTCCCTTTTCACGACCGCCAGGCAGAAGGAACTCTGGTCAAGTGTGTTGAGAATTGACAATCCGATCGGACCGACATAGGGCAGCGAGAAGGGTAAGGCAGGTCGGCGGTCCTGTCCGAACTCGCTCATCAGATTGTCATAGGACACGACGTACCATAGACCTGGGCTGTGAGATCTTAGCTCCTTGAGGCCAATAGAACGGACAATCAGTCCGTGGCCAGGATCGACGACCGTGGCGTGATTGAGGATAGCCGTGGCTGTTTGGCAGTAGGTTTGCTCGCGCTCGCGCGCCAGATCGAGCCAGATGACGATGCCGAGCGTGACGAGAAAGATTGCCGTTGCAGTCAGGCCGAGCGAAAGCGTCAGTGTCCTGGTGATCGACGTCATTAGGTACGTGCGGTCCTGAGAATATAGCCGATGCCCCGCATGCTCCGAATCTCAACGTTGCTGCCAAGCTCGGCCAGCTTTTTACGGAGCCGCGACACCTGCGCCTCAAGCGTATTGGACTCGATCTCGTCATCGAAGCTGTAGACCGCTTGGACCAGGACTTCGCGCGCGACGACGCGGTCGCGTCGCATCAGAAGAGCTTCGAGGATTAGGGCTTCGCGGCGGCGAAGGAGGGCCTTGTTGTCGGCCACAGTGACCTCGTTGGTGCCGACGCGAAGCTCGACGTTCCCGAACGACAGGATCGACGGTACGAGCAGTCGAGGTCGCCGCAGGACGGCCCTTACCCTAGCGATGAACTCTTGCGGCTCGAAGGGCTTGCCAAGATAATCGTCCGCCCCGCTGTTCAGTCCATCGATCACGTCTTCCTTGGTGTCCTTGGCGGTCAGCATGATGAAAGCTGGCCTTTCCGGCAATTGGCTCAGCGCCATGACGATATCGAGAGCGTCGCCGTCGGGAAGCATCCGGTCGACGATGGCCAGATCGTACTTGAAATTGCCAAGCGCTTGCTTGGCGTCCGAAAGGGATCCAACGATGTCGACAATCCCGCGAAACTGCCCGAGCAAACGGCCGAGATAGGCACCAATCTGCGGCTCGTCTTCGATTACAAGGGAGCGCATCGATCGTCCTTGGAACATGTGGTCGATTGATCTAGCAAGATCGCGTGCTTCCAGCTCGCCGCACGCGACGCCCCCGCGACTCCAAATGTTTCCCGTTATGGAAATCAAGGCAAGCCTCAGAGGACCGGCCATCCTCAGGCTCACGTGATAGTGAAGGGTTGCTTGCTCCGAGCAATCTTGGGGCAATGTTGGTGGGTGAACCAGTCTCTCGAAACAATACGCGTCGTTAGTACTTTTTGAAACGCGGATTCCAGCAACACAAAACGCAACGATCAGCGAGGGCGTGGGAACCTTCACCAACACTCGGTTGGGGCAATCGTGCCTTGGAGGCAACAGGAATTAAACGGAGATAGAGATTAACATGATTGAACGTAAGCTTCCAAAAGCTAACCTAGACATTGGGGCCGTGCGTGAATTTGCTGACGGCCTCGACATGCACGCAAACTCCGATGTGCCGTCCATCGCTCCCCAGAGCATTCAAGATCAGCTTACTGAGACAATTTCGCTGAGCGAACAGCTGTTGGACGAGTGGAACCACAGGCTCAAGAACAACTTGCAAATACTCATTCGCCTCCTGGAGTCTGGATACCGCAAGGCCCGCAGCTCGGACGCTCGCGAGGTGCTGTCGGAAGCAATCCGACGCGCCGGGGCGATCGGAACCGCGCAACGGGCCTACTATTGCGCGCGTGGCTGTACCGACGTGAACGGGCAGGACCTTGTGAGCGCAATCTGCGCCAATGCCCGAACGTTGTTCGGCAGCGACGTATCGATCGATTGCAAAGCGGCCAGGGGGGATCTTCCAAAAGAGACAGCCATGCCGCTCGCGTTGATCATCAATGAACTACTGATGAATGCAGCAAAATACGGCGGCAACCAGCATGGGCAAGTCACTGTCGTAGTCGGCTTGAGCCGGCGCCCGGGATTATACGAGCTCAGTGTGCAAGACGAGGGGTTCGGCTTCGATTTGGAGGACCCCAAAAGTCGCTTGTCGGGCCTCGGATTGGTCAAGGCGCTCGCGCAACGGCTCGGTGGGAGCTTCAGTGTGGAGCGAACTCCGGGAGCGCGTTGCACGGTAAGATTCCCAGATCGGTGACATGCGCCTTTGTGGCTGATCACGCCCCTCCAGTGGCCTCGCAAAAGGCGAATCAAGTTCACCATGACGCATCGAGCCGCCAATGAAAATGGCGACGTGTTGGCGTGTGCGAGCACCGCCGCCTTTGCGGAACTCGGGCAAGCGTCCCGTGCAATCTGGATTCTGGGAGCTTGGGCCGAACGGGTCGCGTACGATCCAAGCAGCAGCCTGCGCAACACCTGACGGTGTATGTGTCCCCCGAACGAAGCCGCATCTTGATGGAAGTCTCCATCGAAGCAGTGGACACATTCGCTGGCGGATCGTTCTTCCACGAAGTTAGGTGAACGTATGAGCTATGTCGTCATGTTCTTTGCGGGAGCTTTTCTTTGCAACAGCATCCCGCATTTAGCTTCCGGATTACGAGGCGAACCGTTCCCGACACCATTCGCAAGGCCAAGAGGCGTCGGGCTGTCGTCCCCCTTCGTGAATTTCCTCTGGGGATCCTTCAATGTCGTCGTCGGCATAATTCTTGTTTCAGGCCGCCCGGTGGTTGCGGTGCTTGATCCGCATTTCATCGCTCTTATTGCGGGCGCGCTTGCGATCGGCACTTACCTATCGCTGCATTTCGGAAAGGTCCGGCGGCAAAAGGACCTGAATTGAAATTCCGATTTTTCCTCTTCCGAGATGCCGTCACAAGGATGCGCCCACGACACTTGAAACTGTTTCGTAGAACGGCCGCGGCCAGTTGGCAATGACCACAACGATCAAACCGCACACCTGGCTGCAGGCGACGTCGTATTGGTCGATGCGGCGCGCCCCGGCCACGCCGCGCGTGCCGCGAACAACTCGTTCACTTAATTTAAATTTAATCAGGCGTGGCTCCCGCGGAGTTGAGCAAAAGTGATGTCGAAGCCAGTAGCGTTCCTCTGGAGCGATTGCCACCTGCGATGCGCGTCGAGGTTGGGAGCGATAGTTGCTCAAGGAGGATGGTTATGTTGCGGAAGACGGTTATCGCGTTATTGGCAGTCGCGTCTGTTGGCCTGGCTTCGCCAACGATAGCGTCGGCTCGCGGCGGTGGCGGCGGAGGCCACGGCGGTGGCGGAGGTGGCATGGGCGGAGGCCATGGCGGCGGCTTCGGTGGTGGCGGTTTCCATGGCGGCAGCTTTGGCGGCGGTGGCTTCCGCAGTGGTGGCATGGCATTCCATGATGGTGGTTTCCGCGGCGGCGAATTTCGTGGTGGTAGATTCGGCGAATTTCGTGGTCGTGGATTCCATGATCGCGATTTCGGGCGCCGCCGCTTCGGATTCGGCTTCGGCTACCCCTATTATGACGACTATTACGACTATCCGTATGGCTATTATCCGTATGCCTCCAGCGATTCATATGCTGACAACGGCAGTTGCTATGTCGTCCAGCGACGCGTGCACACTACGCATGGCTGGCGCCTGCAACCCCGTCAGGTGTGCGGTTGATGGACTGTCGAAAGATGATGTTGATCGCGATCTCGAACGGTCAGCTGACAGGTTATGTATCGTTGGCCCAGATGACCTCGGCGCGAGAGCGTCGAGGCACTCTGGGAAAATCTTCGGGATTTCCGGCCCAGAGGTAGGACCCGTTTCAGAGAGCGATGATCATATGCTCGCGGAAGGACCTTGGAGCTGAAGTGCGTGAACCGGCTCCGGTTCGCGATCGAGATCGATCCTCGTCGTGAAAAATCCGGTTCGACCTCCCCACTTGAGCTTCGTTACGAGGTCCCAGGAAATGGAGATGACAATGCATCAGAGCGGCGACTTGTCCAGCACTGTTGAGTTAAACTACGAGCAGTGGAGAGAAGCGGTGCGCCCTGACTGGGGGCTGTACACGCCAGACGACCCTAAGGTCTTTGTCGGCAGGGTGCGCCCTTGGAGCATTTTCGGATTTAACGCAGCGGATGTCGGTAACAACGCCGTCCGGTGCGATCGAACACAGCGGGATTTTCGTCTCGACGGCGTTGACCACTACTATGCTTTATTTCAAATCGCTGGACGATCAACGATCATTCAGAGTGACCACGCTGCATCGCTGTCGGCGGGCGACATCGTGATGATCGATTCTGCTCGCCCTGTGACGTACCACAACGATGGCAATCAACAGTGGTTCGCTCTACAGTTGCCGCGCCAGCAACTGATCTCCTACCTGGGCTTCGAACCGCATGACGCCTTGCGCGGCTGCACTAGAGCCCCGGCAGGGCGTTTGCTACACCAATTCGTGCGGGAAAACCTGGGAGACGACAGCTCAATGTCCGCTCCATCCGGATACTATATGCGGCTGGCGGTCTATGATCTCCTCGGAGCAATATTCGCGCCGCTAGATCCAGTGTTCGCCTCGCTTCATAACGACAAGCTGTTCACTCGAGTCTGCAATATCATAAAAGAACGATTTTCCGATCCTGCTTTAGGTCCATGCGAGGTGGCGATCGAAGCGGGGATTTCGCTGCGTTACCTGCAGAAGCTATTTACGCAGCGAAGTACGACCTGCAGTGAATTCATACACTCGCTTCGCTTGGAACAGGCTGCGCGCCTTCTGCGTCGCCGAAAATCTCTTAGTATCGGCCAGCCTGTCAGCGAAGTCGCGTACGCTTGTGGCTTTCGAGACTATACAAATTTTGCTCGGAAATTTCGTCATCGGTACGGTCGCCCGCCATCCGCCCATGGGGCGGATCAGGCCTAGCTCCAGGCGTCTCCGCACCATCGAAAGTGTGTCATCCGCTCACGACGCCTGACCTTCAGCGATGAACTGCCTCGGAACATGGGTGCCTCCAGAGCAAGGCATGCTGAAATTGCACGGCAGATCAAGTTGTGCGAATGCTAATTCGTCACGATTGTCATCAATACCGTTTATCGGAGTGATCTGCGTTCGAAGGAAACTCTGATAAGGAGCTAGTTGCACTCGACGATAGCACCCCGAAGTTCGTAGCTTTCGACCAGCGGATTCGACGTCATCGTAGGCATTTGCGTCAACCGAATCCCAGGAACCCTAAAGAGGTGGTCAAGGAAAATCGCGCTTTCTAGCAATGCGACTGCTGCACCGGGACAACGATGGAGCGGCAAATGACAGTTTCTTCAGCTAACAGGACTGCGCTCTTCATCGACGGCGTCAGTCTTCATTTTACGGCCAAGGCGCTCGGCTTTGACATCGATTACAAGCGGCTTCTAAAGGAATTCCAGAGCCAGGGAACGCTGGTGCGTGCGTTTTACTACACCGCGGTCATTGAAGATCAGGAGTTCTCGTCAGTTCGTCCGCTGCTCGATTGGCTCGATTACAACGGCTTCACGGTGGTCACCAAACCTACCAAGGAATTTATCGACGCCAACGGCCACCGGAAGGTCAAGGGCAACATGGACATCGAACTTACAGTCAATGCGATGGAGCTTGCCGACCTCGTCGATCACATCGTGCTTTTCTCCGGCGACGGAAACTTTCGCTCATTGGTCGAAGCCGTGCAGCGACGCGGTGTTCGCGTCACAGTGGTCTCCACGATTTCAAGCCACCCTCCAATAATTGCCGACGAACTGCGCCGCCAGGCCGACGAGTTCACTGATCTGCTGGAACTGCAATCCAAGCTCGGCCGCGATCCGTCCCAGCGGACGGCTCTGCGCGAAGAAAATCAACATACCACGCACCACGTTCAACGGCGGACCTCGTCAGGAGGCGGCTATGCGCCACGGGAAACCGGAACTTGAACGCGCAAAGTCGCGTAGGGCCTTCAGCATTGTCCGCGTCGCCGTGGTGCATTGTAGGCCGTACAGTTCTGGTGATTGGCTGCAACGGTATGCGCCCTGCCGACCACGATGAACTGATGTTGAAGTGCTCTCGAACCCTCTCGAAGTTCGCACACGGAAAATCTTTCCGGAACATGGTCGCGGCGCCGCGAGGCAGAGGGCGGCAAGATAGAATGCAACGCATTTCTGCCGGCTCTTGAAAAGACCCGATCGATTCGATTTACGTCGTGCATTGTTCATAAAAAAAAGATGACGAGGACGAGGAGAGCCAGGGCCGAAAACACAATGCCAATACTCACAGCGAGAATGACCACAGCGTGGAGTGGGGTTCGGTCGGAAATTGACCGATTAGGCATGGTCAAAATCTCTTCCTGGGACTCTTCCTCGAGATCTCCATGCACCGGGGTTGCAATCCACGAGCGGCCTGCCCGGGATTCGAGGCGATC
>Ga0307477_10001364_pt1 | contig 20943 bp, 19 predicted proteins | sample atmos_gasesECM2C_FD_203316 | JGI IMG/M metagenome (GOLD analysis project Ga0307477, IMG submission 203316) | Hardwood forest soil microbial communities from Morgan-Monroe State Forest, Indiana, United States - atmos_gasesECM2C_515 | ecosystem: Environmental > Terrestrial > Soil > Temperate...
GAGATCGCCGCGGACGTCGCACGCCTGCTCGCGCACCGTCCGACGTCGGTAGCGGACGACGACCTACGGCCAGATCACCCACCGGACCGCCGCCTGACACCTTGGAGCAACCGAATACGCTTCCCCGACTCTCATCCGCCGGGGTTCGCTCCAACGCAGTCGCGGCCTATCTGGCCGCGACGACTTGCCTTTGCCGCGGCCTGGCCGCAGGGACATCGGACAAGGTGCCTCCAATGAAGACCATGCCCTCGTAGCCGGTGCGCGTGGGGGGCGTCTCCGCATTAATGGTGAGGTATTGCGCATCGAGCAGGTGCAGTCCGCCCGCAGCGAGCAGGTTCGGCAGCGTCTCCTCGTCCACCGACAGAGCTGGGAAGTCGATGCCTCCTATGGAGTAGCCCTGCGATCTCCTCATGAAGGAGAGGAAGACGGTGGCTTCGGGCGCGCCGAGGTCCGCGATCCTTTTGAGGAGCGTGATGAAGGTGTCGCGGTCGCTCGTGACCGACTCGGCGAAGAAGTGTGAGGAGATCGTGTCAAAGGCATGGACCATCCAGCCCGCCAGCGACTGCCGCAGATCGACGACAGGAAATCTCCAGTCGCTCGACATCGCGAGCCGTTCGATGTTTGAGATTGTGACCCCGTGTTGGGTCTCGAGCCAACGCAAGACGGCGGTGTAATCAAACGCCATGGTCTCGTGGTCGAGCCACGACGCGGCCTCGTCGAGGTTCTTCGGACAGATGTCCATGAACGTAACTGAGCCAGGGCTGCGCTCGAGCGTTGCGCAGAGGGCGAGTACGGGCACAATCGACGGTCCACCTCCTACCTCGACCACCCGGTCAAAGCGAGGCTCCAGGTGCCGAGCGAAATCAGCCAGAGCGCGAAGCATCGCGTCGTTCTCGGCGCCGACATACGAGTAGTACTTCTCCAGATAGGCGCGAGCTGGAAACGACTCGAATGGGTTAGCGTGGGTCACGGAGCAGAATTCGCCTATCTGGTATAGGGTTCGGCCGCAGGGTGCAGCACGCCGCTTGAGCCTGCTCTGGAGCGGGGGACCATGATGCCCACCATACACACAATGGCTGACAGAACTCGGCGGGGGAGGCGAGATGGCGATTCTTGACGCGCAGCAAGCCCTGCTCGCGTCGTGGAATCGCTGGGTCGACGTCGCGATGTCGCCCGAGCCGTGGGGCGATGGGCGCAACCGCCGTCTGGGACGCAACTCGATCATGGACGCCGAGATGCTCGAATGCGTCCTGCTTCCTCAGTTCTACCTCGCCCGGTTCGACCTCGGGACGCCGTCGGACACGGACGAGTCAATAGCCTGCATTCTCAACAAGCTCGACCCGGGCGTGCGGCTGATCGAGGGTCAGTTGTCGGCCGGCTCGATGATCGAGTTGGTCGAGCGGCTTGAGGATTTCCTAGCAACCTACAGGTCGGCCGATGGGCGTGACTCGTTCTCTCCCGGAGGCTACTTGGAGTCGATCGAGGGAGCAGCGCTGCCCGAGAGCCTCCCATGGGTCGTCGACTCGTTCACGATGTCGGTGTCCCTCTGCCTTCACGCTCTGTACCTTGTTACACGATGGGCGGAAGACCTCGCTTCCCGCCGCAGTTCCCCCATCGACGCGGAGCGGCTGGCGCGTTTGCGCGCGCGCCTCAGCGAGCGTCTCACGGGAGCGATGCTGGGCCTCTGTCGCAGCTTTGCAGTCAGCGTCCAAGACCGCGACAAATGGGAGACGGAGACCCAGCGTGGCTGGCCACAAGGAGCGTCTGCTCGCGCACTGCGAGACGTCAGCCGACGACTTAGCAGATTGAACATGCTAGCCGTGCCCGACAATTTCGACGGGGAAGTGTTCGAATGCGGATGGTCATGGGGACCTACGCGCCCTGACCCCTTCGAGCGCGATTATCAAAACGTGGACGGCTGGCGAGGGCAGCCGCTCTATTGCGAGTCTGCGCCATACCTCTATTTCACGATCGGCGCGATCGACGGCATCGGCGACCTGTTCTCTCGCAAGATCGTGGCGGCGCATCTGCTTGACTCGACACAGACTTGGCTGGCTAATCGGCTTGCCTTCTATCGGGAGTGCGCGTCGAGCTACTGGTCGGCGCTTGCTTTCTCGGAGGACGAGTCTGGCGCCTGGGCGGTCGAGGATCCGCCGTGGCGGACCGCCGACGGCAGCGCCAGCGACTACTGGACGCTCTACCTCTTGACGATCGCGTTGGCCTCCGACCAAGCGCGAGAGAGCTTCGGAGGGGAGCAGAAGCTCAGTCGCCTGCTGTCCCTACTGGAGGAGCTAGCTCAACGTGGTCGTATCACGCGTCGGCCCCACCCACCGGAAGCGGACCCCGCCGTGAAGTTGCACATACCCCCAGGGCAGCAGCTCGAACTCGAGACCGTCACTCCCGACGGGGCCGAGAGCGGGCCTGTGTACTGCTGGTCGATCTATGACTTTGCGCCGCGGTTGCTCAAGCTCGTCGGTCAGGTGCTGGCGATCGCCACAGATAGGGGAGTGCGAGATCGCGCGTCGCGGCTCATCGACGACATCTGGAGCGAGCACGTGATCCACCGACGCGTGCAGCCGGAAGCAGACGCATACGCGTGGGATGACGTCAGGTCCGTATTCCGCGGCTATCCCGTCGACGTCAAGAGCGACGACGAAGCGGCGGCGGCGGGCGAGCAAGTGGGGTCTTGGTACATAACTGAGCGTGTCGTGGAGGCGCTCGTCGCCATCGCATCGGCACAACGTCAGCGCAAGGCCGGCGGACGTCTCACGGCGGAGCTCGTTACCGAGATCCTCGATGACCTCAGATGGATGCTGGCCACGGAGTTCCCCGAAGAGGGCGAGATGATCAGGCACATCTCTTCGGCCGTCGACATGGCCGAGGAATCGCCGACGCTCGCGCTCGGCATCGCTGTTGAGATCAGCCAGTTAACTGAGCGCAAGCGCGAGCAGCGAAGAGAGGCGGTCAACCAGGCGGCGTCCGGGAGCGGCGCGCGCTAGGAGCACAGGCGTCGATGCCCGCAAAGATATTCGCCTGCATCTCCCACAAGGGCGGGACCGGTCGCACAACGACGGCCGCGAACGTGGCGTACAGGCTGGCGTTGCGAAACCGCTCGGTCTGCTGCGTGGATCTCGATCTTGACTCGCCCACTTTCGGTGCCGTCGTCGGTATCAAGGGCCTGGAGCAGGGCGCGAAGATCGGCGTCCACGATTTCTTGCACCTGCCGGTCGAAGTCGACCCGCGACCACCGGAGCTCGCTGGCGACGCCGTAGTGGACATCTGGCAGAGAACGGACCTGCCGCGCCCAGGAGTGGGGCGCGCCGGCCGGTTGCGCCTGCTTCCCGGTGGGCGCGAGCGCCTCGGACAACCGCTCGCGTCGTCCGCAGCGCAGGGACGAATCCTTGCTCAGATCCTCGCTGATTTGCGCGACGACTACGAGCACCTCCTTCTCGACGTCCGCTCCGGCGCGTCGGACACCGTCGAGGCGGTGCTCGCGGCCGACGACCACCTCCAGTCAATTCATTGGCTCGTCTTCTACCGCTGGACGCACCAGCACCTCAGCGGAGCCGCAGACCTCTGCGAGCGACTCTCGGGCGCTGGCGCCAGACTGGGGCTAGTGCGTACGGCCTTCACTGACCCCTCCGAGATGGCGAGCTGGTTCAAGGAGCAGAACCGCGCGCTCTCGGCTAGGGCGCGCGAGACCCTCTCCGGCTGGGAGATGATCACTGACATCCCGGTGGAGCCGATGCTGCAGTGGAGGGAGGGGATCGTCACCGACGATGACCTACGAGACGGCGTTGCCAACGAGGCGATCGTCGCCAGCTACGACGACCTCGCCACCCGCCTGGAGGCTCTCTGATGAGCAGTGTGTCAGACATTTCGGTGGAGTTCGCCCACCTGTACCTGGCAAATGTGGACACCGAGCAGGCGGCCTTAGCCGCCCAGCTGGCGAGCCGCTGGCTCAAGCCCGTCATCGGATCCTACGAGCACGCCGGGCTGACGGTGAGCACAGTCGTGATGGTCGACGATTACTTTGCCCCTGAGGGCACGGAAGTCGAGGAAAAGGTGGCGATCCTCGAGGACGCCTGCGTGAAGGCGGATATGCGCATCGACCACTTCGTCTACGAGAGCGCCTGCGCGGAGAGCATCGACAGGATGAACGTGCACCTTCATCAAGAGCCGCGGCTGGGGGACGGCTCGAGCAGCCCTGCCCCCGGGAATGTCGGCTCGGCGTGGTTGTCCAACAGCGATCCTCCCAGGAGCCAGGCGCGTGACAGCGCGGCCGTTGGGCGCCTAGCCCGCCCCGTGCCTAGCGCAGCGCAGGCGGCCAGGGCCGCAACTCGCTCGCCCGCGCGAGGGCATCACTCGATCCACCTCGACGTGCAGCTCTTCACGGCCAGCAACGGTCACGGCGATCGCCTGTGGGCATGTCCTGCACTGTCGGCCTGGTGGCAGCTGATAAGGCTGGGGATGCTGCGCGACGACCCGCAGGGACGCCCGCAGGCACCGCCCAGGACGCGTTCCAAAGACGGCGCGCCGCCTCTGGCAGCGCGCCGCACGCTCACGCTGCTGGACCCCAGATTCCTGGAGATCGAGCACGCCGTGCGCGCCATCCTCGAACGATTGAGCCTGCCCGAGGCGTGGCGGCGCTACCTGAGAGAGGGACCCCGGCCGCCGGACGTGCACGAGCACCTCAACCGGATTGCCTACATGTTCGTCCCCGGCGGCTTCAGGCAAACGCACCGCGGGAGCTAACCGGATCGTGCCGGTCAGCCTGCTCGTCACGGAGGCGCAGGTTCGCGGCTTCCCCGTCGCAGATTCGCATGCAGCGCTCAGCGAACTGCTCGACGACTACAGCGAGGCCAAGCCTGCAGGCGCCGTCGTCCAGCCGCACGATGTCGATGAGATCGTGCTCGCCCCAGCGCCCGTCTACTGCGAGTTGCCTCGGCGTGCGACCGACCCATCGGTCGGTATCTGGGGCTATGCGAGATGCGCAATGGCCGTGTACGGGCGGCGCGTGGCAGGCACTTTCACGACGGTCGAGATCGAGTCGAGAGCGCCGGGAGCGCGTAGGCCATCGGTCGACGAAGCGCTGAGTGTTGCCGGCAAGTGCTGGACCTCCAGGCCCCTCAGGCAGACGGCCGACACCGCAGACCAGTTTCTGCGTGCGGCCCAGCCCGACATCGACGACGAGCCACACGCTTTGAACCTCAGATTGATGTCGGCTAAGCGCGCAAGCGAGCAACTACGGGCGCTCCATGCGCGGACAAGCATGAGGACGGTCACCCAGTCAGGCGATCTTCCCCATACGCCATCGATCTGGGGGCGCATTGTCCTCGTCAACGACCCAACTGGCAGGCCACGGCTGTCACAGGAGGAGGCGTTCGCGGCTCTCGGCCTCGACACGGACAGCGCATCGTCGCTCTCTCTCAGCGTCAATATCGCGTTAAGGAAGCTGCTAGGGACCGACGACAGCTATCTGACGATCGTCGCCTACGGGGGACCATTCGACGATTCTCAAATCTCCACGATCGCCGCCTCACTCAAGCACGCGCTTGGCCATACGCTGGCACACGACTGGCTCGCGACGCGCGCCGAGCAGTTGAACGATAGGCAGGCAGAGTGCATCTCCCGCCTGCTCGATGACAGCGCCGACGTCGCTTCAGCCAACGACCTGCGCCGCCAGATGGGCGTCTTGCGTTACGCCTTTGCCGACGAGCTCGAGATGGCGTGGAGCCACGACGCGCTCGACGCGGTCGGCCTTGCTTCACTGCTCGACAGCCCCGCGAAGCTCTCGCATCGCTGGCGGCGGGAGTCCACTCGCTTCGAACGTCTGGTATCGGTGGCCTCCTCCGACCTCCGCGGGCGCGGGCAAGCGTCGATAGACCTCCCGGATGCGATCCCAGAGCTTAGAGAACCACACAGCATATTCGAGCAAGTCGGCATATGGTGGCGCTATCGTCGACACCTGCGCCGCCAGCCGGAGACGATGCGCGCTCGCACCGCCCCGACGCTGCAGCGCCCGGGGCCGCATCGCGGAGGAACTCCTCAAGGCGCGAGACAGATCGAACTCCGCCCGTTCAGCAATAGGCCGGCCCTCTTCTGGGAGCTGAGCGCTTCGATCGCACTGACGTCTTTCATGACCGCCGCCTCGGCAGTGTTCTTGAGCGTTATCCTCCAGAAAGGACAGCAGAGCGCGCTTCCCATGGACGTCCTGTTCTTGTTCATCGCCACATTCGGCTTCCTGTTCGCTACGCTGATCTACTCAAATGCTTCCGGCAGGCTGGCTCGCTTGGGCACGTTCGGCTATGAGGCGCAGGTCGAAATAGCCAACCGCGTGTCCGAGTACCTTGGGGTCTTCCCGCTGCTCGTCGCAATCCCGCTCTCGGTCTCGCGGTTTCTAAAGGCCGGCCCGATCTCATGGGCCGTCGCCGTGCTCGCGCTCGTCGCAACCACTGCTTACCACTACCTGCGCGGGACCTCGCTGCTGGAGCGCGACATCGCCGACAACCGCATCGGTAGCGACAGTCAGCGCCGGTGGGTCATCGTTCCGGCGATCCTCCTCCTGATGGCGGCGACCCTGTTCGGACAGCTGCTGCACATCGGTTCGCTCGAGGTGGTGGGCGGAGTGGGATTCGCCCTCGGCAGCGTGTTGATGCTGCTGCTGTCGGCAATGCTCCCTGAGCGCACCAATCCCCAGGAGTACCTGGTCGACGATTGGGATCACAGTAACGAAGCGATACAGCTCGACTAAGCAGTGCTTGCGATACTGGCCGGAGTGGTCGGAGGCGCGCCAGCTTGGCGTCTGGTGTGGTTCGTTGAGCGACGCCACCGAGCGTGGAATGGGCTCGCTCCGGATCGGGTAGGTTCCGATGACCCAACGAAACGAGGAGCGGTCATGGCTGTAGGAATTCGCATCAAGCTCGCTGGCGTGGACGCTGAGCAGTTCGACAAGCTGGAGGCGGCGATCAATCCGCGCGCCGATCATCCCGACGGGCTCATCTTCCACGCGTCGGGTCCGATCGACGCGGGTTGGGGCGTGCTTGACTTCTGGGAGTCACGCTCGCAATTCGACAGTTTCGCAGCGGGGCGCATTGCCCCCGGGGCTCAAGCCGCCGGGGTCACAGCCGAGCCGGAGATTCACGAGTTCCCTGTTCACGAGTACCTGTCGCGGTAGGACGGCGCATCGAAAAGGCAGCGCCCCGTTTTCTGCTGCCTTTCACCCTCATCCCCGGCGGCCGCCAACAGCTTCGAGACCTGTCCCGCGCCAGCCGTTGGGTTGACCGCCGAGGCTGAGGAAGAGCCCGACGGGCAAGATGCGCCGACACGCTAGCTCTTGGCCGGAAGGTACGCAGCGCGGTGTCAGCGAGCTACGTTGACGCGATCAGCATAGTTGGGCTCGATCTCGCGCAGGTCGCTGCTCCGCAAGGCTGCAACACCGACGCGCGGCGCTACTACGGCGATCTGTTGGCCGACGGACAACTCAACGCGCCAGCAGACCGCCGCCTGGACCACGCCGGCGAGCAAGTCATCTGGAACGCGGCGTTGCCCGGCGTTCGACGGTTTTACACCAAGACCCGTGGGGCAACCGGATCGAGCTGCTGGAGTGATGCCACAGACAATTGTCTGAATGGAGCTAGCCGGACTCGAACCGGCGACCTCCTGGGTGCGATCCAGGCTCGCTGGACGCCTAGATCGTGGTAAAAGGTGCCGATTAGCAGCGGGTTTGTGAGTTAGCCGCCGCACCGAGATCGGCGTGCATACACGTGGATTGCTGCCGATTATCGCAGACTCAGGCACTTGTCGCGATAAGTGCCTGAACTAGATCCTGTCAGCCTGGTGGCTTTGCCAGCCGCCTGAAATGATGGGATTCTCAGGAGCCGCTTAGCCTCGAAAGCAGGCGCGAGATTCCCGGCCAACGAGACGCTTGGATCTCGTCCTGTGCGGGAGCGAGGAGCACCGCGGGGAACGTCTGCGTTCATAGGGAAGCGGTAGTCAGCGGCGTGGCGACGCCTTCAGCGCAGGGCGGCGCGCAGCTCCGCCGATCGGAGTGCCCGGTCGCATTCTGTGTACTCCAGCACGACCGTCGACAGGTGGTGGGCGGCAGAGTGGAGCGCAGCCTCGCCGTAGTGCCGGCGGAGAGGCCCGCGCATGCATTCGCTGAGGGCATGGCGGGCTTCGCGATGGACTTTTCGCTCGCGAGCACGCTTGCTCGCCGAGCCATGCCGCGATGCGTTCGTTCTGCGTGCCGTGTGGTGCCCTCCCGCGTCAGGCGGTCTGACCGGGCCCGCTACGGCAGAGCCGAGACCTCCGCCGTGGACAGCCATCAAGGCGCCTGTCGTCACGGTCGCCGCGAGCGCCGCTTGCGACAGCACTCCCGCCAGCCCCTTCGCGCCGCCAGCCTTGCCCGCCAGAGGGCCACGGACTCGCAGTGCCCTCAACGCACGCGCCGCGGCGCCCAGAGGAGCGCCGAGACCGAGCGCGGAGAACGAGGCATCCGCCGAGAGAGTCCGGCGTGCGCGTATGAGCAGCGACTTCACGGCGGAGATCGTCGTCTGCTGGCGCTCGGCGATCTCGCCGTAGCTGCGACCTTCGAAGGCATGACCGACAAGGGCGTCGCGCTGGCGCGCCGGAAGCTCGTGCACGGCTCCCATCAGCCAAGCAATCCACTCCCCCTGCTCCACCACCGCAGGCACGCTCTGACCGGCAGTGCCGTGGCCGCGCTCATCGATCTCCTCTGTCGTCCTCGCGCCGCGAATCGCGTTGACAGCAGCGTTGCGAACAATCGTGAACAGCCACGCCCGCGGATGCTCGGGGTACGTGCCTGCCGTGATCGCGCGGTGGGCATTCAGGAGCGACTCCTGGACGACATCCTCGGCCAGGCTCGCGTGCTCGCCTAGCTGCCGCTCAGCGAACCGCGTGAGCTCGCGCCGGTGAAGCTTGACGAGATCCTCGAACATTTTCTCCCGCTCATCTTCAGCAGACCTCATCAGACTCCCTTCCAAAACGATCAGGACCCCCATAGGGATCTTCCGATGGTCTAGACGTCGTAGCGACAAGAAGGTTGCGCTCGAATCTCAGAAACCTTGCCCGCGCGGTCATACGGATTGCCGCTGGCCGTCCCCAGCCATCGGAGCGCCCGACGGCTGCGTGATACACAGATCTTGTCAGCTTGGTGAAAGGGACGCGGTAATCACGCTCATAGCCACCAGCTACGCCACCCTGTAGAAATAACCCCACAATGACAATCAAAGCCATTTACACAAAGAAACTGACAGACCCACCAGAAGGCCGCGTCTCGATTGCGGGCGATCAGCTCGCGCTCGGCCCTGACGGGGCATTGCGGAAGCGCTCGCCCCATCGGTCACCAGGCTCGATCCTCGTCCCAAGCAGTAGTGTCGATGGGGCGAGCAAGACGACTGCTTAGAGCGTCCTTGCGGCAGTCACGCACGGCCGTTTGGAGGCTCCCGCTTCGACCTGCGATCCAGGTGTGAGGCTGTCGCATCGACGCCCTGCCAGGTCTGGCAAAGCGACTAATTGTTGTCAACCGGCCAGAGCTGCGGATCCAGCAACAAGCCCTCGGCATTGCGAGCTGGCCTTGCCGACGATGTCGCCAGGCGCGGACGCCGTAGCTGCCTGATCCGATCAGGTCGCCGGAGTTGCGGGCGGGGGCTTATCGAGCCGGTCGAACCGAAGGTCCATGATGAAGTCCTGCAAGTCGAGCCCCGCCTGTTCGCAGTACTTCTTCATCTCGTACCAGAACCGCCAGCCGTCGAGGGTGTGGTGCCGACCCATGATCGTCCTTCCCAGTCCTCCTCGATTCCAGCAATGTGGTGCCGATCCAGCATGTCGAGGTGTGCCCCGAGGCGCTTCCCACGAACGCCTGTTGCGAGCTCAAGCTCGGTGATGGGCAGGGCCACGTCGTCCCGAGCCAACTCGCCGCGCTCGACTATCACCAAGAGCACGCCGCGAGTGTCGAGCGGCAACCGACGTAGACGCTCGAGGTAGGGATGCAGCAGCTCTAGGTCCCAGCTGAGCTCGTCATCGGGAATCTCCCAGGCTGCGAGCGTCTGGGGCAAGCGGACCACGGCCTTCTTTGTGATGTCGATGATCGAGCTTTCGGCAATCTGTTCGGCCGCTCCCTCAAACTGTTCCTCGGACACCGGGAGCTTTCCTGCGGCGAACCCACAGAAGCGCAAGATCGAATCGATCACCCGTCCACGTTCGCTGCCCGGCACATCCTTAAGTTCGAGGGTCGCTACCCGTGCCGCTTCGCTGAGCGCTTCGCACAACGCCGGCCCGTGATCCCCAATGTCGAGCAACCGGTCGACCATCGCGTCATCGGCACACCAGCCGAGCTCGGGCATCAGTGCCGAGAGGCGACAGACGCGCGTCAGCGTAACGTCGCTGTCAGCCGGCCTGACCCGCTCGGGTGTCTGCTCGACGCGCCAGCGGTACTGCACCAGTGGCTCGAGCAGCGCGCTACGCGCACCGTCCCTGAGCCGTATCAGCACGTCGGCGGGGATACTCGTCACGAGATACATGCGTTTCTCCTTGAGTCGCGTTTGATCGGGGAGCAGTGGTCTAGCTCGACCCGCCAGAGAACTTCAAGCAACCTGGCCGCAAATCGCCCACCGCGCTTCAAGCGACGTGCGCCGCAATGGGACAGCGCGCGCCGAGGCATAAATCGAGCCGACCAGGTCATCGTGACCTCGCGTACCGGTAGCGCAACGGACCCTCACCGGTCTGCCGCAGCTCGCCCGTCCTGGCCAAGCGCTTGAGACAGTTCGCGACCGCACCGGACGATCTCCCAAGCGCACTAGCCACCGCCGCCGGTCCGAGCGACTCACCCTTTGCGTACTCGCGCATGTGACCGCGAACAAGCTCATCAAGCTCGCCGGGACGCAACCGAACCGGTGCCGGCGAGCGGCTCCTACCTGCCCGACGACCGGATACTCGCCACCTGTCCGGTAGACGACGAGCACCCTCACGACCACCCGCGCGGCGCCTGACCTCGCCAACGCTCTCAAGCCTCGCGAGCGCCGCGCTGACCGTAGAGCGACCCAAACCGACCGCAGCAGCGATCTCCGCCGATGTAGCGTCCGGCCGCTCATTCAGCGCGCCGATCACGACCTCCGCGGTCGCGAACCGTGACCGTACTCGCTTGGCCTCCTTGCCTCTTCCTTGCATCGCGCCAGCTCCTTTGCTCGGGCTGCACCGAGGAACCAGAAGCCGATCAGCGGCACGCCGTTTCCGCAGGACGCGGGCTAGCGCGTCGTACGGAAGAATCGGCGGCGCATCGAGGTCCGTTTCCTCGGTGCCAGGCCCCGGGGCGCTACAACGCCGCCGGGGCCACCTATTTGCTTGGACGGCCCTGAAACCTAGCTCGAAACGCACGGCAAAGCGAGCCCAGATCGCCCACAATCAACAGCAATCCGGCGGCATCCCCGCAATCTCAGGCACTAGTGCCCGAGATCACCCCCGATCCACGCCGATCAGTCGCAATCCCAGCCCCGACGAAACAAGCCGATTTGCAGGAACTTCGAAGAATGGAGCTAGCCGGACTCGAACCGGCGACCTCCTGGGTGCGATCCAGGCGCTCTCCCAACTGAGCTATAGCCCCACGCTCCGCTACGCGGACTCCAGAAGTCTAGTGTGCCGAGCCTCCCGTGGCGCGCTCTGGCTACGACGCCGCGCAGTTAGCGAGTGTGCGGTGGCTAGAGCAAACCCTTGGGTCCGCCCAGTATGGTGTCGGGGCGTATGGGATTGCTCGATGACGCCATCCGCGAGCACCTGGAGCTCAAGCGTCTCAGGGGAGCCGATCCGAGCGAGGTTTCGCGTGAGGAGCAGGACGCTCTTGGGCCTGTGCCGCGCGAAGCGGACGGCGAGGAGCGTGGTGGCGAAGCTGACGGCCAGCAGGTCCCCGACGGGTTGCCGTCTGCGGGAATCGGGAGGGCCGATGACTCGCGTGGTGGAGTCGGCCAGGAGACGCTCGAGATCAATATGGCGGCCGAGCTGGAGGGCGACGCAAGCCAGCCGCCTTCTGCCCCTCGATCGCCTGGATCGGCGGCTCCAATTGGGCATCCGGCGCACCTGCGAAGCGACGCTCAGGACTCCCTGGAATGGGAGATGCCAGGCGACCGGCAGGCCGCAGAGCTCGGTGAGCCGCCGCAAGACGAGCAGGTTGACGAGGAGCCAGTTGATGACGTCTTGGAGGAGACTCCGGATTTCCTACGAGAGACACCCGAGCACGAGCGGCTCTGGTTTGAGCAGCAGCCGCCCCGGGATTTCGACTTCGACGAGTAGCTCGACAGGCGGCGATCGCGCGAATCGAATCGCCGCCCGCGTTTTGGCCCAATGTGTCGGGGTGCCGTAAACTGAGGGCCATTGGGGGCCATAGCTCAGCTGGGAGAGCGCCTGCTTTGCAAGCAGGAGGTCGCCGGTTCGATCCCGGCTGGCTCCATGTAACCGTAGTCAATGCGAACCGCCGGGACACGGAAGGTCGGTTCGATCTGATCGCGTGCATCTACGCGGATTCCGTCGATCATGGTTTGGAGCACGGCCTTGGTGCGCGTAGGCGTGCTGTGCCTCAGCGCCGCTTGAAGCGTGTCGCGTAGGGCGTCGAGTTCGGCGGTGTTCGCGCGCTCGGGTTGCTCGTCATCCTCGGCCGCAGCGAGGTCGGCGGCGCGGCCTTCTAGGGCTTTGGCCTGCTCGCCGAGGCTCGCTATGCGCGGGGCGCAGGTGTCCTCGGGCATGGTGCCGGCCTCGAACGCGCGGAAGTAGCGGTCCATCGCGGCGCGCGTCTTTGCGAGCTTGTCCTGTATGGCGGCTAGCTCGGACTGCTGCTCGTCGTCGCGCTGCGTCAGCCGCTCGTATGCCTGCGTGATTGCCTGCTCGATCAGGTCGTCGTCTCCGAGCACCTTCCAGAGTCGGCGTGTGACGGCCTGCTCTAGCTGCTCGGACGGGAGACGATCATTCGCACAATGCTTGGTGCCGTAGCGTGCCCGCGTAAAGCAGGTGTAGTACGTGTACCGCCCCGAGCGCCCATGCGCCGCTGTCCCTACATACGCTTGGCCGCAGCGCCCGCAACGTATCCGGCCGGTCAGCAGGTACTCGGCCGGGTTTGACGCTCGCCGCGAGCGGTCCTCGCAGCGCTCAGCGAGGATGGCCTGCGCACGGTCGAAAAGCTCTTGGGGGATCAGCGGCTCGTGCGCCGCCGGATACCAGTTGCCGCGATAGTAAATCTCGCCAAGGTAGGCGCGGTTGCGTAGCACGATGATGACGCTCGCTGAACTCCACAACCTGCCGTTCTTGGTGCGGTAGCCCTGCTCATTCAGCCAGCCCGCGAGCGCCGATGATCCGGCCTGTCGATTCACGTAGTGGTCGAACATCACCGGGACAAGGGGCGCCTCAGTGGTGTTGCGCTCTAGGCTGTCTCGGTCGGCGGCGATGTTGAGTCCGAAGGGGCGCTGTCCGCCGCACCATCCGCCGCGTGCTGCCTTGCGCTCAAGGCCGGCGGTGATTCGCTCCAGGATCAGCGCGCGCTCAAACTCAGCGAACACCCCGAGCATCTGCACCATCATTCGGCCTGCCGGGGTGCCCGTGTCAAATGGCTCGGTCGCCGACCGAAAGATCACACCGGCTTGGTCAAGCTCGTCGATGATTTGCGCGAGCCCGCGTATCGAGCGCGCGAGCCGATCGACGCGGTAGACGAGCAGCACGTCAAAGTGCCCGCGCTTTGCGTCTCTGAGCATCCGAGTGAGTTCGGGCCGGTCTACCACCGTGCCGGTGAACTGCTCTTTGTAACGGCGCTGGATTCCCCATTCGGGCTGACTGCTCACGAATGACTCTAGGCGGACGCGCTGCGCCTCAAGCGAGTTGGGCTGGCGTTCCTCATCGGTGGAGATGCGGGTGTATGTCGCCACGCGCACCGGCCCGGCACTCGCGGCCGGGTCGGGCACGATGGCGAGGGATGCACGTCTGCTCATGGCTGCTCCTTGACTCGGGAGCATCCATCTAGATCACATCTCCGGCCGGTTCTCAAGCTGGAAGGCAGCCGCTCGGGACGGGCTTCAATCCACTCGACTAGAAGCTCGGCCAGCGCACGCACGAGCCCCTGTTCCTGCTCGCGGCTCATCGGCAGCGTGCGCCCCGGCAGCAGCCTTATCGGCGCCCCGCTGGCGGGTTGGGTCTGCGGCTGGGCGCCGCTCATGTGAGCAGCTCCCAGCGCAGCTTCTTGCCGGTCGGGTGCGTGTCCGCGGCGGCGCGGCCGGGTCGGTTCCAGCGTCCGCCGCCTGCGTTGGCGTCGGCGAGCGTGAACCCGCTTGCTCGGAGTGATGCGCCGCCCTCCTCGGGCAGGGTGTAGGTGATGACCTTGCGGTAGCCGAGCGCCTTGACTGCCCGCCACGCTGCCCGGTAGAGCATCGAGCAGGCGTTCGGCGCCCCATCGGTGCAGCAGCGGCGGACTTCGGCGGTGAACCCGTCATCGAGCGCCCGCGCGATCGGGCGCCCGACCACAGCGACGCCGCGCAATCGCTCGCCGTCGCTCACGCCGACGACGCTGATGCAGCCGGGTACGGGACGGTTGTGGCGGTGGTATTGCGCGATGTAGGCGTTTGCGACCTTGAGGGTCGTTGGGACGATCGTCAGTCGCAGAGGGGCGCGCTCGTGCGCGTATCTGTTCCTTTGCTTGTCATGTTCTGTCAATTGTCATGGTGCCGGCGGAAAGACCCTTACAACAGAAAAAAGGTCGTTTGGGGCGTCTGCGGGTACACACGGCGCCCCGTAAAAGATTCGGAATTACACACTCACGGCTGCGGGCCAGCGCCACCGTCTGCCGAGGCAGTCCTCGACACGACGGCCCGGCTGGCGCGGCGAGGCGGGAAGCTGATCGAAGCGGCGTTGCTGCTCGCGGGCGGGTAGCAGCTCGTAGTGCTCACCGTCGATGCTGCCCCATACCCACGGCGGGCCGGGCGGTGCGCAGCGCGCGAGGTTCGCCAAGCGGCGCCGGCCGTCGCAGACAAGCAAGACGTTCCCAAGCTCGCGCTGCGGGTCGGCTGCGAGCGCCTGCTTATAGGCGTCGAGCTTCGCCTTCACCCGTCGGGTGGGCTCGGTCGCGCGGTCTACCTCCAGGTAGAACGTGACCTCGCCGTGAGGTAGCAGGTAGCGGCCATAGCCGTCAGGGCGCACGCTCGCTCCCGTGCCTTGCTGCGCCTGCTGCTCGCCAAGCCAGCGATACAAACCCTCACCCGGCCGGGTTAGGCTGTGTTCGATCAGCGCGAGGAAAAAGCACGCGACCGCGCGGCGGTGCTCGAGGTCGGGAATCGACAGGCCCGGCGGCCGACGAGCCGGCGCGCCGATCGCTCGTCGCCCGTTCGGGGAGAGGAACCACAGCGCCTCGGAGCGTCCGCCTCTGTTTGAGCGCGCCGGGTACACACGCAACAACAGGTCATGTGCCTCCAGCTTGACGAGTCGTTCACGACAGGTACGAACACCCGAAAAGAAAAGGAGACGAAGCTCCCGGTCACGAATAGTCAAAGCAGCGAGAGCAAGTGTCATGGCCGCCCGCCACCACGGAACAGGTGTTCATTTGTCGGGGTTTGCCTCCACGCCGGGATCGCTGTGCTGGCGCGGGATACCGCGCGCAGGGGGTCCTCCCTCAGTGGGAGCCCCGAACGGAGGACCGAACGGCGGAACCTCAGCACTCCCCGAGTCGAAGTTGTCACCTGCTTGTTCATCGGCGTGGGCGTGTCCTGGTGGCGGCTGCTCGATACGGCCGTAGCGCTCACTGATCGCCGCTTCCACCGCCCGGCGGTCGCTCGCATTGGCGCGGGCGCGACCACGGACCACGCTCGCGGTATCGCCCCGCGTGGACGGTGGCGGTGGCGGTGGCTCGGTGGTCGCGGTTGCGGCTGGTAGCTGGTGATGTTCGTGCGCGACGCGGCAGGCGATCGTGTGCGCTGAGAGATGCAGGAGGTCGTGCGCGTCCAAGCGCGGCTGGAAGTGAACGGCCATGCGTTTCGCGTCAGCGGCGCCGAGCCCGAAACAGAGCTTGGTCTGACAGTTCGCGTCAACGGCCTCGGCGAGCTCGCTGTCTTTGAGCTGCGCGAGGTTCTGGTGCGCGAGCACCATCCCGACGCCGTAGCCGCGCGCCTGCGCGAGCGCTGTTGCCATGCCTTGTGGCATGTGGCAGAAGCGGTGGCACTCATCCACCAAGCACAGGAACGGTGGCCGGTCGCTGAGCGCGATCGGCCCGAGGCGCTGCGCGGCCTGCCACGCGCGATGCAACAGCACCGAGCCGATCAGGTCTGCGGCGTCCTCCCCGAGCGTCTGCGGGAGTGACACGAGCAGCCACCGGCCCGTGGTGATCCGCTCGGTGAGGTCCGGCGCGGCGGGCTGGCAGAGCATGTTGCGTAGCTGGCGGTTGCCGAGCAGCGCCCGCAGCTTGTTCGAGAGCGGCGCGAGCGCCTGCACCCTGGCCTGCTCGCTGAGCGTCTGCCACTGGCGCCAGAACACGTCCAGCGCTACGGGGTCACTCGCGCGATACCGGGTCCGCTCGCCGGGGTCAGACAAGAGCGTGAGCACGTCTGCGAGCGTCGGTGCCGGCCCGGCCGGGTCACGTCCACACAACAGCGTCGTGAGCGCGGAGCGCAGGATGTCCTCTGTGCGTGGACCCCAGAACCGTGAGAACAGGCGGGCGAAGATGCCGCAGATAGCGTGCGCGTGGGCGTCACCGTCGCCGGGGGTGCTGGCGAGCAGGTTCAATGCTGGCGGGTGGCTCGTGTCGCCGAGGTCGAGCAGGTCAACGTCCTCAACTCGCTCGGCCGGGATACGGGCGAGGGTCAGTGTGGTCAGCTCGCCGGTGGGGTCGAGCACTATCCCGCCCATGCCCGCGCGGATCGCCTCGACGGTCATGTTCAACAACAGCGTGCTCTTGCCGCGCCCGGTCGGGCCGAGCACGTGCGCGTGCTCCAGCAGCCCCGCCGGCTGCACTCGAATCTCGCGGTCAAACCCGGCGTGGTCGCTGCGGCCGAGCAGCAGCCCGTGTGATGGTGCGTGCGCGGCCGGCGCGATACTCCGAGAGGGTGCCTCGCTGAACGACAGCGGTGCGAGCGCGGTTTCCTCCGGGACCGCGATCAACGCCGCCGCCTCGCTGCTGCTCAAGAGCAGTCGTGGTTTCACTGGCGGCAGGCAGAACGTCATCCGCCGTTTGCAGAACGGCTCGAAACTCTTGTGTAGCCCGCCGAGGTCATGGAACTGCCCGAACGCCGCGAGCAGGCCGCCGAGCCGGCCGCCCGCGCGACGCCGCCCATCCGCCCATGCCCCAACACGGAGCGTCGCGGCGAGCAAAGGCTGTGCGGCCTTCGCCTCGATCGCCTTCGCGCGCTCAAGCGAGAACGGGTCCGCCCGTGTCTGCTGGCCCGCTGGCGGCGAACCGGGCAAGAACACGTCGATGAACTCAAGCAGCAGCCCGCCAGCCGCTTGAAGCGCACGCAACGCCACGTCCGGTTGCAGACCGCGCCCGGCACGCAGTCGCCGCGCCTGCCCGCGCGCCCGGTTCGCCGACGAGCGCGGTGGCGCCTGCAAGACAAGCTGAATCGCGCCACCCTCGCGCGGTTCGTGCGCGCGTAGCGCCGCCAACAACTGGCCGGCAGGATCAACACGATGATCGACCCGCAACGGCAAGAACCGCGAGCCGCCGGGAGCGAGACTCGCCACCCGCATGTGCTCGCACATCTCGGCAGGCGGCCCCAGCCCGACCGTCTCGACGGTGACGCCGCCGAGGCCCTGCTCAACCGCAGCGCGGACCTGCGCCACCGCCACACCACCCGAGACGAACAAGCCGCACGCCGCACGATCCTCAGTCGATGACAACTCCAGCGCAACCCACGGCGCCGGCCCAAGCAACGGGCGCGGCAGCCCGCCCGCAACCGTGCTCATCAACGACTCGACCGCCGCCCGCGACACCTGCTCGCCAAGGCGAACCTCAAAGAAGCGGCCCTCCGCCGCAAGACGACGACGCCCCCACACCCGCCACACCAAAACCAGCAGGAGCACCGCGAACGCGAGCACGAGCAGCGGCGCGAGCGTCCCGAACACAGAGAACGAGTGGTGAGCAAACGACGAGCCCGCCTGGCGCAGCGGCCGGTCTGGCGCGCGCATGAACCGCTCAGCAGCGCGAGATGGGCGAAGAAGATGCTGTGTGTCGTGATTTCTCATATCTGTTGGCTCTGTCTCCTTTCGTAAAGAGAGCGTCGATTACGGGACAGCCAGTGGCGGCGGCGAACTCCGACCCAGGAGCCCTCCCAATAGGAAAAGGTGCTTTCCGGGGCTCCTGCGGTACAGCCCGCGAAAACTTCGCTAGTGGGTGGGCATCTAGGTAAGGTCGATTCAGGCCCCGTTTTGGGACAAGCTCGCCAAATCTTTATCTCCGCGAACACCCAAATAAGGCTCGATCCGAGCCCCTGCGGTACACGCAGCCCGGTCGTGTCAGCGCTCTGCCAGTGATCTGTCAGCTACGTGCAAGCGATTTGCCAGCGGGCGAGAGCGCGGGAGTAGGCTCCTCAGCGATGACGACGATCCTGGCCTTGTACGGCGCGCTCATCTCCACCGCGCTTGCGATCGGACGACTCATTGCGTGGCTGTCCGCTTCAAGAGCACGGCTCACTGTCCGCGTCTTCATCTCGCCACTCGTGGTTGGCTCAGACGGACGTGTGAGGACGACGAAAGAACACGGGCATCCGCCCGTTCAGGAGGGCGCAGCTCGCGAGGTGATCGTCGTCCGGGCACACAACCCCGGAAAGCGGGACGTGCAAGTGGCTCGCGTGGACCTCATCAGCACAGACACCGGCCACGCCGAGCACCTTTCTCATCTGCCGATGCCGAGAACCATGACACCCGACGCCGTTCAGTTCTGGTACACCGGCTTCAAGAAGCTCCCGAAAGACCTGTGCGCCCGGATCACGCTAGTCGGCGGCAAGGTCTTTGAGAGCCCTCGCTACTCCGAACTACGCGGCTACATGGACCCGCTCGATCCCATCGCCGGCCGCGCCGTAACCGGAGGCTGACACGCCAGAGCTTGTACCGAGCAAATGACTGATCCCTTCTCATATCTGGTCACTGACGCGCTCGCTGCCCTTCGCGGCCCGGCTGTTTCCGTGGCGAGGATCGACCCAGATCAGAGCAACAATCCCGGTCTATACGCCGTATTCGGCTCGGCTTCGACGTGGAGAGAATTGCGGCTGGGTGATCCGCCCGACGATCGGCCGCTTTACGTTGGCAAGGCGGAGAACACCCTTGCCGCGCGCGACCTGCGAGGGCATTTTGGTGCTCGTCGGCGCGGTGTCCAATCCCCAACCGGAAACTCCACGCTGCGTTGCTCGCTCGCTGCCTTGCTTGCTGCTACGTGTGGTTATGAGGGGATGCCTCGTAATCCGAACAATCCGGGGTACTTCTCCAACTACGGCCTGTCGTTTGCGCATGACGACGATCTTTCAACATGGATGGTCCAACGGCTCCAAACTTGTGCTGTGGCCACATACTGTTGATGACCTCGGCGCGATCGAGACGGCAGTCCTTGTAGAGCTTGCCCCTCCGTTGAATATCGAAAAGGTCGAGACGCCCTGGCGTAGACAGGTCAAGGCGGCGCGCCAGACGCTCGCACAAGAAGCTCGCGCCTGGCGGCCCCAGTAGAGCGGTTTAGCTAGCCTACGGCGCTCAGACTTGGTGCTCGCATCACCCTCGGGCTGCGGCCCACGCACGAGTCGTACTCTGGCGGTGGCTCGGCAAGGATTAGCTGGCTCTCCACGCCGTTGTGAGGCTCGATACGACACGACTTCGCGCGGAACGCTGAGGGTGAAACGCCGTAGCGGCGCTGAAACGCGCGGGCGAAGTGCGACGGGTGGCAGTAGCCGACCCGGCTTGCCACATCGCCTACCGGGATCGCGGGCTGTGAGAGTAGTTCGGCGGCAGCGTCCATCCGTCGGGCCGTGAGGTCTTCATGGAATGTGCTGTCGCTGAACTGAGCGTATGCCCGCTGGAGTTGCCTGGGGGAACTGGCAAGCGCCCTCGCAACCGCCGTGACCGTGAGGGGTCTGCGGTAGTGGCGCTGTATCGCCACGCGTGCCATGAGGTACAGGCGGTGGCGATCCTTGAGCGTGTGCGGACGCTGGCAAGTCGCCCGTGGCCTGTGCGCTTTCGCCGCGGGGGGTACTGCGTCCAGCCGGAAGTGCAGGCGAAGGAGCTGGTGGACACGTCCGCGAGTGAGATTGAACCGTTCGCCAATCTCATCGAGGGAGAGCCCGACGACCGCGCGCAGGCGGAACATCTCAAGCTCGCGCTCTCCTTGTATGTGTCCTCCGGGACGTGAGAACGTCAGGCCGCGACGGTGTAGCTCGCGGACGATTTCGTATAGCTCCGCACCCTTGCTGAACTCGGGGCGCTGGATCAGCCGTCCCGTCCCATGCTCACGGAGCCGGTCAATCTCGTAGATGTCGGCTACCTCCAAGCACAGGCGAGCGGATGGGCTTAGGTCAAGCTCGGTTATACGCATGATTCCTGGCCCCCTTTCAGAGCGTGAGTATGCGGTCGAGGTATTTGGCGACTTCGGAGGCGATCGACCGCCCGGCGCGGCGTTCGATCAGCCCGGCGGCCTCCAAACGGTCCAGCGCGTCGATGATGGAGCCCTTGTGCTTCTTCTTGGCGCCGAAGGCGTGCCAAAGCTGCTCGACGGTGAGCGGTCCTTGCCCGTCGTTGCCGCGCACGATCAGGCTTTCGAGGACCGCACCATCCCAAACGTGCTCGTGCCGAGAATCGGGGTCTGTGCGCTGCGTGATTTCGTGGTAGTAGACGGCGGCGTGCGTCGCTGTCGCCAGGTCGTTCCAACGGTGGATAAGGCCGGCTACGCGCAGGCGTTTGAGGCTCGCCGGGACGTGGCCGGGAGTG
>Ga0307477_10001367_pt1 | contig 20875 bp, 12 predicted proteins | sample atmos_gasesECM2C_FD_203316 | JGI IMG/M metagenome (GOLD analysis project Ga0307477, IMG submission 203316) | Hardwood forest soil microbial communities from Morgan-Monroe State Forest, Indiana, United States - atmos_gasesECM2C_515 | ecosystem: Environmental > Terrestrial > Soil > Temperate...
CGAGAGCGCGCCGATCTCGAGGCCCATGGGGGCGTAGACGCGCTCGAACTCGTCGGGGCGGTAGCCTTCTTTTTCGAGCGCTTTGTATACGGACAGCACTTTGCGTTTGCTGCCGATCATCCCAACGTAGCGCGCTTGCGTGCGCACGGCCCAGGCGAGCACGCGCATGTCTTCCTTGTGTCCACGGGTGACGATGACGAGGTACGTCGATGCGTTGGGTTGAATTTTCTCAAAGGCCTGCTCGTAGCTGGTGAAGACGTCTTGCGCCATGGGGAAGCGCTGGAGATTGGCGAAGGCTTCGCGGTCGTCGACCACGCCGATGGCGAAACCGGCGGAGCCGGCTGCTTTGGCCATGGCCATGGAGACATGGCCGCCGCCGAAGACGTAGACGATGGGCTGCGGAAGAATCGGCTCGACGAAAATTTCCACTGTGCCGCCGCAGATCAGTCCATTGTCGTAGCTGGCTTCGTTGTTGAGGTTGAAAACCATTTTGCGCGGCGATTCTTTTTGCATTACTTCCTTGGCCGCGGCCCAGACGTCGGCTTCGACGCAGCCGCCGCCGATGGTGCCGACCAGCGAGCCGTCTTCGCGGACGAGCATGCGGGAGCTTTCGTAGCTGGGGATCGAGCCGTTGGTGTGCACGATAGTAGCCAGCGCGCCGCGTTGCCCGGCGCGCCGCATCTTCACGATTTCCTCAAACAGGTCCATATCGTTATCCGTAATTCACGCTACGCCGCGCCAGCCCCAGTGTCAACGCGCTTGCGTCTCCTTGCTGCGCATGGCGGACAGCCTAGTAGGCTGTCCCACTGTGATCACGTGCGCACTTCGGCGTACGCAGGCTGTTCAAGCGGGACGGGTCGCGTTCGGGGCCTGGCATGTCGAAGGTGATCTGGGCCGGGGCGTTGGGATATTCCTTGGGATTGAGTTCGCGGTCGATCGCGGGAAAGGAGCGCAAAGCTGATTGGTGATGTAGGCAAGGATGGCGGTGCGGCGGGGAGAGATTTTGTTTTCCGCGAGGGGAGAAGGCGGGCAAGGAAGTCGTTGATGGGGATGGCGGAGGGAAATTCCTTGAGGTCGCCGGTGAGGGAAGCGGGAGTGTCGGCGGCGGTGTCGACTACCGCTTGTGCTGCCTCGCGTTTTGATTCCCTGGAAACTCGCGCATTAACATCAGGGGCTAATCGCGTAGCCGTATGCACGAATGGTTTCCACGGCCTTGCTTCGGCTTCCGGCGTCCACTTGCTTCAAAATTCGGTGGATGTGGTTTCTCACGGTGAACTCAGAAAGGCTCAGGCGAGAAGCGATTTCTTTATTAGTCAGACCTTTCGCCACGAGGCCGACGAGTTGTTGCTGCCGCAACGTAAGATCAGGCCTTGGAGCCGGGCCTTGGACGGAGATTTCCCGAACCGTGTGCGCAACGAACTGGAACAAAGTGAAGCAAAGTTCAGGAGGGCAAACCGCTTCGCCTCGAAAGACGGCGCGCACCGCGGCAACAATGTCTGAAGCAGAAGCATCCTTCAACAAATAGCCTGTCACACCGGAACGGACGGCAGCCATGAATTGATCTTCGTCTGATTCCATTCCGATCAGGATGGCCTTGAGCGCCGTCTGTCCTGCCCTCCCCCGGGCCATACTCACCGGAAGCCAGCTTGTTTGAAAAGAGTCGGTGATTAGAACGTCGCATCGAGCATCGAGTACTTGGCAAGATGCCGCCTCAGAATGCCCGCTCTGCCCGACAACGAGAAGATCAGAACGCTTGCGCAAGAGCCGCGGAAGGGCTTGACGCAGAAGGCGATTCTCGATCAGCAGGAATACGCGGATCAAGGAGCAAGCGGCTGAGTTGCTCAAGGGTTCCATATTTCTTCCTACTGACGGACACACAGCCCAACAATAAGCGCCCTCTCAACGACGCTCCTCTCGATTGGTGCGGGCAACGATAAAGTAAATGCTTCAATACTGTCAAGGGCTAGCGATTCTCAGGCAATTTGAGGTCCAGCGCGGGAATCTCCTAATGTCTTTATTTTGTTGACTTTCCGCACTAGTTAGTCGGCGCGGGCGTCTGATACTTTCAAAATTACACAAAGAATTTTCCCATACCCTCACTGATAGTTCTCACGATGGACAGTGTCCAAATTTGGATAGGTCAAAATGGGTACGCACCAAGGCTCACTCGATATCTAACCTAAGCTCCGACCTAATCAAGACCGATAGCTCTCTTTTGAATCTTACGCCCACCGCCTGAGAGTCCGCATACTGCCGCAACACGGAGTGTGCTATGGAAAAGTCTATCCGCGTTCTCGTGGCCAATCACCCTCGGCTCATGCGCGAGATTATTCTCACCACTTTTGCGGATCAACCTGACATTGAAATTGTTGGTGAAGTCGAAGATGAGTCGGAGATTTCCGCAAGTGTAAAGAAGACCCTGCCAAATTTCGTGGTCATTGCCCTGGATCAATCGGGCAAAAGGCCACGCATTTGTGATGATCTGCTCCGCGAACATCCGGAAGTGCGCGTCATCGCGGTCGCGCCGAAAAAGAACTCCGTCGTTTACTACTGGGCTTCGTTCGATATCCATTCAAGCAATGTCGAGGCGTCTGAAGAAGGGATTTTGAGTGCATTGCGAAGCAATATCGCCACGAAGGAGTTGAATTGAAGGATTCGTGGCCACCACTGGGGTGGAATTATGTTTGAGCACGACACGTTGAGACGAATCACAACCAGGCTTACCCTGGCGTTTTTGTTCTGCACGCCAACGTACGCACAGCAGCCTGTCCGGCCTCCAGATATCATCTCGGACAATCTTGACCGGGTAGCAGCCTCCGCCGATCAGATTCTCGCCGTCGTGAATAACCAAGCCGGTCTGATGGTCGAGTTGAAGCGCCTTCTTGCCCAAGACGCGGGGGCCAGCGGACAGATTCTTGAGGAGTCCGATCTGACGGATGTAGCAGTAACCCAACGCCTGCGCTCGGATCTGCGCGCCCGCGTGCTCGCAACGCACCTCCTGCAGCGGTATGGCTATCTCGTGCCTCGAGTGAATCCCGATTCTGACCTCGAAGCAAAGCAAAGGCTCACGCGCGCCTCAACTGCGAGCCTCCCGGAGGATCGTGAAAGTTTGCCGGCCGGCCCGGCTTCTCCACGGCGTGTGCCGCGTCCCCTACAACGGCCCGAGGATACTTCGATTAACGAGATGACGCCTCCGGTTAGCACAGGCCTTTCGCAGGCACCTCCAGCGAGTCCAGGATCCCCGGCAACCGTGCTCACGTCCTCGCGCGTCGAGATGAATCCACTGAACCATTTGCCATCGGTGTCTCAGATGGACCAATCATCATTCGACGCCGGGATGCCTTCGACAGAGCGGGCCTCCGAACGACCTCCAGCAGTGCGCAACTCCGCTCCTGCAGGCACTACCGCGGCGGAGCCAGTCAGCATGGTGCGTCGACCCAATCCTTACGCGGATGTGCCTTCCTTATATGACCTCTACGTACAGGCGGAGGCGCCCACTCGGCCCCTTGAGAGGTTTGGCCTCGACGTTTTCCGCAAAGGCGCGGCAAATCCAGATTATATCCCCATGGATCTTCCCGTTGGACCCAGCTACGTAGTCGGACCCGGCGACAGTCTTTCGATAGACCTCTGGGGAGGAATTTCGCAACGTCTGCTGCGTACCGTGGACCGCGAAGGGCGCGTGGTTCTCCCGGAAGCGGGGCCGGTCCTTGTCTCAGGGCGATCGCTGGGAGAGGTGCAGGAAACGGTGCAGCACATTCTTAGAACGCAGTTCCAAGACGTTTCTGCGGACGTTTCACTGCTCCGGCTGCGCTCGGTGCGCGTATACGTTGTCGGCGATGTCGCTTCGCCGGGCGCGTATGACGTGAGTTCGCTTTCCACTCCTTTGAACGCGCTGTTCGCCGCAGATGGTGTGACACCGCAGGGTTCCCTCCGGCGGCTTCAACATTACCGCGGAAATAGGTTGATCGAAGAAGTAGACGCGTACGACCTACTGCTCCACGGCATTCGCGGGGATATGCAACGACTCGAGAACGGCGACTCACTGATGGTCCCGCCGCTTGGTCCCACAGTGACGGTAGAAGGCATGGTGCGCCGCCCCGCAATCTACGAGTTGCGTAATGAGAAGACACTGTTAGAGGTACTCGATCTGTCTGGAGGAATTCTCCCCGCTGCGACACTCCGGCACATTGAAGTCCAACGCTTGGTAGCGCATGAAAAACGCACGATGCTGAGCTTCGAAATCGGCGATACCAGCGATTCCGAAGCGGTTCGCGCGCAAATGAGCAGTTTTGCAGTACAGGATGGCGACGACATCCACATCTTTCCGATTGCGCCTTATAACTCGGCTTCCATTTACCTCGTAGGACATGTACTGCGCCCGGGCCGGTATTCGTACAAGCCGGACATGAAGCTCACGGACCTCGTGACTTCCTATTCTGACCTGCTACCGGAACCTTCGACACGCTACGCCGAGATCATTCGGCTGCATGCACCGGACTACCATCCAGTTGTTGAGACTTTTGATCTAGCAAGCGCTCTCGAACATCCCGATAAGGCGCCTAAGCTCGAGCCGCTCGATACGGTGCACATTTTCGGACGGTACGACTTCGAGGCTGAACCGGAAGTGCTCATCACCGGTGAGGTCCGCGCTCCGGGGCGGTATCGCACATCTGGTCAGCAGCATTTGCGTGATGCGATTTATCAGGCTGGAGGTGTGACGCCGGATGCTTGGCTTGATTCCGCACAACTATTCCGCCGGCAGCTCGACGGGACAACGCGAGTGTTCGCCATCAATCTGCACGATGCGCTTACCGGCGACCCCTTGAACAATGTCTTGATTCAGCCGCGTGACCGGATCCTGGTGCACCGTCAGCCGCTGCAAGTTTCGCCGGCAATCGTCTATGTGCAGGGCGATGTGGCGCGGCCGGGACGCTATCCACTCACCGAAGATATGCGGGTTTCAGACCTACTGCGTTCTGCCGGCGGATTGCTGCGCAGTGCGAATCCCGATGCGGGGGACCTTACTCATTATGCCATCCCTGGCGGTCCATCGGGGGACCGCCCGCCATCTGGACACCATGACCTGAATCTGGCTGCGGCTCTTGTAGGAAACGAAGACCAGAATCTGTCTCTCCATGATGGCGATGTGTTGACTGTGCCGCAGCAGGCTGGTTGGAACGACATCGGTGCCGTGGTCACCTTGCGTGGAGAAGTACGCCAACCTGGTACGTACGGCATCCGTCCGGGGGAGCGGCTAAGTTCACTACTGAAGCGTGCTGGAGGATTGCTGCCGACGGCGTATCCGCGCGCCGCCGTCTTCGAGCGGGACGATGTGCGCGAACTTCAGCAGAAGAGTCGCCAGGAGCTGATCCAGCGCCTCGAGCAGGAGTCCACCGTCGTGAAGACCTCAGCATCCACGACTGGAGCGGAGGAAGCTGCACTGCAACAGGCAGCCATCGAGCAGCGCCAACGGGTGCTGGATGCACTGCGGAGAACTCCGGTATCGGGTCGGTTAGTGATTCATCTTCGTGCTGACCGCAAAGGTTTTGAAGGTTCTCCTGACGACATCGAGCTTCGTTCAGGTGACTCGCTAATAATCCCCAAGCAGCCAGGAGCAGTGCTGGTCATCGGGCAGGTGTACAACGCCAACGCCCTCACCTACGCACCGGGGATGAATGCTGGCTGGTATCTCTCCCGCGCGGGAGGCGCAACGAGGCTTGCAGACAAGGGCGCAACCTTCATAGTCCGCGCGGACGGTTCGGTCACGAGCGGCAAGGAGGGTGGCTTTTGGTCTGGAGGTGTGCTCTCCGCGACGATGGGTCCGGGCGACACGATTGTCGTACCGGAGAAGCCTGTTCTTGGCAGCAGTCGATTGAAAAACGTTCTGTCGGTCGCGCAAATCGCATCGTCCGCCGCGTTGGTTGCGGCTGTCGCCATTCCCTGAGGGCACATGATGATGCGACGCCACATCGGGATTCTCGGAGCGGCGCTGCTTTTTGGCGCTAGCGCAGCTCGCGTGGCCTTCGCACAGGAGGAAGGGACGGGACCCGCTGCATCGGAAACTGCTCGGCCGGACCACAACCCTTCTTCAAGTGCTGATAGCGCGCCGGAAGGGAACGCAGTATCGAAAACATCTCAGGTAACGAGGATGGGATTGGTGGGAAGGTTCGTCGGCGATCAGCGAGAAATCTGGAACAGTCCTGCAAGATTCCGGTTGTCTGATACTGATTGGCTCGTCCCGCTCAGTGGAATCACGGCAGGACTGTTCGTCACCGACCGCGATTTCAGCAAGCACCTGTCACAGAGTCCTGCAACAATCAGCCGCTACAAAGCGCTGTCGAACGCAGGTGTGGGAGCACTTCTCGGCGGTGCGGGCGGAATGTGGCTCTTGGGCCATGTCTCGCGCAACAAGCATTGGAGTGAGACAGGATTCCTTGCTGGGGAAGCAGCCCTGAATAGTCTCGTCGCAGTTGAGGGATTGAAGTACTCGCTGCGTCGCGAACGGCCCTATCAGGGCGATGGAAGCGGTTCATTTTTCCAGAACGGAGGTACTTCGTTTCCTTCGGAACACTCCGCCGCGGCGTGGTCCGTGGCCAGCGTGATCGCTCACGAGTATCCCGGTCCCCTGACCAAGATCGCCGCGTACGGCTTGGCTTCTTTGGTCAGCATCTCCCGCGTGAAAGCTCATCAGCACTTCCCGTCGGATGTGCTCATTGGCAGCGTAATTGGAAATCTTGTGGCCCAAGAGATCTACACCCGTCATCACGATCCTGATCTCGGCGGCGCGGCCTGGCAATCGATAAGCTCGATCTTTCGAAATAGAAGGGAAGGCTCCTCGGCGGCTAATCTCGGCTCGCCCTACGTACCCTTGGATAGCTGGGTCTATCCCGCGTTCGACCGTTTGATGGGATTGGGGCTGGTCGACAGTGGATTTGCTGGCCAGCGCCCGTGGACTCGCAGCGAGTGCGCCCGTCTGCTGGGCGAAGCGGAGAGTAAATTGCAATCCGGCGGCGATGAGCGATCCGAAGCCGGCCTTACCGTTGCTGCTTTGGAGAAAGAGTTTCGAACGGAGCTTGAAGGCTCTCCGGGTGCGAATGCTTCGACGTTCCGGCTCGAATCGATCTATTCCCGGGTCGAGAACATTTCCGGGACGCCTCTTCAAGACGGGTATCACTTTGGCCAGACTCAGATCAATGACTTCGGCCGGCCTTACAGCGAAGGCTGGAATTCTGTTACGGGGTTTTCGAGCTACGCCACCAGTGGGCCTTGGGTCGTTTACGTACGCGGAGAACTGCAAACGGCTCCGGGGACGCCGGCATTGCCATTTTTCGCGCGGCAAGCAATTGCGTCAGTCGATAATCTCCCGCTTCCCCCCGCCACGCCCTCAGCGCCCGTGAACCAGTTTAGCTTGCTGGACTCCTACGTCGGTCTCAACCTCCGGAATTGGCAGGTTTCTTTTGGCAAGCAAAGTCTTTGGTGGGGCCCAGGGGACGGCGGGCCAATGATGTTCAGCGACAACGCTGCTCCAATCACCATGTTTCGAATAAACCGCGTCACCCCACTCAAGCTGCCCAGCATTTTCGGTCTGTTGGGACCCATGCGAACTGAGTTTTTCCTGGGCCAGCTTTCGGGATATGAATTTATTTTCAGTCCTAATGGTTTAGCCGGGCAGTACGGCCAGTCACTAAATCCACAGCCGACCATCCATGGTGAGAGGTTCAGCTTCAAGCCCACTCGAAATTTCGAATTCGGTTTTTCAGTCACGACAGTGTATGGAGGCCCAGGGTATCCGCTCACTTGGCACACATTCTTGAACAGCGTTTTCAACACTGGGAATACGAAATACTTGGGAGCCCCTAACAAACCTGGGGATCGGAGATCGGGGCTTGATTTCAGCTATCGGCTCCCTGGCCTGCGCAGATGGCTGACCTTTTACGGCGATGGCTTTACGGAGGATGAGTATTCACCCATTGCCTACTCCGACCGTTCCGCTTGGCATGCGGGGCTCTATCTATCTCAATTTCCGGCCATCCACAAATTGGATCTTAGGGTCGAGGGCGTTTACACCGATATTCCCTATCCCACGTATGGTCCGGGCACGTTCTATTCAAACACCACTTATCGAAGCGGATACCGAAACGATGGCAACTTGATCGGAAGCTGGATTGGCAGGCAGGGTCAAGGTGCGCAAGCCTGGACCAGCTATTGGCTGACTCCCCGGAACAAAATTCAATTCAGTTACAGGCATCAGAAGGTCAGCCAGGCGTTCATCCCTGGCGGAGGCACACTGAGTGATGTTTCTGCGTCCGCCGATTTCTGGGTGCGTCCCAGTGTACGGGTTGTCGGTTCCGTTCAATACGAAAACTGGACCTTTCCTGTTCTTTGGCCGGTGCCAAAAAACAATGTAATGAGCTCGGTGCAGGTGTCCTTTTCGCCGGGCGCTTGGAGAAGTGGAGCGGCGAAACGGGATCCCTGATTACCGGAATTCGGCGAGCTCGCCTGAATCCCGGCTGTAGAAGTGAAAAAGATCGAGGCGCAGAGACAAAAAAGAAAATGGCACAGTTTGGAACAAAGCCGCAGCCAGAAATGGCGCCAGCCGCAGATTTCGGTCGTGTGTCTGCAGCTCAGGTATGGATTCCAGGCATGCGAGAGAGAGCTGTCTCGAGGCTGCGCCTCCTGTGGTGCGAGCGAAGGTTTTTGAGCCGAGCTGTCGCTGCAGGTTTGCTTCTGGGCACTCTGTTGGCATTCCTGCTCCCGAAGAGATTTGAATCAACGGCGCAGTTGATGCCCCCGGATGGTCAATCGAATTCCGGGATGGCATTGCTTGCTGGACTTGCATCGCGAACAGGGAACGGTTCAAGCCCGTTCGCTGGCGATCTGCTTGGTATGAAGAGTTCCGGTGCGCTCTTCATTCGAGTGTTGCGCAGTCGCACGGTGGAGGACCGCCTGATTGAGCGGTTCCAGCTGATGAAAGTATACGGTGCGCGACTGGACGAAGGCGCCCGCCGCACCCTCGCGGAAAACAGTTCTATTTCAGAAGATCGCAAGAGTGGAGTTATTACGATCGCAGTCATGGACGGCGATCCCGGTCGCGCCGCTGCTCTCGCGCAGGGTTATGTGGAAGAGCTCGATCGGGTGGTGGCGCAACTTTCCACTTCCTCGGCGCGAAGAGAAAGAGAATTTCTCGAGGATCGCCTCAAAGCAGTGCAGGCGGATCTGGAGGACGCCGAGAAAGAATTCGGCCAGTTCGCCAGTAAGAACACCGCGATTGATATCAAAGAGCAAGGCAAGGCGATGGTCGACGCCGCGGCGAACCTGGAGGGGCAACTCATTGCCGCGAAATCGGAGCTTGAGGGTTTGAAGAAGATTTACACGGAAAAGAACATACGCGTTCGTGTAACCCGGGCGCGAATCACTGAGCTGCAGAGCCAGCTGGAACAAAGCGGAGGTAAAGGAGAAAGCAATTCCTCGCCGGACAGCAGCGGTTCAGGTGATTCGCTTTATCCCTCGATCCGCAAGTTGCCTCTACTCGGAGTCGCCTATGCGGATCTGTATCGCCGCACAAAGGTGGAAGAAGCGGTGTACGAGGCGCTCACGCAGCAGTACGAATTAGCCAAAGTCCAGGAAGTCAGAGAAACGCCCACCGTGAAGGTGCTCGACCCGCCAAGCATTCCCAAGCAAAAATCGTTTCCCCCGCGTCTAGAAATTATGTTTCTTTGCACTTTTTTGGTCTTCGCAGGAGCTACCGTGGTGACCCTCGCCAAAGCGCATTGGGACGGACTCGACGCACAGGATTCCGGCAAAGTCCTGGCGCGGGAAGTTTTGCAAAGTGCGAATGCGCACATGCCGTGGGCGCCGACCAACGGATCGCGCTTGCAAGCCATGACGCACCGGATTTGGGTACGGGTTCGAAGAAACGATTCTGCAAATGGGACAGAAGACTCGCAGGATCGGCTGTAAGTTATTGCAGCAGAGCTAGTTAGACAAGATTTGGCCCTGTGGGTGACGGGGCGAAGCTGTATCTGGACTCTGACAAAAGGACGCGTAGCGTGATAGCGGCTTCCACTTTCTCATCGGTGAATTCTGAAGAATTTAGCTGGCCGTCGGCCCACGCCGAGCAGCGTTGGTATGCTGCTTACACTTGCGCGAACCACGAAAAGCGCGTGGCCGCCGAACTCGGAGCGCGGGCCGTCGAACACTACCTCCCTCTGTACAGTTCGGTGCGCCGCTGGAGAGACCGCCGGGTACGGCTCGATCTGCCCCTATTTCCAGGTTACGTCTTCGTACGCGTGGCCCTGCGCGACAAGCTTCGCGTTCTTCAAGTCCCGAGTCTCGTGCACGTAGTCAGTTTCAACGGTCAGCCGGCGGCCCTTTCGGATGATGAGATGGAAGTCCTGCGCAGGGGTCTGACCGAGCAGTTGAATGCGCAGCCGCACCCGTACCTGGCGGTGGGCCGGCGGGTCCGCGTAGTAAGTGGTCCGCTGGCTGGCTTGGAAGGCATCATCGTGCGAAAGAAGAATCGCTTCCGCTTTGTCATCTCACTCAATCTGATCATGCGCTCCGTTTCCGTGGAGCTGGACGACGCGGATATCGTACCCGTCAACTAGAGAAACCAAATTATCTCCAGCGTCTTGCCATGACTGCATCGCCACAAAATCGCAGTTTGCATCTGACCGGGGGCCGTCTGCTTGCCGGCAATGTCATTTGGAACATGATCGGTAATGGCGCTCCGATGATCGTGGCGGTTGTCTGCATTCCGATTCTCATCCGGGAATTGGGGAAGGAGCGCTTCGGAGTGCTGGCCCTGGCTTGGGCGCTGATTGGGTATGCCAGCCTGTTCGACCTGGGACTGGGGCGGGCGCTGACGCAGTTGGTGGCAAAAAGATTGGGGGCGGGGGAGGATCGGGAGGTGCCCACCCTGGTATGGACTTCGCTGCTGCTGATGCTGCTCCTGGGCTTGGCGGGTACTGTAGTCGTGGTCTCGCTTTCGCCGTGGCTGGTCCATCGCGCGCTCAATGTACCCGTAGCGCTCCAGCGCGAGACGCTGAATTCCTTCTACTTGCTGGGGCTTTCCATTCCCGTGGTCATCAGCACGGCGGGCCTGCGCGGCTTGCTGGAGGCGCACCAGCGATTCGGGATGATCAACGCATTGCGGATCCCCTTGGGTGTGTATTCGGTTGCCAGCCCACTCTTGGTGCTGCCGTTCTCCAAGAGCTTGTTCCCCGTGGTTGGCGTACTTGTGGTGGGGCGGCTGATCGGCAGCATAGCGCACGTGCTGCTTTGCTTTCGGGTCGTGCCGGAATTGCGTGAGCGAATCGCCTGGCATGGCGCCGCCGCGGGTCCATTGCTGCGCTTCGGCGGCTGGATGACCGTCAGCAACATCGTGAGTCCGCTGATGGTTACGATGGACCGCGTCCTGATTGGCGCACTGGCGACGATGACGGCGGTGGCTTATTACGCGACGCCGTATGAAGTTGCTACAAAGATCTGGTTCATCCCTGGCATTGTCCTGCCCGTAATGTTTCCTGCCTTTTCCGCCAATTTTGAGCAAGACCGAGAGCGTACGGCGAGCCTTTATCGGCGGTGTGTCAAATACATGTTCTTAGTCCTGTTCCCGGTGGCTCTCCTAACCGTAGGGCTGGCGCGGAGCGGTCTCACGCTGTGGCTGGGGGCGGATTTCGCGGAGCACAGTTTCCGGGTGCTGCAATGGCTGGCGGTGGGGGTGTTGCTTAACAGTCTTGCGCAGATACCCCTCGCGCTGGTGCAGGGTGCGGGAAGGCCGGACCTCACCGCGAAGCTGCACCTGATCGAACTGCCGTTGTATCTCCTGGCGTTGTGGCGGCTGATTTCCGCGTATGGCGTCGAGGGAGCGGCGATGGCGTGGACGGCGCGGGTGGGGGTTGACGGCGCGGTGTTGTTCGTGATGGCGCATCGCTTTTTCGGGGCTAACGCAATGGAAAGAAAGGTAGTTGCACCCGCGGGGGCGAGAGAAGTTCCTCGATTGGCTGGGGATTGAGGTACGGGATGAGTATACCCCCCCTCCCCCCCCCAGGGTTTTTCATAAGTGTTCATTCTAAAGGTAGTTAAAGTCGTTTGTTTTGATACACTTTTGCAAGTGTTGATTCTAAAGCTATTTAGCGCTAGCCGGCGGGCCCAAGGGCAGCCAGGTTGTGACTCGATATACACACAGTAGTATTGCACGATATCTATATAATGTCAAGCCCAAAGTTAGTACCGTTCGAGCGAATTGCAGCGTGGAGGAACGGGGACGCGATTGACTCCGGTTCCCCAAGCCGTGCAACCGGCGCCGGATTGGAGACGGTAACGACAACATTGGAACACACTGCAATATTGCCGCTGGTGTCCGTGACCTGCACGCTCAGGGTGTGCCGTCCATTGCTATATTTGGTCGTATCCAGCGAGTAGGAAAACCCGACATTCACTGGTAAGGAAGGATAGATTGCTGCGACATCTGGGCGAGGTGATCCGTAGCTGGCTGTGCCATCAATCATGCCATCAACCAAAATCTCGACTTTGGCGACCTCTTCGTCGTCGAAAGTCCATCCAGTAACAGGGGTGACGCTGCTGATCGTGTTCCCCGGCCGAGGTTCGTCCGTAGCTTCAAACGGTGTGAAGATGTCGGGCGCGCTGACGCCCTGGTGCAAATCGTAGACACTCTGGCGCGCCGTCGCGGCGTCTCCTGCTATTAGATAGATGTCGCCTTCAAAAACAAAACCGGGTCCGAGGGTCAGGTTGCCTAAGAGGGCAAAACAGTTGGTTGCGCTGTCGGTTGGGCTACCAGGCCCCGGGTCGGGTGCGGCAAAACCGCCAAGGTAGGGGTCTTGCGATGGTACATAGACGGTCAGGCCGATATTTTGTGAATCTATGAGCGCGCCCCAGCGCTCGGGAATGTAAAGAGGGGGACTGAAAGACGGGAGGTTAGGGAATTGTGATACGGTCAGCGCCCCGTTCGTCCAGGGAGCATCGCCCCCGTATGAGACGAAGCGATTGTAGGCTTGGTTGGTATACACCGCTGGGAACTCCTGCGAGGTGTTGGTGTGCTGGTCGTTGCCGAGATACGTAACCTTGTAATGTACTTTGAAAGTATGCGGCTGGCCCGTGACCAAAGTGATTGTCTGTTCGACCAGCACGTCTCCCGCAACCGGGTGACCCGGACCACCGCCAAACTTTTCGGGAAGCCATTGCAGCGGCTGCGCCTTGGTGTAGAGCGAATTTGAAGTCAGAGCAAATTCAATGGTCGGAGTGCCTTGGTCATAATGATCTCCCCCGAGCGTCGGGTTCCAGCTAGCAACGTTGGTGTCGCGAAAGTCGATTTGCACTTCGCGTCCGGTATCATGCCGGTTCACGAAGTTGGTTCCATTCAGACTGACCTCCACGATGCTCCCGCCCCACATGGTCTCGAGGCCGATGCGCGAAGTATCGGAGGGCGGGCCAGATTCCAGGTAGAGCACCGATCCGATCTGAAACGTACGCACCATGGCTGTTGCCGGAGACGGCGCAACTTGTCCGCAGCCAGTCGTCGTACAAGCAATCGCGAGAAGTGAAAGTAGCAAGGTACCGGTCAGCGCCGCAGGTGACTTTCGATCTTGTCCGTGAAGGCTGCCCATCCAATCCCCCGCGGAAGAGAGGCACACGGGTAGCCACCGACACGGCCCGCAGTTTTTCTAAGTGATTGCTGACAATCGACTTCGGCTTTGGATTTCTGATGAACGTGATGTGGAGAATGTTCGACGTGTTCCAAATCTGGCAAATCGTTTCAAGATGAAACGGGTAGTTGCATTGGTATTGGAACTCCATCCGACATCAAACGGCTGGAGAGCACATGAAGATTTGAGAAATGAATAAGACGCGTTTGTCGGTCGCAATGTGCACGTACAATGGCGCTCGCTTTCTGGGAGAACAACTGGAAAGCGTCGCGGCGCAAACGAGGGTTCCCGATGAATTGGTAGTTTGCGATGACCGGTCCAAAGACGAAACGGTGGAGGTGGTAAGGGCTTTCGCGCAGCGAGCGCCATTCACTGTGCGATTGGAAGTCAACGCCACGAACCTGGGGTCGACCAAGAATTTCGAGAAGGCGATTCAGCTGTGCCAGGGAGACATCATTGCTCTGGCAGACCAGGACGACGTGTGGAAACCGCGAAAGTTGGCCGTCCTGGAGAAAACGCTGGAAGAACACCCTGAGGCCGGGTATGTCTTCTCTGACGCAGAACTGGTTGACGTAGCAGGTCGACCCCTCGGTCGGACCCTATGGAACACGATTCGGTTCCACGGCTCCGTTCTTAGGAGCTTCTCGGAAGGTAGACAGGTCGCGATTCTCTTGCGGCGTGCTGCGGCGCAGGGGGCTGCGACGGCCTTCTGGTCAAGGTTAAACAGCGTACTGTTACCGATATCGCCGCACTTTGGTCATGACTACTGGATTTCGTTGCTCGCCTCGAGCGTGGCTTTGTACGGTGTTGCGATACCCGAAAAGTTGATTCAGTATCGGCAGCATGACCGTCAACAAATAGGCCCCGGGTCAAAGTCGGTCGTCGAGAAAGTCAGGCGTGCTCGCGAGGAGGGGGCCAAGGGTGCAGGCCCATATAATCGCACAACGCAAGGATTCCAGGATGTGAGAGAACGACTCTTGCTAGCGACTTGCAAAGGATTGAGTTATCCGCCGAACCATCTATGTTTAATTGAAGAAAAGATCGCGCACTGTGCGCATCGTGCTGCGGCGCATTCAACGCGTGGAACGGCAAAATTCAGCAAAGTCTTCTCTGAAGTGGTTACAGGTAGATACGATCGGTTTTCAGATTCGTGGCGCAGCGTAGTCAGGGATTTGTGTTTCTAGAAGAGCTTTGAACGGGGATGGTAGGAGCTACGATGGTGAAACGGCTACCTCAGTACCGGTCCTCTGGACGCTTTTTCCTTCTGCTGTTTGTTATGGGACCGGTGGTTCTCGTAATCGGTATGCTCGGTTCTTTGCAGAATCGGCAGGGAAGTATCTTGGCATGGGAAGGTGCTCCTGTAGCAGCTAGAACGTATGAAGCTGGCTCACGGCTGTATCTTGACACCGGAACGGTCAAGGTGGGGCTCGAAACCTCTTGGGGAGGGGCAATCGTGGAGGTTGTGTGGCACGGGATGAACTTCGTGAACGCCTATGATACCGGGCGGGAGATACAGGTGGCCTTGTATGATGGCGACGCTTACCCTCGATCTTGTGGAGACTGTATGGACGCAATGGGATGGGATCCCGTTGAGGGTGGGGACAGGCATAAGCGCGGCAGTCCGGTGTTAGAGCAGAAGCTTGGAGGGGACTTCCTGTACACCAAGACTCGGCCTCTTCACTGGCATCCCGATAATAAAGGCGGTGGCAAGGACCGACCTGTTCCCAGCGACGCGGAAATTGAGCAGTGGGTATCCGCAATGCCCGGATACCCGTCGGCGGCAAAAGTGCATTACAAGATTAGCTACCTTGGGAAAGATCAGCATGCGAATCATGATCAGGAGTTCCCCGCTGTTTATGTAAATTGGGACTTTGGGAAGTTTGTCCATTATGACGGTACGGCACCGTGGACTAATGACGAAGTCAGCTTCTTTACTATGCCCGACCGTCCGAAGAACAGCCCTCCGCTTTACACGTCTGAGCACTGGGGCGCCTTTGTGAACGGTCAGGGGGCTGGCCTAACAGTCTTTGCCCCCGATCAATATCCGTATGCTTCTGGTTGGAACCGGCCCCCGGACGCGGCGAAGAACTCGGGTACACACTACTTTCTGTTTAGTGCCCCTTTTTCGTTCGGTCCTGGCAGTGCGTGGGAGGGGGACGTCTATCTGTTTGCCGGAGACTATAAGGATGCGCGACAGGCTATCTATTCTTTGCGAAAATCCCTTGCGCCTCGCGACAATCTCCCACCCTTCGGCGTGGTCGATGAGCCTAAGCCTCACAGCAAAGCAAGCGGAACTTTGGAGGTGAGGGGATGGGCCTTGGACAATAGAGAGGTTTCCAAGGTGAAGGTTTATTTAGATGATCGCCTGGTTGGAGAGGCGACGTATGGCACCCCAAGGCCGGATATCACGCATGTCTTTCCTCACGCTCCCGCGGGGACCGGTTTCCGATACCTGCTGGACACCACGCAGTACTCAGCCGGAGCCCATTTTCTTGGTGTGAACGCGGAGGACAGGGCGGAGAACGTTGCAGTGTTTCGTAGGATCCCGATCGAAATTGAGAACGCCAACGCCAAATAGCAAATTAGGCTGATCCGTTTCAAGTGTTCCCAGTAAGCCAGGGAAAGAAGGCACCCATGTCTGTTCTTGTCCTGTTGACACTCCTGGTGCTAGTAGTCTTGAACTACTGCGCATGCCGGGACGCTCGCTATCCGCCGGTTCTCATGAGCGTTGTTTGGCTTATTGCGATGACCCTTTACTACCTAAGCCCGCTGGAGATCAACACCATCGGGGTGCTGACCGTTTTAATTTTCATCTCGGCAGTCCTAGCTTTCAGCTGTGGGGGCTATTTGGCTCTTGCCTTGTCCGAAAGTGGCCAGGGGACGGAATCTCAGCGGTTAGCGCTTCATGCATTCTCTTCGCCGCACCCTCGGCTGAAGAGAATCTTCTTGATTTTATCCGTGGTGATGTTGCCTTTGATGGTTGTGAAGGCTTTTCAGATTGCCTCTCAGTCAAGCTCTGAAGTCTTCTTCATCGCTCTTCGTTGGGAACTGCAGGCAGACGATTCAAAGGGATTCGGATATTTCGGGTATGCGCCTCTCCTGAGTTACTTCACCACATTTATCTATGCGATCGAGCCTCGCAGGAGCAGATGGGAGAAGTTACAATATTACGTTTCGTTCGTAGGGTCCGTGGCTTACGCGGTGTTGAGTACCGGACGGACGTTCTTCTTTCTCATCGTCGCCGTGCTGGTGGGTATCTCCTTGATACAGGGAAGGTTCAGACTAAGAACTTTCATCCTGAGTGCGCTGCTATTCCTTCTCTCCTTTGCATTGCTCGGGATCTCGATGGCCAAAGGAGCTGACCCGGACGAATCTTGGGCTGACAATGCTTCCTCGCTCGGAGAGTCACTTCTGACTTATGCAGAGGGTCCGATCCCCGCTTTCGACCAAGTCGTTCGGAAACACGAACCTCTGGAGTATGGCAAGAATACATTCATCGGTCCGCTCAACATAGTTCGTAGGCTAGCCGGGAAGAGTTACCTTTCGCCAATCCAAGAAGAGGTGGACGTACCCTTCCCAACAAACGTGTATACAGGGATTCACCCGGTGTACAAGGACTTCGGCATAGTCGGAGTTGTTCTCGCATTCGCCATGGTTGGCGTAGCATCGACATTCTTTTACCTGAAAGGTCTGGCGCGCGACCCTCTGCACACCTTCTACTACGGTTTGGCGCTGTTTCCGCTACTTCTTATTACATTTTCGGACCAATGCTTTGCCCCGATGATGACCTGGATCATGTTTAGCTTAGCGGCTTACCTGTATTTTCGAAGTGGGAGAGGACGCCAGGAGTCCGCGACTCTGTAACGAGAAGGTTCGAAGGGAACGGCTGCGGGCGGGCTACCTTCTTAAGTGTTCAGGATATCTGCATCGCTCAGAAACCGATATGACAGGTCCCGTCCCCTTTGCAGAGCGAACTGGAGGTGCTACTCAAGTGGTTAGGGTGTTCCTTTGTCTATGCTTGTCAATGTGTGTTCTGGGCTTGAGTTGCGTTGCTGGAGCGCAAACTCCGGCGCAGCCAGCAGCGGCGACGTCACAGCCGTCAGTGCCGCGGCTCGTCAAGTTCAGCGGGATGCTGAAAGACGGTAAAGGCGCGCCGAAGAGCGGGGTTGCGGGAGTGACGTTTGCAATTTACGCGGAGCAGGAGGGCGGGGCGCCGCTGTGGATGGAGACGCAGAACGTGACATTGGATGAAGGCGGTCACTACACAGCGCTATTGGGAGCGAACAGCAGCGAAGGGGTGCCGGTAGAATTGTTTGCGAGTGGCCCTTCGCAAAAGGCGCTCTGGGTAAACGAGTGGCGAGAAAAGGATAACGCACCCTTCGAGGCTCAGGGTAAAGAGAGGTGGCTGGGAGTGGAGGGGGCGGATATCCATGCGACGGGACGGGTGTTGCTGGTGAGCGTGCCGTATGCGTTGAAGGCCGCGGACGCGGAGACGCTGGGGGGAATGCCGGCATCGGCGTTTGTGCTGGCGAATGCGGGAGGCGGGGTGAATGGAACAAAAGCAGATTCCTCGCCTACGCTCGGAATGACAACAGGGGCGAGCGGGACGGCGACCGGGGCGGGCACGGGCACGACAGGGGGAAGCACACAGGCAGGAATGCCTGTGCCACTAAAGACCAAGGCCGCCACCAGTTCCGTGCCGAAAAGCGCGGCGACTGCGGTGGTCGACAACGATTTTGTGGCCAAGTTTGATCTAACAGGTAGCCTGGTACCGTCGGCAATTCTTGAAGCCAATGGAAATGTCGGCATTGGCACGAACAATCCACTGGCACCGCTCCATGTGAATGGGAATACGCTGCTGGTGACGAGTGGAACGACGGCCCAGACGCAGGTTAGCGGGGCGGCGTCGAGCGGGAGATTTGGGCAGGATGCCAACGGGACTTTTCTGGCGAGCGACACTAACAGTTCATCCGTGCGTTTCCTGACGAGCAATGGAACTCTGAACGAATGGATGCGAATCGGGAGCACGGGGAGCGTGAACATCGGCAGCGCGCAGGCGGCGAAGTTTGGAGAGGCGGTGTTTGCGCCAGACAACCTGGACAGCGTGCATTCGTCTATTGGACAGGCCGGATCGCAGTATCATTTCCGGCTTTCGCGGGCAACCCCCGACGTGAATGGGTTCAAAGACTTCCTCATTGCGCCGTACAAGTACGGGATGGCGATCGAGTATCCCGGGACCCTCGAAGTTTGGAGCACACATTTCTCCGTTCACTCGAATCCGATCTGCCCTTTGTGCGGTCCGCCAAACTTTTGGGTGGGAGATGAAATTGATTCCGGCGGGCTATGGGCAACGGCATGGAGCAATGGTGGAGGCACCTCTAGTTTTACGCAGCTTGCCTCGGATCGCTTTGACCATACCAGCCACGGTTCGATGAATTTTATCGTGCGAAACACCACGGACACATTTAAGTTCGATGTGGGGCCATTCGGCTCCGAAGTGATGGCGGGGCAGATTTCCGGGACGGCTTCGGCCTCGAAATTGGATCTGTTCAATGGGCCGGTGCAGGCGACGTTGCGAGCGCAGAACGGGAGTACGGTGGACGCGGAGATCGGGTCCACTTCCAATCATCCGTTGAGCTTGTTTGCGAACAACGGCGCGGGACGAGTGACGCTGTTCCCGAGCGGGAATTTCTCCATCGGGAACAACACGGACACGGCGCCGCTGGCAGTAGGGACGACGGGACAGTTCCAGGTGTCTTCGGCGGGAGCGGTGACGATCGGCGGGGGGACGGCGATCACGCAGCACGTGTCGACGACGGCGGCGCTGGCGTTTGCCGGGTTTGCGGCGCAGTCGTGCAATACGCTGAGCGTTGCGGTGAATGGTGCGGCGGAGGGCGACGCGGTGGCGTTGGGAATCCCCAATGCGGTGGGATCGCTGGACGGAGTGACGTGGTTCGGGTGGGTGAGCGGCCCGGGCGTGGTTAGTATCCGGGGCTGCAATGCGACGGTGAATACGGTGCCTGCTCCTGCTGCCGCAAACATCCGGGTGGATGTTTGGCGGCACTGAAGCTGGCTCGTCGCAACTCAAGAGCCAGGGCCCCAGCGGCTGAAGCCTTGTTGATTTGGCATCAGTTACGGCACGGCTGAAGCCGTGCCCTGACACAAAACGAGGGTTGGCACACAGACCGTAGAGCTGGTTCGTCGTAGAACTTAAATTCCAGGCTGAATCTAGCGCATGCGAATCCTGTTTCTTCCCAAATACAGCCGTCAGGGTGCGAGCAGCCGATATCGGATTTGGCAATATGTGCCCCTGTTCGAGCGGGCGGGGCATGAGGTTGAGGTGCAGCCGCTGCTGGATGACGGTTATCTAGGGGAGCTTTACGGAAAAGGGCGCCGGGGATGGCGGTGGCTGGCCTCAGGTTATGGACGACGATTGCTGGGCGCTTTCCGGTTTGGCCGATTTGACGCGATCCTTTGCGAACAAGAGATGCTGCCGTTCCTGCCGGCATTCGTTGAACTGGCGATGCGACGGAGCACGACGCGATTTTTTGTGGATTATGACGATGCGGCGTACGCCAACTACGCGCGGTGGCCGTGGCTGCGAGGAAAGATCGCGCGGATCATGGCAGCGGCCGAGACGGTTGTTGTGGGCAACACGCATTTGTTGGGTTACGCGCAACAGTTCGCGCGGCGGGTACGCGTAATACCGACGGTGGTTGATCTGGCTGGATACCCGAATCACCGGCAGATTGGGGACGTGGATAAGGTTCGCGTGGGATGGATTGGTACGCCGATTACCGCGAAAAATGTGCGAGCGGTGATTCCGGTGATGGAAAGATTGCAACGCGCGCATCCGAAGCTTGAGTTCCGGCTCATCGGAGCAGGGAACGGCTTTTCGTGCAACGGGCTGCGAGCCGAAGTTCCGGCGTGGTCGCGGGAAACGGAGAGCGAGCTGTTGCGAGGATGCGACATCGGAATCATGCCGCTGCCGGAGACGGAATTCATGCGCGGAAAATGCGGGCTGAAATTGATCCAGTATATGGCGTGCGGGCTGCCGGTGGTGGCGTCGCCGGTGGGAGTGAACCGGGAAATTGTCGAAGAGGGCAGGAATGGATACCTCGCTTCGTCAGAGGAGGAATGGTTCGCGAAGCTCGACATGCTTATTAAGGATGCGGAACTGCGAATGAATCTGGGGGAGGCGGGGCGGG
>Ga0307477_10001368_pt1 | contig 20874 bp, 16 predicted proteins | sample atmos_gasesECM2C_FD_203316 | JGI IMG/M metagenome (GOLD analysis project Ga0307477, IMG submission 203316) | Hardwood forest soil microbial communities from Morgan-Monroe State Forest, Indiana, United States - atmos_gasesECM2C_515 | ecosystem: Environmental > Terrestrial > Soil > Temperate...
GAAGAAGTGCTCGATCTCGCGCAGGACGCGGTCGGGAACGTCGTTCAGGTCGTCGAGGTCGTCTTCCCTCGAGTCGACATCGAGCGCGCCGATGATCTTCGGGTCCCGGCCCTCTTGGTCCCTGGTCCAGAGCACCCCGAGCGGTTTCACCCGGATGACGCATCCGGAGAAGGTCGGCTCCCGCCCGAGCACCAGCGCGTCCAGGGGATCACCGTCCTTCGAAAGGGTTCCCGGGACGAACCCGTAGTCGGCGGGATACACCATCCCCACCGGGAGCCTGCGAGTCAGGCGGATGCGCAGAACGGTCGGATCGAATTCGAACTTGTTGGCCGACCCCATCGGGATCTCGACGATCACGTCGACGAACTCGAAATCTGACGGCGGCCCGGTCACGGCGACCTCCACCAATCGGCACCCGCTTCGTTCGGGGGGTCAGGTGCATGTGCACCTGACCCCCGACGGTCCGAGCGGACGGCGTGACTGACGTCGAGCCGGACCTCGTAGCCCTACCCCGGGCCACCCCGTTTTACACGGTGGGGACGGTGATCCGATGGGCGCGCCGGCCCGACGGGTCGACCGAACGCGACCGCCGGACGCATCCCCGTCGTCGAGGGCCCGTCGGGGTCAGCCAGCTCGAACCAGACGCGCTTGCCGGGCGGAGCGTCCTCGACGCCCCAGGTCGAGGCGATCGCTTGCACGACGCGCAAGCCTCGACCGTGCTCACTTTCCGGAGACGGCCCGACCCGAAGCGCGGCGGAACTGTGATCGGTCACCTCGACCCTGGTCGAAGCGGCCACGCGCACCCGCACCTCGAACGGCGTCTTCGCATGGACGACGGCATTCGTGGCGAGCTCGGACACCAACAGCGCAGCGCGGCGGGCGAGGTCAGGATCGGCGATGCAATCCGTGACGAAGCGCCGTGCCGCCGCCGGGGACGAAACCGCGGGTGGGAATCGACGACGCTCGTCGCACGAGACGAGGTACCGAGGAGTTCGATCGGAGGGGAGGGGCTTAGGCATGGGCAAAAGGGGCGGACACCCACCGTTTGCGCCCGATGGCCCTCTACCCAGGTGGGACCGTTCCGACACCCCCGGCCGATGTCACCACTACCCAGTACGATCTGTTGCGTGGGCGACCAGACCCCGGACGAGGCGCTCGCCTCGCTGGGGAGCACGACGCGCAAGACGCGCGGAGAGCTCTCCGCGGTGCAACGGCTTGTCCTGATCCAGGGCGTGGCCGAACGGTTGGCTCGGTCTCAGGAACTCTCCGATGTGGCCGATGCCGTCGTCGACGTGGCCAAAGCCCATCTCGGGTCAACCGCGGTCACCATCGCCGTGTTCGGGGCCCAACCCTCCGTGCTCGTCCCCCTCAGGACGGTGGGGGAACCCGGGGTCGTCGACGTCCTGTTGCGGGCATCGGCGTCGATGGGAAGCCGTCTGGTCGAGGACCCGTCCGGGGTCCAGGCTCTGTTCGGCGCGAATCGCCCGCGACCGGACACGGATGCCCCGGAAGTCGAGGCACTGGTCTCCTGCCACGACATCCAGTCCTGGGCCGTGCTGCCCTTGGTCGCCAGGGACACGCCCATCGGGCTCGTGGCGTTCGGTTGGCAGCAGCGCCGGAGGCCGCGGCCGGCCGACACCGCCATGTTGAGCGCGATCGCCCATCAGTGCGCCCTGGCCATCGACCGGACGCGCGTGGTGGACGCCGAACGGAGCGAGCGGGAGACCCTCGAGTTCCTCGCCGCCGCGACCCGATTGATGGTGAGCGCACTGGACCCGAGCGAAGTCGTGCGCCGCCTGGTGCAGCTCGCCGTCCCGCGCCTCGCCCCGTGGTGCGCGGTGTACGTCAACGAAAACGACCGGTTGGAGCGGGTGGCCATCGAGGTGTCCGGTCACGGTCCACTGGCGGAGGCCCTTCGCCGCTCCAACGCCATCGCCATCGGATCGGACAGCCCGGTGGCGGTGAGCTTTCGGACGGGCGAGGTCCAGGTCGTGCCCCAGGTCACCCGCGACATGGTGGCCCGGATCTACGAGCCGGACCTCGCGTCGCGGGTCCTGTCGCTCCCCGGTGAAGCGTGGTGCGCCATCGCGATCCCCGTCTATTCGTCGGGACGGGTCGTCGGCGTGATGAGCCTCGTCTCCAACGCCTGGGACGACGGGCCCCCGGACGACGTCCGCCTCGCGGCCGAGGGACTCGCGGGGCGAGCCGGTGTCGCCCTCGAGAACGCCCGGCGATTCGAGTCCGAACACCGCATGGCTCGCCTCCTGGCGGAAGCCCTCATGCCGGCGCAGGTGCCCCTCGTGCCGGGGTTCTCGGCCGCGGCGCGCTACATCCCGACGGGCGGGCCCGTTGCCGGTGACTGGTTCGACATCAACCGGCTGCCCACCGGCGACTTCCTGATCGGGGTGGGTGACGCAGCCGGCCACGGTGTGGAAGCCACCTCGCTCATGGCCCTGTTGCGCAGCGCGGCGCAAGGACTGGCGGTGGCCGGCCACGGTCCCGCCGGCGTCCTGGAAGGACTCAACAAGCTCGTGGCCGAGCACGATGACGAGAGCTTCGCCACTGCGCTGTACGCCAGCCTCGACGTGTCCTCCGGCAAGTTGCAGTGGTCGTCCGCCGGCCACATCCCGCCGTTGTCGTTCCACGGATTCGACGCCAGTTTCATCTCCGGCACCCCGAGCCCGCCCCTCGGGCTTGTCGACGCATCGGTCCGGGACTCCCAGTGCCTCGAGATCGAGCCCGGCCACGGGCTCGTGCTCGTCACCGACGGTGTGGTGGAGCGGCGCGGCGCGAGCATTTCCAGCGGCATGCAGCGACTGGCCGCGGTCGTCACCGACCCGCCGTCGAGATCGGCCGAGCTGCTCGCCGACCGCATCGCCCGCGAACTGTGCCAAGCACCTGAAGACGACTGCTGCATCGTCGTCGTGGTGCGCGACGACGACTCGTAGCACCTCGCTGCCGTCGAAGACCATCCGCTCGACTCGAGCATGATCAGGGAAGATTCCGGGTCGGTCGAAGAGGGACGAGCCGAACTGCTCAGGGCGCGGCGGCTCGCCCCCTGACCGCACCGGGATCGTGCCCCGGCGAGGTGACGGGGGTTCTGTCCCAGGGGAAATCACGTACCTGAACGCAGGTGGTGTCTCCGTGTTCCTGCAGAGCCCGGAGCGCCGATAATTGCGGTGGGCACCCACGCGTCGGTCGTGGACGTCGAGGAGTCACGGTCATGGATGACAGCCCGAGCTCGATGAGCACGCTCGATCCTTGCGACGGTGAGATTTCGTCGGTGTTCCGCGTCGCGGTGCGCGCCTCGACCGACCGCACCGCCGTGCTCGCTCTGCGCGGCGAGGTCGACCTGGCGAGCGCGGCGGAGCTCCGAAACGCGCTCACCGTTTCGATCAAGGTCGGCGTGCGGCACCTGATCCTCGACTGCGCGGAGCTGACCTTCCTCGACGCGTCCGGCGTCGGTGCGCTGGTCGTCGCGTCGACCGACCTCCGGGCCCGGGGCGGAAAGCTGGTAGTGCGCAACCCATCGGTCCCGGTACAGATCGTGCTCGAGGCGGCCGGGTTGGACGACCTCCTCGAGGCGACCCCGCCCAGGTCGGGCCGGGCGCGTGGCTTCGCCGAGGAGCCACCGATATCCGGCTCCCTCAGCCTTTAGGGCGTCACCCTTCTTCGGACCACTCTCCGGCGGCGGGCGAGGCCGTCACGACAGTTCGGGATAGCGGCCGGCCAGGGGGAACTGGGACAGGATGTGGCGCGCCGTCTCCAGCTGCTCGGGTGACAGCCGGGTGTGCCACGTGCCGCTCTGCGCTCCGAGCACTCGCTTCGTCTCGAACCCGGAGCCGGGCGTGTTGGACGATTGCAGATACTCCTCGCAGTCCTCGCTCCACTCCAGGCCAGCCGCGCCAACAAGCCGCCGGAACTCGGGGACCGGGTCGGCACACAGCCGCTCGTGGTCGACCACCTGGAACTCGGGATGGGCCTCGGCCACTTCGTCGTAGGCCGAGATCGTGAATCCCGCCAGCCACACGAAATGAGCGAACCGGTCGCCGTCCGAGGGGCGAGGAGGACTCCCCCACCGCTCCAGACGAGTGGCCACGGCGCGGTCGTCGAGGTACGACAGCGCGTTCTGGAGGAACATCGTCCCGAACCCGACACGACTCGCCAGGACGTCGAGCGGATGGCGGCGGACCATGACGACGTCCGGATCGAACCGGGCCACCAGCCACTCCAGCGCGAGCGGGACACTGACCGACTTGACGACGTGATGGGCGTGCTCGGCGTCGGCGGCGGCCGGCCGGGCGAGCCTCGTGGTGAGACCGAGGCGGAGCGACCTCGACCCGTCCGGAGCGAGGGCGGCGTACTTCTCGTCCCCAGGGATCGAGGCATAGGCGCGCACTGCGACCCGATTGAGCAACGACGGACGTCGGGAGGCGAATGCTTGGTCCCAGAGCCGTGCGTACGCCGGGGGTGGATCCTGGCCCACCTCGATGTTGGGGAGAAGTCCGAGGCGCGCCCGGGCGCGTCCGGCGAACGGCACCCAGTCGAAGTTGTCGGGCTCATGGACGTAGGAGGCGTCGGTGGTGCGGCCGAGGAGCTCCGCCACCCAGGTGGTCCCCGAGCGGGCCGCGCCGACCACGAGGACGCGGTGGGCGCCGGTGGGACCGGCGGAAACGGGCGCGCGCTGTTCGAGAACTCGACTCACGGCCCCACCACCACTGCCGGATTTCGCATTCCCGACGTCCTCACGATCTCGACGACCATAGGCGCAGTGCTCTCATTGTCGGCACGCCTCGGCGCAAACTTTTCCTAGTTCCTGGTGGGGCGGGTGGCAACGCCTCTGAGCAGGGATTTCCCGACGCCCAGGCAACGGACCCACCGGCTGGCGTCCCCCCGGTGCCACGCGGCGGCCCAAGGTGCCGACAACCCGACGGAATCTGTGAGCATGACCCGGTGGACACGGCCTCCTGCCACGACGACGCCCGCGACGACGACGGATCCTGCCGATGGCTCCCTTCGGAGGACCGCGCTCGATCGCCGTTCACCGGTTGGGGGCGCGACCACTGGGAGGCCACCGCCGACCACATCCTGAGCGCGGTGCGGGAGCACACGGACGAAGGCGGTTCGCTCGTGACAGGGTCGCCACGTCAGAACTCGACGATCGGCCTGGAGGGTTTCGCCCGGGCCGGCCTCCTCGCCGCCTATCGCATCGCCGGCAGCGATCGTCCGTCGGTGCGCGATCCGTTGCTGTCGTGGCTGGGGCGGGGCATCGAGGCCGGCACCGACGCGGGGCGAAGTGACGCATGGCCCCGTCCCGTCGACTTCCACCAGTCGATCGTCGAGGCCACCTGGATCGCGATCGCACTGGCCGAGACGCGCCAGGACTTGTGGGACCAGTTCAGCCCGTCCACCCGGCGACAGGTCGCCGCGTGGTTGGGACAGGTCCACGGAAAGGCCGTGTATCGAAACAACTGGCTCCTGTGTCCGGTGATCGTCGAGGCCTTCCTCGAACAGGCGTCCGGTCCGACGGCCGGAGACGCAACCGAGTCGACACTGCGCCGGATCGACGCCATGCACCACCGAGACGGGTGGTACTCGGACGGGCCCGGGGCGTGCTTCGACCACTACGCCGGTTGGGGAATCCAACTTCTGCTGGCGCACTGGGTCCGCCTCACGGGGGGCGACCGTTTCCCGGGTGGCGCGGACACGATCCGCGAGAGGCTGACCGCCTTCCTCGGCGACTACGTCCATCTCATCGGTGCGGACGGCGGGCCGGTGCTGCAGGGACGTTCGCTCGTGTACCGCTTCGCGGCCGCGGCGCCCTTCTGGATGGGCGCGCTGCTCGGGGCGAGCCCGTTCCCGGCGCCGGTCACGAGGCGCATCACGAGCGGCATCGTCCGTCACTTCGTCCGGCGCGGCGCACTCGGCGACGGGATTCCCCCGCTCGGCTGGTACGGCTCCTTCCCTGCCATCGCCGACGCCTACAGCACACCGATGTCGACGCTGTTGTGCAGTGAGGCGTTCATCGGGCTGCTCCTGCCTCCAGACCACCCAACGTGGACCGACACGGAGATGGCCGGGCCCGCCGACCGCCCCGTGGCCCGCGTCCTCGCAACGCCCGGCTTCGTCTGCCTGTCCACCCCCGACGGGGTCACGCGCCTCGCATCCCACGGGTCGTCGTCGAGCGATTTCCCCCACCACCCGGGGTACACGAGGATCGGGTACAGCAACCGCACGGCTCCTGCCAGCGGCACGCTGAGCCACGTCGACATCGACGGCCACGTCACGATCGTGACGCCCGAGGGCGCGCTGCTTCGCCGACGCCGCTCCCGGATCGTCGCCGCCGCCGATCGCTTCGCCTCGTCGACCTGGGTCCCCGAGCCGTCGCCGCCGACCGGACCGCAACGTCCCGGGGCGCGGTGGACGAAGCGCATGGCCCGCCTGACCCGAGCGCGTGGTCGGCGTGGCCCGGCGAAGCGCGACGAACAAGTCGAGACGGCGTCGGTGGCGAGGGTCGACATGGAGCTGCGCGTCACCCACCACTGGTCGCTCGACGGGGGTGTCGTCCGCGACGGCGGCCTGCCCGTGAGCCACGACGTCGAGCCGACCGTGAGCCACGGAGAGGGCTGGTGCGCGATCACCACCGCAGACGGACTGACCGGGGCGGTGGTCGGACTCCACGGGTACGGACCGGCGGGATGGTCGGCCGGTGTCGACGCCTCGCCGTTCGGGCGACACACGGTCGTCCCCTATGTCGACGGGGCGGCGGGTGGCCCGGAGACGCTCCTCGTGACCGCCCACCTCCTCACCTGCGAGCCCGTCGACCCCGAGCAGATCCGCACCGCCACTGTCGTCGAGGTGCTCAGTGCGCGCGCCGTCGCCGTTCACCACGCCGACGGCGAAGACCATGTCGTCCAGCTCTTCCGGCCAGGACCGCTCCGGGTTCGCCTCCCGAACCTGGACCTCGACGGCGTCTACCGGTACGCGCGGTCGTCACCCGACGGCAGCACGTTCTGCATGCCGGCCTTCTGAACGACGCCGGCGGCACCGTCAACCCAGTCGGGCGGCGGGGCCGGCCGGGCGCGATCCCCCGCGGCTTCGCGTAACTCCGCAAATCGGCGGGGAACGACGACACCCTGAAGCTCCAAGGAGCGCTCCCACGTTCGCCGTCGCCACGACCTTTCGTCCTTGACGAACTTGAGGATCCACACGGCTCGGACATCAGAGGACTCGTTGCGGCCCGAGCCGTGGACGGCGCGCTGGGAGTGGACGGTGAAGCCCCCGGCGGGAACCGGATGCGGATGCGCCTGGCTGACGTCGAGACCCACGACTCCGAGGGCGTCGCGGCCGACCGGCTCGTGGTCGAGGAGTCCCTTGGGCGTCTCGGGCAGGAACCGCATACAGCCGTTGGCGCAGGTGGCGTCGACCAGGGCAAGCCAGATCGTGGCAGTGGGGACGTCCCAGTCGGGTTGGAACGCCAGATCTTGATGCAGCGCGGTGTCGGCGCCGCTCCCCGGAGGCTTGAAGATGGCGTGGTCGAACGTGAGCTCGACGGGTGTGCCGAGCAGCCGGCGGGCGGCACGAACCGCCAGTCGATACGCCCGGGTGCGCAAGAGCCTCGGTTCGACGTGGGCCGCGTTGACGATCTCGGGCACGCATCCGGTCCTCGCATCAGGCGCAAGGTCGTGGACCCACGGTGCGGGCAGTTCGTGAGCGCGTTCGAACAGACCGTCGAGCAGCTCCCGCACGGGCCGCAGGGCGCGAGCCGGGACCACGGGCCGATCGACCACCACGAACCCATCGCGCCGGAACCGGGCGACCTCGCCCCGGTGGACAGGCCGGAAACCGGACAGGTTCATGATCTGTGGCCCCCCGAGAACACCGCCCACGCCACGTGACCAGGATAGGCGCAGTCGATCACGGCCCACGGGGGCGGCGGCAGGGCGACGCTACGAACGGCCCCCAACGCTCGCCTCTTCCTGGGCTCGCTCGTCTTCGTGCCGCATGTCCTCGAGTGACGGAGCCGGGTGCCCGGACTCACGCACCGCCATTGAGGCACCCCAGAGTCCGAACGCCGTTCCGGCCATCGTGACCGTCACGACTCCGGTCACGATGGCGCTGCTGGTGCCCGCCTTGACCGCGATCACGGCCACCGTTCCCACGAACACGGCAAGCACGGCCGCCGCGTACAGCAGCGGCATGACGTTCCCGGCGCGTCGGGGGCCATCAGGGTGGGCCGAGTCCATCCTCGCCATGTCTTCGCGTATCGACCACTCCCCCGATCCGCTGTAGCCCGACTCGCGGCGGTACGGACGGTGATACCGCCAACCGAACGGCACGCCCGCACTCGGTGTCGCCTCTTGGGCTCGACCGCCACGGAGGGTAGTAAGCGAGGACCGCTCTCGTACGACTTCGCCTCGCGACCGAGTCGGGTAGCTCGATCGGGTTCGTGCTCTAGGGTGACGGCCCGTGGCGTGGAACCCTCCGGAACGCGGCGTGTGGGCGGAGAAACTGGTGGCCTTCGGCCGCGGCCTCGGCGACGACGGTCGCTCGCTCATCTCGCTCAAGCCCGACGATCTCCTCGCCGCCGCGTTCGCCGCTACGGGCTTGCGGGATACCGGCGGCGACTGGTTCCGCGAGCCCCTCGATCGCCTGTGCGCCGCGTTGGACGACGAGGCCGAGCTGCATCTGCCGGGACGGTTACGAGCCCGCGCCGAACTGCAAGTGATCCTCCAGAACCGTCTCCGCCTCGTCGACCTCTGGCGTCGCGAGCCGGCCATCGACGGCGAGGTGGTCCATGGTCCCATCGTGGTGACCGGCCTGGGCCGATCAGGGACGACCCTGCTGCACGAGCTCTTGGCGTGCGACCCCGACAACCGGCCTCCGCTGCTGTGGGAGCTGGTCCACACGGTTCCCGGAGCAGCGTCGAACGGTTCGGACGCGGCCGGAACCCCGTTGGATTGGGTGGCGATTGCGGATGCCGAGATCACGCTCATGGACGAGATGGTCCCGGCGTTCACGACGATGCACGAGAACCGCGGCCACCTGCCGACCGAGTGCATCTTCCTCTTCGCGCACCAGTTCTCGAGCGACCAATTCACCGGCCTGTACAACGTTCCCAGCTACACGATCTGGAAGAGCGGTGTGGACCAGGCCCCCGTGTACGACTGGCATCGCCGGATGCTCCGGACCCTTCAGTGGGCGACGCCGACGGTCCGGTGGGTGGTCAAGGCGCCCTCCCACCTGTCCTCGCTGCCGCTCGTGTTCGCCACCTATCCCGATGCCCGCGTCGTCATCACCCACCGAGATCCGCTGCGCGTCGTGGGATCGCTGGCCGACACCATGGCGACGCTCCACTGGATGCACTCCAACCGCGTGGCCCACCAGACCCTGGTCGAGTTCCTGTGCATGGGGGTCGAGCTCCAGATGAACGGGGTGACGGCAGAGCGCGATTCCGGGACCCTGCCGCTCGACCAGATCGCAGACGTGCGCTACACCGACCTCGTGGCCGACCCGATCGCCACCGTGTCGCGCCTGTACAAAGAGTGGGGCCTCGAGCTGTCGGACCGGGCCCTCGTCAAGCTCGAGGCGTACGTCGACGCCCGCCATGAACCGCGGGGCCCGGGCGAACACCGGTACCGCTTCGAGGACACGGGCCTCGACCTGGCCGAGCACCGGGCCCTGGTGGCCGACTACCAGGAACGGTTCGGGGTCGCGTCGGAGGTCTGAGCCCGGCTACGGCCGCAAGCTGTCGATCGGCACGATCTCGCACGTCGGGTGCGGGGGGTGGTCGGCCAGCACCCATCGCACGATCATGTACCCCTCGCGCCGCCCCCCCGAGTCCAACCAGTTGGGTACGCCGGGGTCCGTCGGAGCGATCACGAGCCGCCAATCCCCGTCGGGCGAACGCTCGGCGGTGTGGTTGTTCAGGTTCGTGGTGGTGTAGCGGTAGTCGAGGCTCTCCATCCACGCGGTCGCCGTGGTGAGGCCCCAATAGAGGAACTCGCTGGGAGGGTCGTGCACCGTCACGACCAGTGCCTCGCCCTCGCCGAGCACCCACCGCCCGCCGTGATACGTCATCTCGGCATTGCTGTGCGAGCGGACCTCGTCGTCCTGGGCGGCGACGTGCTCCGAGCCGGCCGTGCCCCCAAAGGTATTGACGTTCGACGCCGTGTCGTGCCACATGTTGACCGCCGTCGACGCGACGAACTGTACGAACAGGCCGGCGAATTCCAGCTTGGCTGCCAATTCCTCCACCCCGAGCACCGGAGAGGGGACCTCGTCGATCAGCTCGATCCGCAGGTCAGCCGGCGCGTCGTTCCACCGGTCGAAGAAGGTCTCCCGGACGGCGACCTGTCCGGTCCCGGGGACCAGGACGATCGAGTTCTTCGGCGGTGGGTCGGGCAGCTGGTCGGCGGGAGCGATCACGATGTCGACCTCGCCGTTCGGTCCGAGGTCGAACTGGTCGAGGTGGGCCTGGGTGGTCGTGCCCGTGCGCCCTCCGACCGGTCCTTTGCCGACGGGCGTGCCGAACGTCAGGCCCACATAGGCCGCCTGGCCCCGGGTCCCCTTGAGGCGATAAGCCTTCGTGTCGTCGAGCGCGCAGAAGCCGTACCGCACGTCGGGGTTGTCGACGAGCAGCTTCCGGTACTCGCTCTGCGACTGGAACAGCTGGGGGTGCAGCGGATCCGACTTCTCGATGAACCACTCCTGCGCCAGCGAGCTCAACCTGGTGATCCAACGGTAACCCTCGGCCTCGTCGGTCTCGGTCCGTGGCACCCCCTCCGCGGTCCGAACGGTTTCGATCGCGGCCTCCTGCGCCTCGATCCATACCTTCCAGGCCGCGTCGAGCCTGCTGCGCGCGTCGTCGTTCATCGTCCGAACGCTACCGGACCGGGAGGAACATCGCTGGAGTTAAATGGGCCGTCGGAGCAGGTCACCACCGAAACGAGGACACGTTGGCGGCGAAAAGTTCACCTCCGGAACGATGGCGTGTGCTCGTGACGGGAGCGACGGGGCGAATCGGGTTTCCGCTTGCCCGAGCTCTGGCTCGTGACCACGAGGTGTACGGCATGGCGCGCTGCACCCGCCCGGATGACGCCGAGCGCCTCCTCGGGGCCGGCGTCACGCCCGTCGTGGCGGACATGGCGGAATTCCGGGAGGAGATGGTGCCGGAGGAGCTCACCCACGTCTTTCACGCCGCGGCGGTGACCCGTCAGGGAAAGGAGTCGAGCTGGCACCAGACGTTCGAGGTGAACGCGCAAGCCACGGGACGGCTGATCGCCGCGAGCCGTGGGGTACGGGGATTCGTGATGTGCTCGTCGGGATCGACCTATGCCTACCAAGGCCGACGCCCGCTGCGTGAGGACGACCCCCCGGGCGTTCATCTCGGGACGTACAGCCTTTCCAAGATCGCGGCGGAAGCCGTGACCCGTTTCGCCTCACAAGAGCACGACGTCCCTGTGACGATCATCCGCATCTTCTCGACCTACGGGCCGCTCGGCGGGGCGCCGGCCGACCGACTCGACCGCATCAGAGCGGGCCAAGAGGTGGTGCTTCACCCCGACGCGCCCAACAACTACAACCCGATCTACGAAGACGACTACGTCCGGCTCGGGATCAGGGCGATGGAAGTGGCCACCGTCCCCCCGCTCACCGTGAACTGGGCGGGCAGCGAGACGGTGAGCGCCGAGGACTACTGCGCCTATCTCGGCGAATTGGTAGGGAAAGAGGTCCGGCTGCGGTACGACGACAGGGCCGCCTGGCCACTGTGGCCCGACATCACCTTGATGCACGAGGTCCTTGGCCGTACGGAGGTTCCCTGGCGTGAAGGGATGCGGCGCATGGCGATGGCCCGGACAGGACCTGATCTCCGGACCGACTCCTGACGCTGACGATCCTCGACTACCGCACGCTTCGAGCAATTCTGTCACTTCGCGAGGCGTGTACTCACGAACATGACCCTTGTGCGCAAGCGACGTGAGCTTGGCGGATTCCCCGATGGGGGGCGGCATCGACGACCACGCGTGGTGTTTCGACAGAAGGTTCGAGACCCGAGCAGAGGGAGCAGCAAGACCAAGGCTGATTCGAATCGTCCGTGATGGCAGGCGAGAAACCCACGAATAGAGACCCAGTTGAGCCTGATAGTGACATTCGCCCCGCCCTGTGGAGGAATACCGAAAGACCTTCCTGTTGTCCCTATCTATTGGAAGAGGGTGGGTCCATAGTTGTTCTGACGGCCTTGCAAGGGAGCGTTGCCGCTCAGCGAAGCTTCCTTTCTCGGTCGGCGGTTTCATCCTTTAGGAGCGACGCCTCGTTTGGGCTGGACGACCGCTTTTGGGTTGTCGCCCCGTGCAGGCCCGACGCCTCTTCTGAGCAGTTACATAGGAGAGCGTCATCATGAGGCTAGGGACGGGGACCCATGTATTGCCGGGGACCCATGTGTCGCCGGGGACTCACCCGATGACGGGTCGTCATCAAGAACCCCGATTGCCCGGTCGGCGGTTTTCAAGCGATGACCACGGGGGCGGCGCGACGAGCATGCCGGGACGACGATCATGAGCGGCACCTCGACCCCGGGTGCCGATCATCTTGACGTGCTTGTGGTGGACGATGAGCCGGATGTCGCCTCGTCTACGGCGGACGTGCTGCGCGTGGGGGGCTTCAGCGTGGCAACTGCGGCAACGGTCGAGGAGGCGCTTCAGTTGATCGCCAGCCGCGAGGTGCGGAGCGTGATCCTTGACCACCACCTTGCCGGTGAGGAAGCGGGGAGTCTCCTGGACAAGAGTCGGGAGACTCCGCCCATCATCGTCATGTCGGGGTTGGGCGCTCGGGTCCTCGCCGAGTTCCAGGATGCCCACGGCGAGCGACTCTTCGCGTGCTTGTCCAAGCCCGTGTCGCCGCCCGACCTCATCAACGTGATCGCCGCGGCCGTCGGTGATCGACGCTCGTGACCGGAGCAGACGGGCCCGGCAAGCAATGGTCGTCGTTCACCCGTTGCTCCGGCCAGCCATTCGTGCCTGAATCCGGACCGGACGTTCCATGAGATGGAAGGCGATATCGGGACAACTCGTCGTCGCCAATCTCGACGGCAAGGTTCGACGGGTCTTCGTGACCGCTTGGAACCCCTTCACCAGTGCCGTGAAGGTGGCCTGGCCCCCCGAAAACAAGGCGTCTGCTTCACGCCGTGGCTTCTCACTCATCGGGCAGACCGAGATCGCCGAAGCGAACTACGAGCCGCTCGACCCTGACGCCTTCAGGGCCGCCACCCGGGGCTAGCGGCCGCCAAATCGACGCAGACGTCGGTCAAGGCGGCCCAGGGCCATCATGACTCGGCCGTGACTCCACTCCCGATCCGCTTCCTGATCTCGAGGACTCGTGGTCGGGCTCTGGTCACCCGCTTCCTGAGAGCGACTTCACCGTCTGTCTCAAACGCTCGTTTCAAGTCCAGCATCGCTGATCCGTCCGCCCGTGGCGCAGCTTCCACGACAGCGGCACTGACCTCGTATGCATTCTCGGCGTCGACACAGGCACCAATCAGGAAATCGGTGTCGTCTCCGTCGTCCGTGACAGCCAGCGCGACCCAGGCGTTGGTCATGACGTCCAACGCGACGGTGGCGAGTCCCGATCCGCCGATAGCCAGCCTGGAGCCGATGACGTCCGGTTCGTCCATGCCCTCCGTCGCAGGATGGTCGGCGTCAAGAGTCTTGACGGCTTCAGCCGCGGAGCCCACTGCCTCCTGCGCCGATCTGAGGACTTGTCGTACGGCGGCACTGTCGCCTTGGTCGAGAGCGGCCCCCAGCTCCTCCACCTTGGAGTGAGCACGATCCAACTTCCACACGAGGTGAATCGTCTTCTCGCGCCAGTCATACGGATGCTGCTGGTCGATGGCCATGACCGTCCCCTCCGTCGTTGCTCCGAAAGCGAGTGGCATCTCGGACCGCAGACCTATTGACCGCGGGCTGCTCTTCGCCTCCTGAGCCCATACCCGATTCAGTCCTGAGGCAAAGAATGCCCAACGGACTTTGCCGCTACGCACGGTCTCGGCCACTGGGAGCGCGAGGCTTGAACGCCTTCTCCACAAGGAACGACAACCACCGCCCATGTTGTTGCGGTGTTGGTACGCGGAGACAAACGCCTACTCCTCCTCCTCCACCCCCCGACCTGCGGCACGCCTTCATGACCTCGAGCCTCGATGCGGGGGCGAGTTGAAGGACGCGCAGGATGGCGCTGGGCATCGCGACCCGGGGACCACCCGGCGATACGGGCGCGCCAGGCACAACCTTGCCAGATACCCGACGTACCTAGACGGCCTTCCGGGATGTCTCGCGACAGCGCAATCGTGTCGGAGAGGGACTGTGTCGAAGCGAGGAAAGGCGACAGGTCCCGCGGTCCCGCGATCTGCGGCACGCCTTCGTGACCGTCTCATCGGACGCGGACCCGAGCTCGAGAGAGGTGCAGGATGCAGCGGCCACGCAGACCCGAGGACAATGAGGAGGGACCACCAGGGGGCGCCACAACCTAGGCAGGCATCCGACCTCTGCATTGGCTGAACCGGCATGGCGCAGTTGCCAGCGCGATACAGGGGCCCGCCGGCGCACGGTGGACGTCGGACCCGGCGCGGGTTCTTCATGCGCTCGGTCACACCGGGCAGGCACGCAGCCACCCCGTCTCTCCCACGCACGGTGGCGCGCTACCGTGGTTGCCAATGTTGCCTGTTCTCGGCGCAGTCCTCGTCGGGCTGCTGATTTCCCAAGTCGCGCTCCTGGTGACCACGGTCTACCTGCACCGGTGCCTGGCCCACCGCGCGCTACGGCTGTCCCCGGGGGTCCGAGCGGCGTGTCGGGTACTCATTTGGGCCGGTACCGGCACGAGGCCACGACAGTGGGTCGCAGTCCATCGCAAGCACCATGCCTTCACCGACACTGAGCGCGATCCCCATTCCCCCATCATTTTGGGGTTTCCCCGCGTACAGTTCGTCAACGCGTTGCTTTATCGGAGGGTAGCCCGAGACCCGGCAACGGTGGCCCGATACGCCCGTGACCTTCCCGCTGACCGCTGGGATCGATTGGTCTTCGACCATGCTGTGTTGGGCCTCGGTCTTGGTGTCGGCCTCCTCGTGCTCTTGATGGGCTGGCAACTCGCGCTCGTAGCCGCCGGAGTCCATACCGCCTACTACCTGCTCAGCGGAGGAGCGATCAACGCGGTTGGCCATCGATGGGGCCGACGGCCCTTCGACAACCTGGCGACGAACAATCAGTGGCTGGCCTGGCTCGTGGTAGGCGAAGGCTTGCACAACAATCACCACGCGGCCGCCACGTCCAGCCGACTCAGTCTTGCCAAGGGGGAGATCGATCCCGGTTGGTGGTGCATCTGGCTTCTCGTCCGCCTGCGATGTGCGACCCTTCGAAATCCGAATCTCGTCGCGAGGGTGGCCGCGACTGTCAGATCGAACATCAAGGTCGTGCCCAACAGGCGAGCCTTTGATAATTCCTGAACAGCGCTGGTCACGCGACCCAGCTGCTCGACGCGTGACGGTGGTTCCGATTGGAGCACCCCCGATCGAGATACAAGCAGCCTGATCAGAGGAAACGTCGGGTGCCGGCGAGGGTACTTGATCGCCTTCTTACACGCGTCGTTGTCCAGGGAGAACTCGATCTCACTGCATAGCAGCCTGTGTTTGGATCGGGTTTGCCCCTGAGCTGCAGTGGGCGACCTTTGACAATCTGGTCTAGGAACCATCCACCACGAACAGACGCGCGCAACTCCGCTGATGCGAACAGATTGACAGCCATGACGCCGGTTCGTTTCGAGCACCTGGCGTCGGCTAACGCTACGAGAAGCTGTTTCGGAACCTTGGGTCGCATTCCACCGTGGCACGGTCTACCGATACGCTGGCTTTCCTCCTGCAAATTGTGCAGAGTTGATGAGTGCCCCCATCTCACGGACGGTACTTCTCCTGGTTCGTGCTGCGGTGCGGCCTTCCATGTCGACGCATCGGGTGACCATAGAAGAGTTCCCCGACGGTGTGAGGTGCGTGTCGTTTCCTCTATCACTCACACCTTGGTTGGCACGGCTCCGACGATGTTGGTGATATGCCCCCCGAGTCCCGGAAGCGATCCCACGTAAGGCGCGTCACTGAAGGCGAAGATGCCTCCATCCGACCCGATGAGCCAGTAGCCATGGTCGTCGGCCGTGGGAACGAGGCCGATTACTGGTCGCCAAGGCACGACCCCAAGTGCGGGCAGTGAGCCGAAGGATCCGGCATCCCCGAAGGGATAGACGCTGCCGTTCTGGCTGACGATCCAGTACCCAGCGCCATCGGGCGTGGACGCAATTCCCGACACTGGGGAAGGCGTGCCGAGGGCGGACCCAAGGGCGGGCGCGTTCCCAAAGGCGTAGACCGAGCCGTCAGCGGCAACCACCCAGTAGCCCAGGTCGGAGGGCGTGGCAGCAATGCCAATTACGTCGTTGATGTGGATTCCGCGGCCAGGAAGCGATCCCAGGTACGGTGCGTCCCCGAACGCGAAGACTCCGCCGTCTGAGCCCACCAGGAAGTAGCCACGATTGTCGCTTGTAGGCACGATCCCGCTGATGTTGTTCACTCGGACTCCGAGGCCGGGCAGGGAGCCAACGAAGGGCGCGTTCCCGAAGGCGAATACGCCGCCGTCGGAGCCGACGAGGAAGTAGCCCCGGTCATCGGGGGACGGCACCATGCCGACAATGTTGTTCACTCGGACTCCGAGGCCGGGCAGGGAGCCATAGAAGCCAGTCGACTGGCCCGATGGAAACACGAAGACTCCGCCGTCCGAACCCACGAGGTCATAACCGGAGTGCGGCGACGGCGGCGGCGGTGCTGGGGATGTATGGGTGTACGCGATACCGCCTGATGGCGGCGCTTGCATCAGTGGGGTCAACCGAGTGAAGAGGGAGTAATACTCCTGCGTGAGAGCACTCGCGATCGCGCTCTGGCTTTCATCAACGTAGAAGCCCAGCCACCCGCTGACCGACGGACCATTTCCAGAGTAGTCCCAGTCCGCGTTGGATGTGGCGGCGCCGCTCGGAGGGGCGACGGCTGTCGTCCGGGTGGCCGTAAAGAGGAGGCCATCGTTGAGAACAAGGTCGCCGGCGGAGTAGGTCTGGCTGGGCTGATAGACGCGGTATAGATACTTCCATTCCGCTGTTGAAACAGGACTGCCAGGTGGGGACGATGTGATTGGCAACACCGCCTGATAGACATACCCCGCCTGCGCCACGAGTTGCCCATCCGAATAGGTGTCTCCGGCTGCGTACGTCGCTATCCCGTCGCGCCGAGTCCCCTGGATGAAGTCTTGCTCGGGAACCCCTGTGACATTCAATGTCATCGTCTCCTCAATCGCCAAGGGCTTGCCCGGAACCGAACAATTGTTGGCCGACTGAGTCCACGGGTCGACGGGCGATGTGGGATACACGTGAATACTGACGAAATCAAAATACGATCTGATTGCCTCCCCCCACGCAGAGCGGAGCGAGTCGCACGTGTTCGCCGTTGACCCGCTCGGCCAAGGCATGATGAGACCGGCAGACACAAGCGCAGACGATCCGCCGGCGTGAATGGCATTCACCATCTGTGCGGCCCACGCTGCGGTAACCGTGGCTGGCGAGGAAGGCGTGTATTTCGTCAGGTACTGCGTGTAGCAGTATCCACCGAAGCTACCGGCACACCATGAGGCGACATCGGAGGATGGGACAGCCGGCTCGTTCATGAGGTCAAACCACGCAACGTCACCTGGCGCGTAGCTAATGGCTACTGCGTGCGCTATGGCAGTCCAAAAGACTGCCTGTGCTGCCCAACGATCTGAATCATTGGAGATGCCGTCGTACCAGCACCAAGTGGGCGGCGTCTGCGCGGTGCACAGTGAACTGTTCCACGCTTCTTCCATTCCGAGCCCGGTGATGTCCAGGTAGATGCTGTCCGAGCTGGCAAGCTCGACGAGCCTTGACAGCTTGTCCAACGACTGTTGGTTGGGAGTACCGTGCGGCCAGCCCACCGAAGGGGGATCGACAAACTTGTCGAATTGCAGGAGAACCCGAACGGTGTTCGCGTGCATCGCGTGCATGGCATCGAAGGCTTGGACTAAGCGGGGCCACCCCATCGACCCGGAGTCATTCCACCAATCCTCGATTCTCTGGTCGTAATTGAAGCCCCACGCCACGAACGGATGTTGGGATGCATTGTCAATGAATCCGGTTCCATTCGAATTCACGCTAAGAGCCCCAGGAACGAGCAGATGCCCTGACGGCGTGGGCGTTACTGCTGGAGCACTGCCGATATTGCCCGTTGCGATGGTGACCGTAACTACAACGGTGACCACTATGACCGGCAAAGACAATGCAAGGCGCGTAGGAGACCTTCTAGGAGATGACTCGTTCAAGGTTCGTGCTCCGAACGGCGAGCACGCGAGCACCTGCACACGGTGGAGACGCAAGCGGTCGATGCAGTCGACCCATCGCGACGGAGATGGAGGCCGACAACGAGGTGGCGTGATCCGGGCCGAAGAGCCGCCTGGCGACTTGCGGTGCCAAATTGACTCATGGTCCAGGCCTCCGCCTCATCTGACTTTGATCGGCCTCAGAACACGCGGTGTAGATCAACGTCGGATCAACAAACTCTTCACTTCGGCTTCGGCGGACACTGTGAGGCTTGTGAATGCGGCAGTAGGTCGGCTGACCCAAGTGATTTCGATCAGCCCGCCTCACGTTGCTGCCGCATCAGCTCGGACTTCCCCACTTCAGCGGACACCCAGACTGAGATGGCGCGAGCCTTTTCGATGAGGGAGTCCATGTGCATGTCCGTATCCGCCGGAGTTCAGGCATCGAGCCGCTGAGCTAGCCCGGGAGCGGCCAAGCCGCTCGGCACGATCGCCAAGGACCTTGGCATCGCCGAGTCCTGCTTACGTAACTGGATGGCTCAGGCTGAGATCGACGACGGTAGGAATGAAGGACTCACCACCTCGGGGAAGGAGTTGAGCCAGCTCCTACGTGAGAACCGGATGCTTCGCGCGGAGCGGGACATCCCGAAAGGGCCGCGGCCTTGCCGGTGCCATCTTTCACTCCGACCGCGGTCGTAAGTCACGAGTTATGCCTTCGGGTGTTGTCTTCGCGACGCGAGCATCCTCGGATCGATGGGTTCGGTGGGTGCTGCTTCGACAACGCCCTTACCGAGAGCTTCGCCACGCTCCAGGCCGAGCTGCTCGACAAGCGTTCGGAGCCGACCCGCAAGATGCTGGCCAACGCGATCTTTGACTACATCGAGGCCTTCAATAACCCGCGCCGACAACAAAGCTCACTCGGCTTCTGAGCCCAGCCGTCTTTGAGGCTCGATACGTCGAGATATCCCCTTCCCTTGCGGAATCGGCGGCATGACCCCGAAACCCATCCCTCCGAATCGCTTCAGAGGCCCGCAAAGCGACGGGGGTGGTACTTCCAGGACGCATCACTCGGCCCCCAGCCCGACGCAACGAACCCTCCCGCGAACACGCTTCGCCATCCCCGCTGCACAGAGCTGTCGGTACCCGGGCGGTCACGGGCGTGCACGAAGTCGTCGACATTGGCGTGGGTGGGCGTGGACCTCAGCCCGAACAGGGGGAATCCACACGGCCGATCAGCCCCAGCACCTCCGGCAGATGGGTCGTGCCTCTTAGCCCTCAGCGGCTCAGCGGTGGTGCAAGAGGGCGCTGCACAGGGGTGTGCCCCGCCACCGGGGGGTCACGTCGACCACGGTGACAGGGGGGCGCACTTTGGGAGGGCGGGGGTTGATCGTGGTGTGGACCACGGCTGGGCCGTTCCCGGGCAGGTAGTGGACGACGTACACCAGCCCGAACCAGGTCACGGTGATGAGGTGGAGGTTGGGGTCCGTCATCACCCGGAACGGGTACACGCCGTTGTGGATGACCTTGAACTTCCACGGCAGCGCCCACGGGAATGTGGCCGCCTCCTTTCCCCCCGGAGGGTTGCCGACACCGATTATCTCGACCTCGGCGTAGCCGTCACCGATGGGCACGAGGTCGATGGTGACCTGGTCCCAGGAGAAGATGGTCACCGGCTGAGACGTGTTGTTCAGGTGCTGGTTGTACTGCACGTTGATCGAGTGGTTGTCGCCCTTGGCCTGCTCCACCGTCAGCCAGGTGGCGTGATAGTCCTGCTGGCCCGGGACGGTCTTGAACGTCTCCCCGGTCGATAGATACAGACCGGAGCAGTCGTTCATGGCGAACAGCGTGCCCCCGGGCGCGTAGTAAGGGAGGGACGTGCCGTGCTCGACGGTGCCGGCCAGTGCCCCCGGGGTGAGGTCGTGCTGGATTGTGACGAAGCGATTCGTCTCGGGCACCGACCAGGCCAGGTTGGGCTCTACGGCCAGAGCCGAGTTGGCGAAGAAGCACCAGGCGGCCAGGGCGAGGACCGAGCCGGTGGCGGCGATTCGCAAACGGCTCGAGCGCGGCCTGCAGCGACGGGCGTCGATGCGGCGCCAGATGTCGACAAGACCGATCCCCGAGGCGAGGATGAAGAACGGGAGCAGGTCGGACAGATAGCGCGGGGCGATATAGCCCCACAGGAGTACGCCGCCACAGCCTGCCGCGGCCGCCAGGAGGAGGATCCGGGTGAGCGCAGCGTTTGCCGGGGCCTTGGGCTTGAAGACGACCACGGAACCCCACAGCCCGAGGAGCACCAGCAGCGGCGTGGTGGGCACGAGGCTCGGAGTCCGGTAGGTCTGGTCGAGCACGGCGTTGCCGATGGTGCGGGCCGGTAGTGGCGGTGCGGTGACGAAGGGGAAGACAGAGGTCAGCCGGATACCGCCAGGCTGGAAGTAGGCCCAGATGCTGCTCGGCAGGAAGTCGA
>Ga0307477_10001369_pt1 | contig 20867 bp, 14 predicted proteins | sample atmos_gasesECM2C_FD_203316 | JGI IMG/M metagenome (GOLD analysis project Ga0307477, IMG submission 203316) | Hardwood forest soil microbial communities from Morgan-Monroe State Forest, Indiana, United States - atmos_gasesECM2C_515 | ecosystem: Environmental > Terrestrial > Soil > Temperate...
AAGAACGAGGGCGGCAATCGATATAACTGGCTGCGGCTGCAATTTAAAGGCACGAACGACAACAAGACAGGAATTGGTACGAAAGTCGAGATGGGAGCCGGAGCGCTACAACAGAAGTGGGAAATCGCAGGCGCGTCAGGCTATTTGGGGCAAGGGTCCACCGATATTTTGGCGGGGCTGGGGCCGGAGCGCGGCGTGGATGTGGTTCGCCTGCTGTGGCCCACCGGTGTACTGCAGGATGAAATAGAGATCCCTGCTCACCAGACGGACGCGATTACCGAAATTGACCGGCGCGGCAGCTCCTGTCCGATCGTGTTCGCCTGGAACGGGCAGAAGTTTGAATTTCTTGCGGATATGATTGGGCCCGGAATCGTAGGGCATTGGATTGGTCCGCATCAGCGGAATACTCCGGACCCGGAAGAGTATTTGAAGATTGCGGGGTCCCAGGTCCAGGCGGAGAACGGGCTGATTCGTTTTCGCATGCTCGAGCCGATGGAGGAGCTGGACTATCTGGATCAGACGCGGTTGATCGCAGTAGACCATCCTTCGGATGTGGAGGTTTATCCCAACGCACGCTTCATGACCAGTCCGCCGTTCCCGAAATTCAAGGTAATTGCGAGTTTCGAAGCACATCCGCCACTGGGCGCGTGGGACGACCGCGGACACAACCTGCTGCCGCTATTGGTGCAGCGAGATCATAAATACGTGGGTGACTTTCCCGAAACGCCTTATGTAGGCTTTGCCGCGATGCATACGATCGAGCTGGACATTGGGCCGTGGGACCAGGCGCGTCCTCTGCGCCTTTTGATGGACGGCTTTACTGATTATTTCAGCGCCAGCTCCATGTATGCGGCATGGCAGGCAGGCATTCAGCCGGTGCCGCCGTACGTTGAAATGCTGGACGATTCAGCGAAGTGGGTGCGGGTGGTGGACGACATGGGATTTCCAGCCGGGCTTTCGCGAACGATGGTCGCGGATTTGACCGGAAAGCTGCCGCCGGGCACGCGATTCATCCGCATCACCACCAACCTGAAAATTTATTGGGACCGCATCCTGGTGGATAATTCCGCGACCGATACGCCGTTTAAGACAACGGAAGTGCCTCTCGCTAAGGCCGAATTGCACTTTCGCGGCTACCCACGCGTGGTGGAAGGGAATCCGCGCAACGATTTGAGCTACATCTACGAGGAGGTAAGCGCGACCGGACCTTACACCCGGCAGATCGGAAATTACACGAGGTACGGCGATGTTACAGAGCTCGTTCGACACCCGGACGACGAATACGTGATCTTTGGGTCCGGCGATGAAGTGGCCGTCGATTTCGACGCGACGCATTTGCCGGAGTTGCCGGACGGCTGGACGCGCGATTATTTCTTGGGCGCCAACGGATTCGCAAAGGACATGGATTTCTACGCAGCCCATGGCGACACCGTGTCGCCATTGCCTTTTCACACGCTGGTGCCTTACCCGTATCCAGCCGGTGTTGGTTACCCTCTGGACGAACGTCATTTAAAATACTTGCTCGAGTACAACACGCGAGGAGTTGCAGGCCCGGCGAGTGACACCTTCCGCTTCGAATACCCAAAGCCTGAAAAGTAGGCGACTTCCGAAACTCTCAGGAGCGAACGCCAATCCGATGCATTGGACGCGCGTGTCAGAGGACGCCTCTGGGCACGGAAGCCGGCCAAGCGCGCGGTGCTAGAACTGGAAGCGTACGCCAAATTGGGCCGCGAACGGCGTGCTGCCCGGCGAGATCTCGTCGTGCAGGCCGTAAGGAACTCCGTTGAAGACCTGGCCCTGCTTGGGGACCGAAGTTAGCGGATCGCAGGTGGAACCTATGATTGCCGGATTGGTTACATTGTTCGACGTGCAGTTCGATAGAGTGACGAAACCGCTGTTGTCTGGATTGGAATAGAGGTTACCACGATTCGTCACATTGAAAATATCGGCGATCAGTCGAACCTGGTAGCGCTCGCCGAAATTAAAGTCCTTCGAGAGCCGCATATCCCAGGTGAAGAAATTCGGCTGCCGGGCGGGATAGCGTGGCAAGAGAGTTTCCTTCCCATTGATATCCAACACCGGACGGTCGTTATTCGAGAACTGGTTGACTGCTGAATCGCCGTTGATGTCTGCTGAGGAATAAGCCGGGTAAGCCAAGCCACTGTGGTAGATGAAGGTGCTCGACCAGTTGAAGCCCCAGGGCAGATTGACCACAACGCCGGACTTGAACTGGTGGGTAATGTCCAGGCCATTGCGTCCATAATCGATATTGATGTTAAAGGGGTCCTGCGTTCCGAAAAAAGTATCCGTGTCACGTTCGCTTGAGTCGTTGCTAAAGTTCCGCGACCAGGTGTAGTTGGCAAACAATTGATAGTGGTGCGCATATCGCTTGTTGGCGCCGATTACGACCTCGTGATAGTTCCCGTGGCTGAAACTGGCAAGTTCGTTTGCACCGGTGAAATTACTGAGCGTGCAATCAAGTGGCAAAGGCTCGCCGGTGAATACCTGCGCGTCGGCCGGGCATGCCCCTTCTGCTGGTACAGCAGCCAGGATGGTTCTGCCGAATTGGTCCGTACCGGCTCCCACCAAATTCCGCGACCACAATGAGGTACTGAATCCTCCTGTCTTCAAATGCCAGGAATGCATGTAGACATAATTGGCCGATAGCGTCCACCCGCCTCCGATCTCGTGTTCGACACCGACCGTGAGGTTAGAAACGCTTGGATTGCGGAGTGCCGGGTCGGCATAAGTGATTGCCGGGCAACCGATCGCCGGTTGTACGAGAGCACACAATTCGTTCGAGCTCTGAGGCAGACTGGACGGAAAAGTATAGGGAACGCCGCTTAGTGGCGAGCAGAAGCTTCCGGGGCAAAACAACGTTGTGGATTTTGAGCCTCCGCCATTCGAGGCTTGCGGGAAGAAAATCACCGGAGTCTCTGCGTAGTACAAACCCCAGGCGGCGCGGACGACCGTCGGATGCCCGGTCCCGCCAACATTCCAAGCGATGCCAACGCGCGGTCCCCATTGCCGGAAATCGTTTGGTGTGCGCTGGGGGACCGGAGAGATCTTCGTGCCTTGGCCCAATGGTCCGACGCCGGTGTACACTTCCTGGCCGGGAATAGGGGTCTGGGGCTGAGGGTTCCAGGTGCCGTCCCAGCGCAGCCCATACGTTAGCGTAATTCGAGGGGTGAGCTGCCACTTATCCTGCGCATAGAGGCCGAGGTCCGATTGGTAGGCAGGGAAAAGCGTATTCGCCTGGAATGGGGTTTGACCATTCAAACCGAAGCCCTGGAAGAAAAAGTTAGGTGATGACGCGGTAGGCGGGCCCACGACTCCCGCACAAGTGGTGGGGTTTGGATCGAAATCGCAGAGATTCGAGAAGTTGTATCTTCCGGCACTCCAGCCGGCGAAGACATCCTTGCGGTCAACGAAACTGTTGATGTCGCCGCCGAATTTGATGTCGTGTTTGCCAAACGAATACGAGAAATTGTCCTGGACTTGAAGCTTTCCGTTGTCGTTGTTTGCGGGCAAATAGAAGCGCTGGCCAAATTCTCCTATTCCCGCGATATTTATTTCAGGCGCGCCCTTGAAAATCGGATGGCGCTTGCGCGTCTCGCCTTCGACCGAAACCCTGATTTCATTCACTTTGCGGCCGAGTACGGTGGTAAGGGCGAAGACGCCGCTGATCCCTTGGTTGACGAAATCTTCGGTATCGCCGAAGGCGTCGAAAGTTTCTGACTGGCCGTGCCCGCCGGTGAAGCCGCGTGTGTGGTTTCGCGTCCCGAGGCCGCGAATGCTGAAGTGATTGGCGGGGCTGAATTGATAGTCATAGTGACCCAGGATGGTAAAGAAATCCTGGAATTGCGTATGCGGGCCTTCTAACGCGCCCAGATCCGCGACCCCATAACAGCCCGGGAGAAGGTGAGTGACGCCAGGTATGGCACCGGCACAAGCCGGGCCGAGCATATCGGACGTTCCGGCAGCCAAGGCCGGGATTACCGGGCCAGTATCCCCCTGGCACACCGGATCGCCATGGCATAGATTCGTGGTCAAAGGGCCGCTGTTGCGTTGAATGTCGGTGGACAAGAACAGGAACTGGCGGTCCTTGTGAATGGGGAAGCCGGCGGAACCGCCGAACTGGTTCTGCCAATCAAGGTTTGGAGGGTTGCCGAGCGCATCATCCTTGGTGAGACGGCTGCCGCGATAATACTCATGCGCCTCGCCATGAATTTCGTTGGTGCCGGATTTTGTCACCACGTTGAGCAACCCGCCAGTGGCTCGGCCGAATTCAGGTGCGAAACCGTTCGTGACCACCTGGAATTCCTGGACCGATTCGAGCGGAACGGTGAGGTTCTTGGTCTCAAGAGAGCCAAAGTTTTCGCCAAAGAAGTTGTTTGTCGTGTCAGCACCGTCAATCACTAGGCCGTTATATTCGCTCTGTTGGCCGCCCAGACGGATGCCACCTCGCAAGCCCGGAACCACTTGCGCGGAGGGGGTGAGTTGGGCCAGATCGCGGTAATCGCGTCCTGGGAAAGGAAGATTTTCGACACTGGTGGAGTTAAGCAACTGCGTGACCCCGGCGGTGGTGGTATCGACGACTCCGCCGCTGCTGGCGATCACCTCCACAGTTTGAGACTGCGTTTTAAGTGGCATGGTGATATCAAGCTGAAGCGAAGCGCCGACGTTTATAACGATCTGCTTCACGGTGGTGACGGCGAACCCGTCGGCGACGGCTGTGATGGTGTATTCTCCCGGACGAACGTTGTCGAAAACGTAGCTGCCGTCACTTTCAACCTGCAAATCACGGCGAATGCCGGTCGAAGGGTTCGTCAGCGTGAGCTTGGCCGTGGCTACGGATGCGTGACTGGTGTCGAACACAGTTCCGCGGACGGCGCCATTCTGGAGGTTTTGCGCTAGTGCCGTGCCGGCCATCATCGAGAAGCAGGCAAGCAGCACGGCCAAGAACACAGGCTTCGGAATTTTCATCGCAACTCTCCCTATTCGAGACGATCGTTTTAAACCACTAAATAATCTGTTCTGGAAAATAGCTACGCACGTGCCGGATTATGAAGCTCGAAGCAGGTGTGAAAGGCACTTCTTGACAGCAATCCGCCATAAAAGTCGTGCGAAATTTATTATTCAATTTTAGGACGTGGGCCCCCAGCCCAAGATGGGCGGTAGGCTAGCTTGCGCACTGTGCAGAGTCAACAAAAAATTGGGATTGTGCAGGAAGTTATCCACAGGCTCGCGCCCGAGGATTCACAAAATCTAATGAAAGGGATTGCGGCGAGCGGTTGTAATGCTAAACGCGCATCCTGTTAGAATCTGTGGCGAAATGAAACCAGGGTATCCATCTGCTAGAAGATTAGCGCTGCTTTTTATATCCGTTCTATTGATTTCCACCTGGGATTTGGTAGCGCAGCCAATCGGGAAGCAATCGCAGAGCGAAATGCTGCGCCGGCGTTCTGAGGCGGCTAACCCTTTTAAAGTGCAATTCGAGGATGTGACTCGCCAGGCGGGAATTCATTTCCATCACGAACGCGCTGCGTCGCCCGAGAAATTGTACTTGGAGACCATGGGCGCGGGTGTTGCTTGGATCGATTACAACCAGGACGGGTACCTGGACGCGTTTTTTGTGAACAGCGGTTACACGCCTTTCTTTCATCCCAAGGACCCGCCGCAGCCTGCGCTATATCGCAACAATCATGACGGAACGTTCACGGATGTAACGGCTGCAAGCAAAATTCATACGGATGGCACATTTTTTTTCGGCGTGGCAGTGGGCGACTACGACAATGACGGCTATCCGGATATCTATATGACCGGGTATCGACATTCGGTCCTACTGCACAACAACGGCGACGGGACGTTTACCGATGTGACCGCTAAAGCGGGAGTGGCGAACGACGGGAATTGGGGCACAGCGGCGGGGTGGTTTGACTACGATCACGATGGCAAGCTGGATTTGCTGGTGACGAATTACGTGCAATATGACGAAGACCATGCGGTAGCGTGCGGCGAGAACAAGCCCGGCTATCGCGCTTATTGCCACCCGGATAGCTTTCATGGCACATCGATGCGGCTGTATCACAACAATGGGGACGGCACGTTCTCGGACCTGACGGCGAAAGCAGGGCTGGTGAACACGGACGGAAAGAGTCTGGCGGTGGTGCTCGCGGACTTAAACGGAGACGGCTGGCCGGACATTTTCATTGCGAACGATACGCAGCGCAATTTCCTGTACTTAAACAACGGAGACGGCACGTTTCGCGATGCATCGTATAAATCCGGCGCGGGATTTAGCGAGGAGGGAAAGCCCGAAGCGGGAATGAGCGCGGACGCCGCGGACGTGATGAATAACGGGCTGCTGTATCTTTTCGTCAGTCACCTGGACTTCGAACTGAACAGGTTGTATCGCAACAATGGAGACGGAACATTTACCGATTACACCATCGCTTCTGCGATCGGCCAGACGAATATCCTGAATAGTTCATTCGGCGCTCGCATGTTCGATTTTGACAACGATGGCTGGCGCGATCTGTTAGTGGTCAACGGGCATATTCTGGACAATATTCCGCTGTATCACCCCGAAGTTACCTACGAGGAAGAGAAGAAACTTTACCGCAATACCGGCAATGGAATGTTTATGGACGCCACGAAAACGCAGAATGCGAGTTTTCGCGCAGCGCGCGTGGGGCGCGGTCTTGCCGTGGGAGACTACAACAATGATGGCTGGCAGGACTTTCTGGTCAGTAATAATGGCGAGGATGCGCAGCTATTCCGAAACAATGGTGCGAGCGAGCCGGCTGCGGCGGGAAATCACTGGCTGGCAGTGCGGCTGATCGGAACGAAAAGCAATCGCGATGGGAACGGAGCGTCGCTGAAATTGATTGCCGGAGATTTGAAAAGTTACGACCAAGCGAAAGGCGGCATGAGTTATTGTTCGGCGCAGGATCCGCGGATTTTTTTTGGACTTGGAAAACACGACAGTGTGGACACACTTGAAATCCGGTGGCCAAGCGGCACCTTCGACGTGTTGCACAATTTGCCCGTGAACAGTTTTGTAGTTGTAGAGGAAGGAAACCACGAGGCCAAGATTCTGCGGTACACGCAACACCGCCAGTGACATCTCCCCCTCACATTCGCCGACCATATGAGGCGGTTACGTCCCACCCACAATTCCGAATCCTTTTCGAGCTCGGACCCATCCACTAAGTAGTCGTTAAGGTGTCAAACAAAACCAGAGATCGGAAGGGGAGCGCAGAAATGGGTAAGCTGAACAATCAGGTAGCTGTAGTCACCGGGGCGTCAAAAGGAATTGGCGCAGGCATTGCAAAGGCTTTGGCGGCAGAGGGCGCATCGGTGGTTGTGAATTATTCGTCCAGCAAAGAAGGTGCAGAACGCGTGGTGGCCGAAATCACCGGAAAAGGCGGCAAGGCCATATCAGTGCAGGGAGATGTTTCGAAACCAGCCGATATTGATCGTCTATTTGCAGAGACCAAGAAAAAGTATGGGCGGCTCGACATCTTGGTCAACAACGCGGGAATTTATGAATTTGCGCCGATCGAAAACATCACCGAGGAGCATTTTCACAAGCATTTCAATCTGAACGTTTTGGGGTTGCTGCTGACAACCAAGGCGGCCGTAGCGCTTTTCGGCCCGGAGGGCGGAAGCATCATCAATATCAGTTCCGGCGTGAGTACGCTAATGCCGGCGAATACGTCGGTGTACACCGCGACAAAGGCTGCCGTCGATGCGATTACCGGAACATTGGCGAAAGAACTTGGGAAGCGCAAGATTCGAGTTAACGCGATCAATCCTGGAATGATAGAGACCGAAGGAGTCCGCTCCGCGGGTTTCGCCGAGAGCGATTTCCGGAAATGGGTTGAAGTGCAGAGCCCGCTCGGACGCATCGGACAGACGGAAGATATTTCACCAACAGCGGTCTATCTGGCCTCTTCGGATTCCAAGTACATGACCGGCGAAACGCTGTTAGTTACCGGCGGACTTCGCTAGTTCATTGCGCTTCAACTCCCCAGCGTTCCGGTGGCGACCAGATCTTGGCCGCGCACTTCCACAAGCACACGCGGGAGGGGTTTTGGCGGCGTGAGATATTCTGCAAACTGTCGGCGCAGAAGTCACCGGTTGTCAGCGTGGTCGATAAGACTTCTCCCGTCTCACAAAATCCAGATTGGCTTCGCGCTTAATTGCGAATAACTTCAAGCTATTGCTCGGCGAGATGTCCGAGTTGCAGGCGCGTTTGCAGCATGCGCAGAATTGTATCGCGGGCGATCATGCCGACGATGTTGCCCTCCGAGATCACCGGCATTTGATTGATGTCCTGGCTTTGCATGCGCTGCAAAACACCGAGGGCAGGTTCAGCCGGCGAGGCGGAATGGATGCGGTCGAGCGGCAACATTACGGCTTGGATCGAATTGTTGGTCCAGTCCTCGCGAGGAACCATGCGCGCGGCGTGCAATGTGATAAGTCCCACAGGGCCGACCGGGCCGGTCACGATGTGAACGCGGCGTCCGGTGCGCAGCACTTCGTGCACGTACTCTTCTATGGACATATCGCGGGTGACCGTGGGGATGTCGTTGGTCATCAGGTCGGCCGCGCGGACATCCGTGAGCGTGTTGCGCATGGCCACCTGCATGAAACTTTCCTGCGCCGCGCTCAACAGGAACCATCCGATAAACGCGGTCCAGATTCCGCCAACCCAGTTTCCATTCAGCGCTTGCCACGCGCCGACAAAGATCATTATGTAAGCGAAAATCTTTCCAGCGGTGGACGCAATTTTCGTCGCACGCGTGAAATTTCCCGTCAGTCCCCAGGCGACGCCTCGAAGGATACGTCCGCCATCCAGCGGAAAGCCCGGCACCAGATTAAAGACAGCCAGAACGAGATTAATTTCCCACAGCCAGACGGACGCGGCGTGCACCATCTCGCTTCCGTGAAAATAATGAGCGACCAGCCAGAAGCAGCCGCAGAGAAATAGGCTCGAAAGCGGACCGGCAATGGCGATGTTGAATTCCTGCTTGGCATTGTCCGGCTCGCGAGAAATCCGCGCTAAACCACCGAAGACGAAGAGGGTGATCGATGCAACTGGAATGCGATAGAGCTTTGCTACCGCACTATGGCTCAGTTCGTGGAAGATAACGGAAGCGAAAAAAAGAACGCTGGTAATGATGCCGAGCGCCCAAAGTTGCGCCGAAGACCAGCCTGCATGGTCTGAAGTGAACTGGTTCCGCAACGTAACTGTGATCAGGAGAAAAATAATGAACCAGCTTGGGTGCAAATAAATGGGAATACCGAAAACACGCCCAAGGCGAAAACCTGTGGGGGGCGCGGAATCTCGGGCCGTTACCGGCGGTGGGCCGGAAGCCGATCCCAGACGGGAACCGCTCGAGGATGCGGGTTCCTGTGACCGTTCCATGAAGGCGATTTTAACAGGCCTGGGCGTGCATTGCACTTTTACAGAAGCAATCGCCCGGCATTCGCTTTAAGGGGCGTTTTGGAGCTGTGCTAGTATCGGGGGAGGGACGCAATTCTCGGCGAAAAAATACGATGACCCTGGACCGCAGAAACTTTCTGAAGACGATGGCTGCAGTCGGTGCCACCATGGCGCTACCGTCTTTTGTTTCCGCTGCTGCGGGACCCCCTCCACCAGGTTCTTTCGACTTTGTGTTTTTCACCGACACCCATATTCAGCCCGAACTCGACGCGGCGCACGGCTGCGACATGTGCTTCAGAAAAATCGCCAGGCTGAACCCGGAATTCGCAATGATGGGCGGGGACCACGTGTTCGACGCATTCGAGGTGAATCGTGTGCGTGCAGGGATGGTGTACGACCTTTATAAGCGAACCGAGCAGCAGCTGGGGATGCCGCTGCACCACGCGATTGGCAATCATGACGTTTTCGGCGTGTTTGCCCGGAGCGGCGTGACGCCGAGCGATCCCGCCTACGGCAAGAAGATGTATCAGGATCGTATCGGCCAAACCTACTACTCGTTTGATTACAAGGGCTATCACTTCGTAGTGCTCGACTCGATTCAGCCGACTGCGGATCGTCAGTGGGAAGCTCGCGTAGATGAAGTCCAGCTTCGCTGGCTCCGGGACGATCTGAAAGGTTTGCCACCTGGCACTCCGGTTATCGCCGTGTGCCACTGCCCACTAGTCACCGCGTTTGCCACCTACGCCTACACCCAGATTGTTGGCGCGGATCGAAAGTACAACACCATGACGGTCGCCAATGCGGCCGAGGTGCTCGAAGTTTTCGAGAACGTAAACGTGTTAGCGGTGTTGCAGGGGCATACTCACGTGAACGAAGTGGTGAACTACAAGAACACGCAGTACATCACCAGCGGAGCAGTTTGCGGGAACTGGTGGCACGGACCGCGATTAGGCACGCCAGAAGGGTTTACCGTCGTCAGCCTACGCCAAGGAACCATTACCTCGCGTTACGCGACTTACGGATTCCATAGCGTAGATCCTCGCCTGAAATTCTAGAAGATACGCAGCCGCCGCTTCGCGTCTAGCCTCCCACGGCGTGTGTCGGACACCACGAATGCAGCGATCTTGCCTGGCTTCTAATGCCCCTGTTTTCAATAACGTGACATGTGGCTATCCCCATGCATTACCCGTTGCGCCCGGCATCATTCGTCATTCAAGGAGGCCGCGATGGGAAACATGATTAATTTTGCGGAAGTGTTGGGAGCAATTTTCATATCCTTTGCCGTGGCGCTGACGCTTCAATGGATCGGGCTGGTTGCCCTGATGCGTCTGATGCCGGCCAAAAAGGCGGAAGTGCAACGGGCGGAGATGGAAGCGTCCGGCCTACGGAGAAAGGGCGCGGATCTTACGTTGATTACTCGAGAACGGAAGAGCGCGGCGTGAATTCTCGTCGTGCGGACTTGCGACAATTCCGCCTTGGTGATCGCTGTGAAGGATCATGCAGCTTGCGCAGGAAAGCTTGTTGACGGTTGCATCCGGAAATTGAGAAGGAAAAGGAGACAACATGCTATTTCTTAGATTCTTTCTATTCGTGCTCAGTTCGGTGTTCGTCGTGGCAGCTGTGTTGTTGGTTGCTTACGACATTTTCCTCATCTTCCAGGTTGGCCGGTGGCTCAAGCCAAAACAAACCCCTGCTGACAAGGCTGGGGGCGAGCCGGGCGGAGACACGTCCGCTTCACCGACGTCCGCGACGTCGACCATAGCGGCGCCCTCCCTGGGCAGCGTTCCAGCACAGCTGCGAATTGAAAGATCTCGGCGCACGATTCGGTGGGCGGCAGTGGCCAAGCTTGTCGTGGCGGCAGCACTCTGTTCGCTGGCCGCGAAAAGCATCCTGGTGGTGCCGGACGGGAATGCTGCCATACGCATCAGCCAGATTTCGGGCGTGCGGCCTGGGACGCTGTACGCGGGGACGCATTTCATCCGCCCGCTTATCGACCGGGCACAGCTTTACGATGTGCGCGATCGAGTGTTTTCGACTTCGTCCGCGGAGGGCACGCGCGAAAAGCTGGAAGTGTTGAATGTGGAGACGCGCGAAGGGCTGGAAGTGGGGCTGGCGGTCACGGTGAGGTACCGAATTGACCCGCGGCGGCTGGATTACGTGCAGGCGAATCTGCCGCAGCCGATCGACCAAGAGATCGTCGCACCGGTGGTGACCAGCGTGTTTCGCGAGGTGGCGCCGAATTATGTGGTACGCGACATCTTCGCCATCAAGCGCGAGGAGTTCCGGGCGCGCGCGACACAAATCATTACAGACCGGTTGAGCAGCGATTCCATCGTGGTGAGGGAAGTGTTGTTGCGGAAAGTTCAGCTACCCGAGGAATACGCGCAGGGCCTGCAAGGCTTGCTGCTGAAGGAACAAGAGGACGACCGTGTGACCGTGGATCAGAGCATTGAGCAGAAGAAAGTGAAGATCGCAGAATCGCAGGCCGAAGCTCAAAAGGTTCGACAGATCAAGCACGCCGAGGCCGACGCGCAGACGCGCGTGTTGATGGCCAAGGCGGACTCCGACTCGATGCAATACACGCTGCCGCTGAAACAGAAGTTGATTGAGCAATCACGCCTGGAAGCGGAAGCCCGCAAGCAAACCACCATTCAAGATGCCGAAGCGCAAGCGCAGGCGAAAGTGATCAATAGCAAGGCGGACGATGAGAGCAGCAGGCTGCGCTCGGAAACGCAGAATATTTTAGTGGTGAAGAACGCGGAGGCTGCGGCGCAGGCCAAAGTGATCGATGGCAAAGCGGAACTTGAGCGGCGCAATTTGATGGCGGATGCGGAAGCGCACAACATTCGCGCGACTGCGCAGGCGGAGGCGGAACAGCTACAACTGGAGGCATCGGCCTTGAAAACGAACCCGCTTCTGGTGCAGTACACGGTTGCACAGAGGCTTTCCGATAAGGTGCAAATCATGATGGTGCCGAACGACGGGAAGTTTTTCTTTACCAATGACGTGCTGAAGTCGGCTTCCGCGGTCCTCGATCCGCTAGTTAAAGGGAAGTAAAGGAACATTGTCCGGTACTACAAGCTGGCTTTCGATCGAGGATGTTGCAACGCAGGGGTTATTTCTGAGGTGTGCTATGCTAATAAGTCAACGCTTTGTGCAATTGGCACAAGCCGATGCGGCTCCTTCCGCGATTCTCTCTCCTGCGCGCAAGTGTAATTTCCGCGCTTTTGGTTTTTGCGGGTGTATCCGCACGGGCACAAACAACCGCGCAGTTTCCGTCCGATTGGACTAATGCCTTGGGTTCGCTCGCCGACAAAATCGCTGCGGTTACCAAACGCAGCGAAAGTTTGTCGCTTGCAGTGAAAAACATGTCCTCGCTTAGCGCCGCCGATGTTGGCGGCCTGCATGATGTGCTTGTGACGGACCTGGCACGCCGGAACCGACGGATCACGAAGGAATCGCTGGCAGACGCGACACTGCAGGTTACATTTTCGGAATCCGCGGACGGTTACGTCTGGATTGCCGAGATTCTTGACGGAGTTAAAGAGAATGTGGTGATGGTCAGCGTTACCGCGCCCAATCAAAAAACGAGCGGGCGAGAAGCTCCTCTAACTTTGCACCGAAAACTGATTTGGGAACAAGCATCAAGAATTGTTGATTTTGGAATTCTGGCAGACAGTGCAAGCGATGGAGCTTCCATTCTGATCATCCTGGATGCCGGCAAGCTTTCGTTTTACAAGTCTCCAGATAAGGATTGGAAGCTGGCTCGCGAAATTACGATCGAGCATGCGCGTCCGCCGCGGCGCGACATACGCGGACGGATCGATCTGCAGGCTGGTAAAGCTCGATTGCCGGACGCGGAGTGCGCGGGAGATTTTCGACATCCGGAAAGCGTGACCTGCACGACTGTGACAGCGCTTGCGGATCCTGAAATTCCAAGGCAGTCCATCGCCGTGCAGGGACGCCCGGTCGAGGATTATGCTGTTTTGGCGCCGGTTTGCGACGACAGCCCGCTCACTTTGGTTACCGGGCAAGGGGATTGGACCGAACCCGATTCGATTCAGGCGTATCTCGGAGGGAATCCGGAAAATTCGGCGAGCTCCAAAATCCAGTTTCTTGGGCCAGTCCTTGAATTGTGGCGCAACGCCGACGGCAAATCTGCGCGAGCTGTTTCCCGCAATCTGAAAACAGGAACGTATGAAGCTTCGATTGTGTCTGTATCTTGCGGCGATTAGCGCGGTACTTGTGGCGGCTGCACCTTCGCACACTGCGAAGCGGCCGCGCTACGGGGGCACGCTCCAAGTGGAGATTGGCGCGACCGTGACTTCGCTCGATCCCGCGGTAGCGGCTGCGAATCCGGAGGAAGCGGGCGCTAAAGCGGAGCTGGATGCATTGCTATACGACCGTCGAGGGGAAGATGGAACATTTGCTGGCGTGGCGGGGAGCGGTGCGTTTCGCGTGTCCGAATGGGAAGCCGGCAAGCGCGCGGTGCTTACGGCCAATGAAGATTATCGGGAAGGCAGGCCTTTTGTGGACTCTGTTGAAATTCAGATGGGGCGGTCGGCGCACGATCGCGTGCTGGACCTGGAACTCAAAAAGACAGACTTCGCGCAGATTCCTGCGGAGCAGGCGCGCCCGGCAGCGGATCACGGCGTGCGGGTGAGCACCTCACAGCCGAACGAATTGCTGGCACTGGTCTTTCTCAGGGGCGGGCCGGGGATAGAAGCTGCGCGAGTGCGAGAGGCGATTGCGCGGTGTATCGATCGCGCGGCGATTGTTAATTTTATTTTGCAGAAGGAGGGCGAACCGGCCGGGGGCCTGCTGCCGCAATGGTCGAGTGGCACGGCCTTTCTTTTTTCCACCGAGACGAGCGCGCGCAGTGCGAAAGAAATTCGTTCGCAAATCTCGGCGTCACCCAAGTTGGTGTTGGGATATGATTCCGCTGACAGGCTGGAACAGAGCGTAGCGGAACGAATCGCAGTGAATGCGAAGGAGGCCGGCATTTCTCTAACGTCGCGAGGAATTTCGAGCCCGGGAAACAAGCCGGCACATGGAACAGATATTCGCCCTGGTGAGGCAGTGCATGTGGATGCGCGCCTCGTTCGTTTGCGAATGCTGTCACCGCTTCCTCGTGTGTCGCTCACGGCCTTCATTGAGACGCTGGGGCCGATGGCGGGAATTGTGGACAGCCCGCTCCCCCAGAGCGCTTCGCCAGAGGATGTCTATTATTGCGAGCGAAGTATCATAAACAGTGGGCTGATAGTTCCGATTGTTTGGATGCCGCAAGTGTATGGGATCAGCGCTCGCGTGCGCGACTGGAAGCAGCCAGCCGCGAGTGAAACTTGGCCGCTTGCGGGTGTATGGCTTGACTCGTCGGACGCGCACTAGTTGTCCGCACGAATCAATTTTGTAGCGCGCGTTGAGGCGCCGGAGTCAAGCAAGAAGGGGAATTGTGACGTTTCGCTCTAAGCTTTTCGTGAATTTTATGCTGGCGCTACTGCTGTCGGTTGCCTTGGTGACCGCGGGCGTTACGGTGGCGACGCGACGTGCTTTCGACGAGCTCAACCGCCAGCACACGGATGCGCTGGTAGAACAATTCCAGCGAGAGTTCGACCGGCGCGGCCACGATGTTTTGCATCGCGTGCAAGGAATTGCCGAAGCGGAGCCTACCGTGCGGATGGCCATCGATCTTAGCCGTCCCAATGCGGATATTTCCGTGTATGTGAACGACGCGCATGGCGTGGCACAATCGCATCAGCTCGACTTCCTCGATTTTGTGGGCACCGACGGCTCGATTATTTCCTCCGCAGAATGGTCGGCCCGATTTGGTTACAAGATGGAATGGGTGACGCAGAAAGAAGATTGGGCGTCGCGCGGGTCGTTCCTGATGAGGCTCGATACGCAGGAGGGCCCGGCGCTCGCTCTGCTGGCGGTGGCGGCGGTGCGCGTGGGCGACAAAGATTTATATGTGGTCGGCGGCGAACGCCTAGGCAAGGAATTCCTGGCTTCCCTGGTTCTTCCCGAAAACATGCGCGCGCTGCTTTATCTGAATCTCGACCCTGCCTTTCAGCCCGTGAACCTGATCGACAGTGCTGGGTCGGTGGCAGAAGCGGAGCGTTTTGAACCGATCATCGAACGAGAGCGGGCGCATCCGAGCGCGCTGACGGAGAAGATTAATTGGACGTTCGACGCCGCCAGCGCAGAAATTTTTCATGCGATTCCGAAACTCGGGCGGCAAAACGAACTGCTGGGAGTGCTGCTGATAGGGAATTCGCAGCGAACCGTAGTAACGCTAGAACGCCACATCCTGTGGCTTGCCATCGGAGTGGCGGCGATCGGAATCCTTTTCGGTTTGTTCTTGAGCTGGTGGGCGGCGGCACGTGTGACCCTACCGGTACGGAGACTGGCCGCCGGCGCACGTGAGGTTTCGGACGGAAACTGGAACACGCGTGTGGCCGTGCGCGGGACGGATGAAATCGGCCAGCTTGCGCAGTCGTTCAATCGGATGACGCAAGAATTGGTGGACCAGCGAGAACGGTTGATTCAAGCCGAACGTGTGGCGGCGTGGCGGGAAGTTGCGCGGCGCCTGGCTCACGAACTGAAGAATCCGCTGTTCCCACTGCAGACCACGGTTGAAAACTTGCAGAGGGCCAGCACACAAAATCCGGATCAATTCGAAGAGGTTTTCCGCGAATCCACAGGTATTTTGCTTGCCGAGATCGAGAACCTGAAAATTATTGTCGGACGGTTCAGCGATTTCGCCAAAATGCCACAGCCCGAACTGGGGCCGGTCGATTTGAACGACATCGTTCGAAATGTTGTAAAGCTGTTCGAAGCGCAGTTTTGCGCGGTGGGGCGCCCGCCAATCACGCCCGAACTTCATTTGGGAGAAAACCTGCCGACGATCCAGGCGGACACCACACTGTTACATCGAGCCATCGAGAATCTGATTTTGAATGCGATGGACGCGATGCCTGCCGGCGGAATTCTGATGATGCGGACGGCCCAGAACAACGGCAATGTGGATTTTGAAATCTCCGATACGGGAGTTGGTTTGACACGCGAGGAAGCGGACCGCATTTTCACTCCCTACTACACCACCAAGCAGCATGGCACGGGCCTGGGTCTCGCGATCGTGCAAGCCATTGTCGCCGATCACAACGGGCGTATTACGGTGGAGAGCGAAATGGGCGTGGGCACCGCGTTCCACTTAGAACTCCCGGTCAAGCCTCCCCATCATCCGAATCAAACTACTCCAGTTGTGGTCGCACAAGAAGTCGAGAAAAAAGAAGAGGCTTAGAGGCTCGTGCCAGCAAAAGCTCATATCCTGATTATTGATGACGACGCGAATACGCTTGCGTCGCTCGCTCGCGCATTTCGTCTTGCGGGACACGAAGCCAGCGTTTGCGACAATGCCGCCCGCGCGATTGAGCTGGCGAAGGCCGAGCGGTTCGATTTGATCCTGTCAGACGTGGTGATGCCGGGGAGGGACGGCATCGCACTGCTGGAAGATCTGAAGAATATCGGAGTGGAATCGACTTTTGTGATGATGTCCGGACAAGCTTCTATCGAGATGGCGGTGAGGGCCACACGCCTGGGTGCCAGCGATTTCCTGGAAAAACCGATCTCCTCGGACAAGCTGCTGCTGACGGTGGAAAATGCGTTGCGATTGAAACGCCTGGAGGCGGAGAACCGCGATCTAAAAAAAAGACTCGGCCGTCACCATCTTGTGTGGGCTAGCGCGGCCATGCGCGAAGTGATGGCGCAGGTCGAGCAGGTTGCTGCGAGCGAGACGCGCGTTTGCATCCGCGGAGAAACCGGAACAGGAAAAGAACTGATCGCACGCACTCTGCATGAGAAAAGCGCGAGACGCAATGGACCATTCGTGTCGTTGAACTGCGCCGCGATTCCCGGTGAACTGGTAGAAACCGAACTTTTTGGCCATGAGAAAGGCTCCTTCACTGGCGCGGCCGGACGCCATATCGGGAAATTCGAGCAGGCGCATCGCGGAACGCTTTTTCTGGATGAGATCGGCGATATGCCGATCACCATGCAGGCCAAGCTTTTGCGCGTGTTAGAAGAAGGCGAAATGGAACGGGTCGGCGGAGACAAGCCCTTTGCCGTGGATGTGCGAATTGTGGTGGCCACGCATCGCAATTTGGAAGAGCATGTCCGGCAGGGAACCTTTCGAGAGGATTTGTACCATCGCGTATTCGTGTTTCCGGTGGTGGTGCCCCCGTTGCGTGAACGGCGCGAAGATATTCGCGCTCTGGCGGAACACTTTATTTGCCAGTTGAGCGAGCAGAATAATTGGAAGAAAAAGAGTCTATCCCCGGATGCCGTTGCAGAATTGGAACGCTACCGGTGGCCGGGAAACGTGCGCGAACTACGCAACGTGGTAGAGCGAGTGCTGCTTCTCACGCCGGAAGACCTGCTGGAGGGGCCTAGCATTACGCGCGCTTTGCCAAGTCTCGAGCAGGAAACTGCGCGAAATTTCAGCAGGCCGGTGGAATTCATGACCGGAGCTCTCGGGCAGCGCGTGGAAGCGTTTGAACGCGAGACGCTGCTTGCTGAATTGAAGCGAAATCACAATCACATGACGAACACGGCCAAAGCCCTCGGCTTAGAGCGCAGCCATCTTTACAAGAAATGCCAGCAGCTGGGAATTGATCTTCGCGCTATCCGCTCAGAGACGTAGCGAGGTAATCCCGCAAATCCAGAACTCTTTGGCAAGCTCCGGAAGCGGGAATTACTTCGTCTCCACCGGGCCGTTCGTTGGTATGGAAAGCGCCGAGCCGTCCGTGCGGCCGAATTTCAATCCGAGCCAAGTGGCCACAGTCGGCGCAACGTCAATCAATCGCGCATTTTGAATTTTCCCCGCTCCAACGGGAGGGCCATAAAAAATCATAGAAGCGCGCATCTGCGGGCGATCGGGAAAATATCCGTGCGCGCCGCCGCGCGTCGCGGGACCTTTCAGCTCGCCGGTGTAGCCAAAAGCGAATGAAGTTCCGTCGGCGGCTTCGAGGGCGAGAAATGCGTTTGGATCGCCACCCATCGCCACTATCTCGTCATGCGAAGCAATGCGGCGGATGCCGCTACTTTCGGCGCCGGCCAGCGGATCGAAAATATTATGGAGGGCGGCTCGGGTGGCGTCATCGTTTGGATCTTTCACGTAGATATACGCGGAGCCTCCATCGACTATTTCTGTGGCCTTCCAATCCGTGATGCGCCCTTTGGGGTCGAGTGTAATCAAGCCTCGCTTCTCGATTAAAACTCCCGGCCGCATTTCCTGCGAAATGGGAACGAAGCCGTGATCGGAGAGAACTACCAGTACCGTCTGCTGCCAAATGCCCGCTTTCTTGGCGGAAGCAATCACTCGCGCGATTTGTGCGTCGGCCGTTTCGGTTGCCGCATTTGCCTCCGGACTGAAAGGGCCCTTTTCGTGCTCGTAATGATCGACCATGGCCAGATGCAACAGCAGCAAGTTAGGTTTTTGATTTTCGATGGCATAGCAGGCGGCGTCGGTCCAGACCGGATCGGTAAGCTCAAGCGGGGGAACATCCGTCTTGAAGGTCGGGAATTGCGAGGCCACTTTTTCGAAGATGCCAGGCGTGGACAGAGCGCGAACGAGTTTCATATCTTCCGGGATGCTGGCGCGCCAATATTCCGGAATGATGAAGTCCGCTTGCGCGCCGGCGGTTACCGGCCAATGAATCAAAGCGGTGCGCAGCCCTGCTTGCCAGGCGAGCTGCCACAGGGGGGGCACACGAATGTCTTCAGTGTACCAGCGATACCCGCCAGAGTTTTGATTGAGCGGATCCCACGCGGGATTGGTGAAAATGCCGTGTGTTCCCGGGTTGACCCCGGTGACCATCGCAGTGTGAGAGGGATATGTAACGCTGGGCATCACCGTTCGCGCGCCGTCACTGGACATCCCGTGGAGTACCATTTCGCGCAAGGTGGGAATTTTCAAGCCGTGGGCATCCGGCTCGGTGTAGCTTTCCGGTTTCATTCCATCGACGCTGACGATGAAAACGTGCTGAATGGGTCTGGCCGCCGACGATTGTGTGAGAAGAGTGGTGGTGACTGGATTCGCTGCAGGTGTCTCGTGCGAGCTTTGCGACTGCGTTGAGATTGTGGCAAGTAGAAAAAGGATCGCACACAGCAGTTGTGCTGTTTTACGCATAGAATTCCTCCCATAATCTTCGAACAGTATGTATACCGCTCGAGGAAATACAAGCACAGGAAGGTTACCGTGGCGTTTCAATCCTGTGGTGGCGACGGGAACAGCCGGCTAAGGAGCAAATGGGTGGGCAGGTAGACCACGAACACCAGGAACGCAAGTACGGCCATGACCTGCAAAGGCCACGGCCCCCACGATCGGTGGAAAAAAGGGTCAGCGTAAGTGAAGTTGATATTCGTCTGGGGCGTAGCCGCCAGTCGAGCGAACACGACCACCGGAATCGCGATGGCGGACTGCACAACCCACCCTCGGCGGTCGTATCCAACGCGGTGCAACGCCCACAGAAGCAGAAAAGGCATGACCACGTGAAACAGAGAGAGCAGCCGCACCCACAGTGGAAACCCTGAGTCGAACAGGTATTCGGTGCCGCCGATCAAGTGCCGCCCGGTAAAAAATCTCGCAGCAGCGTCGAAGACCCAGGCTGTGTCGATCAGGAGCGAAGAGACCGCCTGGCTGGATAGCAGAAGCGGGCTGTTGCTCGACAACCCGAGGCAAGTGAGCACCACGGCAACGTCGCAAAGGTGCAAGAAATTCGCGGCGCCCCAGGTGTGCCAATAAGCAGGAATCCACACGAGCAGCCACGCGAGTGCCGTCCATCGAATCCAGGCAGGAAAACTGCTCGAGTGTGAGGTCGACCAAGCCATCTTGCCGCGGCCGAACCGCATCGTAACAGAACACCGAGAGGCGGGCATTATTCGGGAAATACGCGAACACGCAACTGCTGGCGGTAACCTTGCGGGCCAAGATTAAGCGCTTGCGCCGAGCGCTATGTGAAGATATCTTTCATCTGCGCGAAGTGTGGAAATTTACGGGCGGCCTGAGCAATGGAGGAAAAAAGGTATTACGACGAGAAAGAAGAAACCAAGCAGATACCGCTCGTGTGCGCGCACTGCCGCCAGGAAAACACCTATCCCGTCCGCTATATCGTGCGCACGAAGAAAGCGCAGATTCCTCCAGGAGGGAACGAAGAAGACCGGGCTAAATTTGCCAAAGCGCGCTCTTACATGGTGCGCGTGGACAACATGGTGGCCTGCCGGAATATTCGCTGCCGCAAGAGATTTGAACTTAGTGGTCAAAGTGTTTTTCTGATTTAAGGGAAGTGTATGACCCTCGCCAGATATTCGCGGGAAGACTCTGCAATTGTGTCATTTCCTTTTGGACTTAAGCGCA
>Ga0307477_10001370_pt1 | contig 20862 bp, 14 predicted proteins | sample atmos_gasesECM2C_FD_203316 | JGI IMG/M metagenome (GOLD analysis project Ga0307477, IMG submission 203316) | Hardwood forest soil microbial communities from Morgan-Monroe State Forest, Indiana, United States - atmos_gasesECM2C_515 | ecosystem: Environmental > Terrestrial > Soil > Temperate...
ATCAGCGCCCCGCCGGCGAGCACGCCGACCACGATCCCCTTGGAGAGCACCGCGAGCGCGGCCAGCGCCCAGGCGGCGAGCATCCAGCGGCGCTCGGCGGCCGAGGCCGGTGCGGCCGTCTGTGCCAGCGTGAAGGCGAGCACGGCTGCGGTCAGCCAGAAGGTAAAGGCCGCATCGAGCAGGTTCAGATGCCCGAGAACTACGAAGAACGGGCTCGCGCTGAGCGCGACCAGCGCGCTGAGCGCGCCGTCCGGACCGTAGAGCCGCGCGACCCACGCGCACACCAGTGGCAGGCACGCGAACGCCAGGCCGACCGACCACAGCCGTGCGCTCCACTCGTGCAGCCCCACGACCGAGTACGCCGCCGCCGTCGCCCAGTACTGCAGCGGCGGCTTCTCGAAGTATTTGAGGTCATTGAAGCGCGGCGTGACCCAGTCACCGCGCGCGAGCATCTCGCGCGGTATCTCGGCGTAGCGGCCCTCGTCCGGATCGAGCAGCGGACGGACCTGCAGCGTGGCAAACCAGGCGACCGCCACGACCACCCACAACCAGCCCGGCGCGTGCGCGCGCCGCAATGCTATCGCCTGCATCCCGGCGGCGATCGCTAGATCGCGGCCATGGCCGCTGCGCGCGTGCCGAAGCCTTCCTGCTTGACGTAGAACTCGATGGTGCGCCGGATGGCAGTGTCCATGTCGGTGGTCGGCGACCAGCCGAGCGTGCGCTTCGCCGCTTCGATGTTGGGCACGCGCACCTGGATGTCCTGGTAGTACTTGCCGTAGTACTCGCCCGCGGAGACGTCGACGATCTCGACCGAGCGGGCGCTGTCGCGTAGCACCGCAAACTCCTGGGCGATGCGGATGGTGCGCTGCGCCAGGTCGCGAATCGAGATGCAGTTGGCGGGGTTGCCGATATTGAAGATCTGCTGACTGGCGCGACCGTCCTCGTTCTCGAGGATCGCGAGCAGACACTCGACGGCATCGTCGATGTAAGTGAAGGAGCGCTTCTGGCTGCCGCCGTCGACCAGCTTGATCGGACGCCGGTAGAGCACGTTGGACAGGAACTGAGTGAATACGCGTGAGCTGCCCTCCTTGGGCTCCTCGACGTTGTCGAGGTTCGGTCCGATGAAGTTGAACGGCCGGAACAGGGTGTAGTCGAGGCCGTCGCGCACGCCGTAGGCGTAGATGACGCGGTCGAGCAGCTGCTTGCAGGCCGCGTAAATCCAGCGCTGCTTGTTGATCGGCCCGTACACCAGCGGGCTGGTCTCCTCATCGAGCACCGGATCGGGCGACATGCCGTAGATCTCGGAGGTCGAGGGAAATACCAGGCGCTTGTTGTACTTGACGCAGTAGCGCACCACGTCGATGTTGGCCTCGAAATCGAGCTCGAACACCTTGAGCGGGTGCGTCACGTACTGCGCCGGATTGGCGATGGCGACCAGCGGCACGACGACATCGCATTTCTTGACGTGATACTCGACCCACTCCTTGTTGATCGTGATATCGCCCTCGACAAAGTGAAAGCGATCGTTGTTCGGCGCATCGCCGAGTTTGTTGTCGGCGAGGTCGATGCCGTACACCTCCCAGGACCGCTTTTGCAGGATCGCGTTGCTGAGGGCGCTGCCGATGAAGCCGTTCGCGCCGAGAATCATGATCTTGAGAGCCATAGGGTTATTGCCTCGCGCGGCGTGGACGCCGGGTGCGGAGGCGCCGCGACGCCCCGTCGCGGGCATGCTAACACTTTCCGGCCCGCCGGCCCGATGTCCGCAGCCGGGCAACCCTGCGTGTCGCCCTCGCACGCAGGGGCGATGCGGCCGAGGCGGCGCTCCTCAGGCACGCAGCTGGCGCAGTGCCTTGGCGTAGCGCGCCAGCAGCGCGGCGCGTCCGTGATGCCGCCCACCGCTCACCAGCTTGACACCCGCGCGCCACACGCAGTCGATCACCTCGCGCCCGGCGCTGAAGATCCAGCTGTCGAGGATCTCGTCGGCCTGCCGCTCGATGAGCGCGGGATGCCCGGCGGCGAGGGTGACCAGATCGAGCGGCATCCCGGGCGCAAGTCCGACCAGGGCCGCCGCCCGCGGCGCCACAGCCGCGCCGGATGCACCGCCCGGCCGAGCCGGGCCGCCGAGCGCCTGCCAGCCACCGGCGAGTGCCGCGTCATACAGCGAGCGACCGGTGGAGGCTGCCGCGCGCCCGGCCAGTACGTTGCGCGCGCGGCGCGCGAGACGCTGACTGTACTCGAGAGTACGCAGCTCGCCCGCTGCGTCCAGCAGGATGTTGGAATCGGTGCCGATGCCGATGCGGCCGCGGGCCGCGAAGAAATTCACCGCTGGGAAGATGCCGTCGCCGAGCGAGGATTCGGTCATCGGGCAGAGCCCGACGACCGCTCCGCGGGTGCCGATGCCGGCGAGCTCCGCGTCCGTCGCATGCGTCGCGTGCACCAGGCACCAGCGCTCATCGACCGCCTGCGCTCCGAGCAGCCACTCGATCGGCCGGGCTCCGCTCCACGCGACACAGTCCTCGACCTCACGGATCTGCTCCGCCACGTGAATGTGGATGACACCGCCCGCCGCCAGGCCGACAACCGCGGCGAGCTCCGCCGGGGTCACCGCGCGCAGGCTGTGGGGCGCGACGCCGACGCCTGCCCCGGCGAGCGGCCGCACGAGGCGCCGGCACGACTCGAGCAGACGCGCGAAGGTGTCGGTATCGGTGATGAACCGTCGCTGCCGCGGCGCGGGTGCGGCGCCACCAAAACCGCTATGGGCGTAGAACACCGGCAGCAGCGTGAGTCCGATGCCGCTCGCCGCCGCCGCCGCCGCGACCCGGCTGGCAAGCTCGGCGGGGTCGGCATACAACGCGCCGTCACAGTCGCGGTGCACGTAGTGGAATTCGCCGACGTGCGTGAAGCCCGCCTCAAGCATTTCGGCAAAGCACAGGGCGCTCACGGCCTCGAGCTCCTCGGGACCCATGCGATCGAGAAACTGGTACATGAGCTCGCGCCAGGTCCAGAAGCTATCGTCAGTCGGACCGCGCCGCTCGGTGAGCCCGGCGAGTCCGCGCTGAAAAGCGTGGCTGTGCACGTTCGGCAAGCCCGGCACGCCAATCGCGTGGCACTCGTCGGCCGGCTGTGCCGGCGTGCCGCTGGTCACGCTCTGGATGTGACCGCCGCTCGCCGTGATGCGTACCTCACGTGCCCAGCCGCCAGGGAGCAGCGCCGTCTCAAGCCACAGGCTCGCCATGCGGTACATTATTAGTGATTGGCGGCGGTGACGCAGCCTGCAGGAGATCGTCGGGCGATGAACGAAGACTCTGCGCCCTCCTGGCTCGCGGTGCGACAGGGCTCGGCGCCGCTGCTGCTGTGCATGCCGCACACCGGGACCGACATTCCCCCGACCCTGGAGGCGCGCCTGACCTCAGCATGGCTCGCGCGCAAGGACACCGACTGGGCCATCGATCGGCTGTACGCCTTCGCGAGCGACCTGGGGGCGGGCGTGGTGCGCACCGCCGTCTCGCGCACCGTGATCGATGCCAACCGCGACCCTTCCGGTGCCTCGCTCTATCCCGGACAGGCGACCACCGAGCTCTGTCCGACCACGAGCTTCGACGGCGAGCCGCTCTACCGCGAGGGTGCCGCACCGCAGGCGCAGGAGATCGCCGCGCGGCGACGCGAGTTCTACGAGCCCTATCACCGCGCCGTGCGCGCGCAGATCGCACGCTTGCGAGCCCGGCACCGTACCGTCGTGGTGTATGACTGTCACTCGATCCGCTCCGTGATCCCGCGCCTGTTCGCCGGCACGCTGCCCCACTGCAACATCGGCACCTTCGGCGGCGCGAGCTGCGATTCGACGCTGACGCAGAGCATCGAGGGCTTGTGCGATGAGGCCGGGTTCACGCGCGTGACCAACGGCCGCTTCCAGGGTGGCTACACCACGCGCCACTACGGTCGGCCGCTCGAGGGCGTGCACGCGCTGCAGATGGAGCTCGCCTGCCGTGGTTATCTGCATGAGCCGGTGGGCGCACTCGACGCCGCGACCTGGCCGAGTCCGTGGGACGAGGCGTTCGCCGCGCCGATGCGCGCCCTGCTCGAGCGCGTGTTGACGGCCTGCATCGCGTTTGCGTCAGGCCGCTCGACGTAACCTGCGCCGCACGGCGGCCAGGATTTCGTGCACCTCGCGTACGCCGAGCGCGTTAGCAGCGAGCACGAAGCCCGCACCGGCGGTCGCGATGATCAGCGCGAGGCTGATGCACTTCGGCCAGAACGGCTGCACCGCCCAGTCCGCCAGCAGGAAATGGGCGCCGCTCCAGGCGATACCGCCGAGCACCAGGCAGGCGAGCGCCACCTTGAGCAGCAGCACTCCGAGCACCCGCGACTCGAGACGTCCGAGCTGCGAGCGCATGAGAAAGTACAGGATGAGGAAGTTGCTGGTCGCCACACACGCGGTGGAGAACGCCAGTCCGCGGTGGCCCCAGCCGAGCTCGCTGGTGAAAATCCAGTTGAGCAGGACGTTCAGGCCCACCGCGACGAAGCTCACCACCATCGGCGTCTTGCGCCGGTCGAGGGCGTAGAAGGCGTTGACCAGCACCTTGAGCGCCGCGTAGGCACAGAGGCCGATGGCGTAGAAGCGCAGCGCACCCGCCGATTCCGCGGTCTCGTGGGCGCCGAAGCGCCCGTGCTGGTAGAGCACCGAGATGATGGGCTCGGCGAGCAGGATGAGCCCGACGCTCGCGGGCAGCGTCATGAGAAATGCGAGCCGCATGCCGCGCGCCAGCTCGCTGCGAAACACGCCGGTGTTGCCGGCCGCCGCCATGCGGGCGAGCAACGGCAGCGCCACCGTGCCGAGAGCCACCCCGAAGACGCCCAGCGGCAGCTGCATCAGCCGAAACGCCACCGTCAGCCAGAACGTCGGCCCGTCGCCGAGCTTGGAGGCGAACACCGAGTTCACCAGCACGTTGAGCTGCGTGGTGCTCGCTGCGATCACCGACGGACCCATGAGGCGCAGCACCGCGTGCACGCCCGGATCACCCCAGCGGAAGTCCGGGCGAAAGCGGTAGCCCTGACGACTGAGGGCCGGCAGCTGCACGATGAGCTGCAGCGCACCGCCGATCAGTGTGCCGATCGCGAGCCCGAGAATCGCTCCAGGCCCGAAGTGCGGATCGAGCCAGTAGCCGAGCAGGACACCCGCGACGATCGAGCCGAGATTGAAGAAACTCGACGCCATCGCCGGGATGCCGAACACGTTGCGCGCGTTGAGCATCCCCATGACGAGTGCCGCGAGCGATACCAGCAGGATGAAGGGGTACATCACGCGGGTGAGCGTCACGGTGAGCGCCGCCTTGGCCGGATCGAATCCCGGTGCCAGCAGTGCGACCAGCCAGGGTGCGAACACGATGCCGAGGACGGTGATCGCGCTCAACGAGACCGCCGCGAGCGTCGTGACCTTGTTGGCGAGCCGCCAGGCGCTGGCCTCATCGGCGAGCGCTGCGGTGCGGCTGAACACGGTAACGAAGGCGGTCGACAGGGCCCCTTCGGCAAACAGGTCGCGCAGCAGGTTCGGGATGCGGAAGGCGATCGTGAACGCGTCCATGACGCGCCCGCCCCCGAACAGCGCGGCGAAGATCTGCTCGCGCGCCAGCCCCAGCACGCGGCTGCAGAGCACCGCGAGCCCGACGACCCCCGCCGCGCGGGTGTTCAATCGCTCCGCGCGCGCCACCGCGCCGGCCGGCGCGGCCGGTGTCTCCTCCTCTGCCATCCGGGCGTCACGCTACCATCGGCGCGCGCCGCGCGCGAGCTAGTGCCGGCTCCTCCAGATCACGGTAATGCCGAACGTACGCGGACGGAAGGTGTACTGGTTCTGCTGCACGGTCGGCGCACCGGAGGGCTGTCCGAGAGCGTAGTTGGTGACGGTGTGTGAGTCGAACAAATTGTCGACGAACAGTGAGAGCTGCCAGTCTGTGAGGTTCACGCCCGCCCGCAGCGAGGTGAAATTGGTCGAGGGCAGTGTGTAGGTGAATGGGTTGAACTGCGCCCCGTTGCGGGGGTCCTGCAGTGCAGCCAGCCACGGATTGCGCTGCGCGTATTCATAGTCGGCGCGGGCGAAGGCTCCGTGCTGAGCAAGCGTGAAGTTGTATTGCGCCCCCACCGCCACGGTCACCGGCGGGTTAGTGCCCGGCGCATAATCGATGGCGGCCTGCCCGGAGATGGCGTTACCGTCGCTCGCCTTGCATGGAATTCCCGGAATTCCCGAGGACACGCTCGCGAACGGGGTGCAGTCCGCGGGGGAGTTTCGCGTGAAGCGTGCACTGGTGTAACCGGCTGCAAGATCGAAGTCCCACGCGCCGAGTGCCGCCTCCGCCTGCAGATCGCCTCCCCAGGCGACGGCCTGGCCGAGATTGTCCGTGAACTGCAGACCACAGTTGCCGGCCACGTAGATGTTCTGCTGGATGTTGTTCCACTTGATGTAGTAGGCGCTGGTGGCGATGCGTAGCCAGGATCCGAAGGTGTTCTTGGAACCTATTTCGTAATTCTGTGTGGAGTCGGACTTGTACGTGAGCGGCGCGCCGGGCGGAACCGCATATCCGGCCGCGGCGAGATCGGCGTTGCAGTACGAGGGCAGCGGTGCGTTGCCGCCGCCGACGCGGAAACCCTTCGCGTAGGTGGCGTAGAAGAGATTCTTCGGGTCGACCTGGAACGAGGCGGTCGCCTTCGGTGTATTGGGTGTCTCGTTCTCGCTCGCGGTCTTGGTTCCCGGGAAAGGCCCGAAGTTCTCCAGCCCGTCGGCGTAATGGGTGAGCGAAAACTCGGTGTGCGCGATGCGCTCGCCGACGGTCAGTCGGAACCAGTCGGTAAACGCATAACTCAGCTCGCCATAGCCGGCAATCTGGCGGTCAACCGTATGATTGTTGTTGTAGTAGATGTCGCAGGCGGGAATCGCCGGATAGGCGGCGTTCGAGGGACAGGAGTAATCCGGCGAGGCGGATGAGTTGAGGAAATCCGGCGGCCCGGGACAGGTCGCCGGATTGGTGCCCGGCGGACAGTACAGACTTATGGCATCGGTGCCGTATAGATACGAGTAGAGAGCGTTGATCTGCGTATCCCGCAGCTCTTCCAGGCTCCCCTCCTTGGCCTGCTGCCAGAAAACTCCCGCCGTCCAGCGCAGCCTCGCTGCATCATCGGTCGACTGCCAGCGCAGTTCCCCAGTGATGTTTTCCTGGGTGTTCGTCATGGTGTTGGGTGTCTGGTAGTTCCTGAACTCCGCGGGTAGTTGACCCAGGTGAATGCCGTTGCCGTCGATCAGCGGGGTGGGACCGGGGCAGGTTGACGTGGCAGCAGGTGTCGGCACGCATGAGAGACCGAAGAAGTTGCCCGCGGCTTGGTAGTAGCCGAGGTCGTACACCGTGCCCTGGTAAGCGGTGATCTGATGGCGGTGGTAGTAGGAGGCGTTGGCGATGATCTCGCTCTTGCCGAGCTCCCACTGCAGCTTCAGCGCCGGCAGATAGTATTCGTCGTCATCGGGGATGCGCTCTGGCGTCGCCGTGTTGAAGGTCCCGGCGTCCGGGTTGGAGTACGCCGGCCAGTAGGTCGAGTCGTCGTGCCGGTTGGAATGCTGGTACAGAATGCTCGGGGTCACGGTGACTGAAGCGGAGGGCTGCCACACCGCTGCCAGCCGCGCGACTACGGTGTTGGTGTAGTCGATATTGTGCTGCGTGACTGCGCCGGTCGTGGGGTCGGCGCGGTTGATCCAGCCGCCATCGTAGCGGTACCAGATACTGGCACGCACACCGAACGTATCGTCCACGATCGGTTGACCGCGAGCGACGCCGAACTCGTAGCTCGGCTGCCCATGTTCAGTATAGGAGACTTCGCTACGTACGTAGGTACTCGTGTTACTGACGCTCGGCTGCGTAAGGATGTAGCGCACCGCACCGCCCTCGGCACCGGCGCCGAACAGCGTTCCCTGCGGCCCACGCAGGATCTCGACGCGCTCGAGATCGAAGGTCTTCGGCAGGGTGTCATCCGGATTGAAACCCACCGAGCGCATCTGGATCGGCGTGTCGTCGATGTAGATGCCGGTGGTGCCCGCGCCGCCCGAGGAGGAAATGCCGCGGATCGAGATCGCATTCGTGGCCGAGTTGTCGATCGATACGCCCGGCGTGAAACGGGCGACGTCCAGAAAGTCCTTGATGCCCTTCTGATCCATCGACTCCTGGGTGAGCGCGGTTATGCTGATCGGCACCTTGCTGAGCGACTCCTCGTGCCGTGTCGCCGTCACCACCACTTCCTGCAGCGCTTCAGCGTGCGCCGCGGCGCTCTCGGTGGCGGTCGGTGCCGGGCCGGCGGCCAGCAGCGCCGCCTCGTCGGCGTACCCCGGCATCGTGACACCGAGCAGGCAGGCCGCCGCAAATGACCGGCGGACGATGACACGCGTGGCACGCAGCGTCCGCATGGCGCGCCTGGTGCGAGTTGAATTCTTCATATGCTCTTCCTCCCCCGGCCGGTCGCGGTCCGGCCCCATTCGTGTTGGTGGTCTACTTCTGCAGTAGTACTGCGGCGTCCGCGCTCCAACTCACGAACACCTCGTCGCTCCAGTCGATCACGGCTTCCGAGGTCCGCCGCTCGTTCTGCGCAAACACCGTGACCAGCTTGCCGCTCGTGGTCTTGATCTGATAGGTGGAGCGGTTGCCGAGGTAGCCGAGCTCCCACACCGTGCCGCGGAGTTGGTTGATGCGCGCGCCGTTCGCAGGCTCCTTGCCGAGGCGTACTTTCTCGGGGCGCAACGCCACCCAGACCTGCTGGCCGACGCTGAACGTGCCGCCGTCGTCCACCAGCAGCTCGCTGCCGATCTCGGCACATTGCACGGTGATCAGGCCCGCTTCGCAGGCGCGCACCGTGCCCTCGAACAGATTGGTCGTGCCGACGAAATCGGCGACGAAGCGGCTGCGCGGGAACTCGTAGATCTCGGCCGGCGTACCGATCTGCACGACCCGGCCGTGGTCCATCACGGCGATGCGCGTCGCGAGCGCCATCGCCTCGTCCTGATCGTGGGTCACGACGATGAAGGTGATGCCGAGCTTGTCCTGCAGGTCCATGAGCTCGAACTGCGTCTGCTCGCGCAGCTTCTTGTCGAGCGCCGACAGCGGCTCATCGAGCAGCAGCACCTTGGGACGACGGATCAGCGCCCGCGCGAGCGCCACGCGCTGGCGCTGGCCGCCGGAGAGCTGGTGCGGGCGGCGCTTGCCGAGGTGCCCGAGCTGGACCATCTCGAGCGCCTCCGCGACGCGCTGCCGACGGGTCGCAGCGTCGAGCGGCAGGCGGCGCAGTCCGTAGCCGACGTTGCTCTCCACGGTCATGTGCGGGAAGAGAGCATACGACTGGAACATCATGTTGACCGGCCGCTCGTGCGGCGGCACCGAGCTCATGTCGACGCCGTCGATCGAGATGCGGCCGCGGCTCGGCTCGGCGAAACCCGCCAGTATGCGCAGCAGCGTCGTCTTGCCGCAGCCCGAGGCCCCCACCAGTGCAAACATCTCGCCCTTATAGATGCCGAGCGTGACCTCGTCGACGGCGGCGGTGGCGCCGTAGGTCTTGCTCACGGCATCGATGACGATCTGGGGCGTGGCGCGCGGATCGAGCCACGGCCGGTTGGCGAGGGGTTTGGCTTGAGTCGCGATCATGTGGCCGCGTGCGTCAGCCGCAGGCTAGAAATCCGCCGGTGGCGTCGCGCGCCGCCGTTCGGGCGCGAAGAACGGCCGTGGCACGACGCGCGCCCGCATCCGGCGTCGCTCCCACACCAGCTCGCGATTGAGATAGATATCGGCCCACACCGTCGAGCCCGTCGCGATGTGCGAGGCATCCATCATCGCGAGCGCGAGGTTGCGCTTGCAGGTCGGCGACCAGGTGGCCGAAGAGACGCTGCCGACTTGCGTGCGGCCGCGGCGATCGGCATACAGCAGCGCGTGATGCGCCGGCTTCGTGCCCTCGACGTCGAGCCCCACCAACTGACGCCGCGGCCCGCGCGCGACCTCGGCGAGCAGCGCCCGGCGGCCGGTGAAGTGTCCCTTCTTGAAATCCAGCACGAATTCGAGCCCGAGCTCGATCGGCGAGCGCTCGGTGCCGAGGTAGAGCGTGCCGGCGGCTGAGACGAAATCGTAGTTGGGCAGCACGAAGCCTGCCTCGATGCGCGCGATGTTGAGCGCACGCGAGCCGATCGGCCGCACGGCACGTGTGCTGCCGGCCGCCAGCAGCGCATCCCAGACCGCCTCGGCATCCTGCGGCTGCATCCATAGCTCGTAGCCGAGATCCCCGGTGAAGCCGGTGCGCGACACCATCATCGGCAGCTGCCGGCCGCCCGCCCCTGGCAACGCGAACTCGCCGTGCTCGAAGGGCTTGAGACGCTCGAAGCCCGCGAGTCCGGCCGCTTTGAGGAGCCGTGCGGTGGTCGGCCCCTGCACGGCAAGCGCGGCCACCTCTTCGGTGATTTCGCGGATCTGCACGTCGAAGCCGAGCGCCGAGGCCCGGAACCAGTCGAGCTGGCGCTCGCCGGTACACAGTCGATACTCGTTCGGTGCGATGCAGAACACCGTGCCGTCGTCGATCAGCCCTCCCTCATCGTCGCACCAGACCGTATAGGTCACTCTCCCCGGCCCCGCGCGACTGACATCGCGCGTCACCATACGGTTGAGGAAGCGCAGCGCATCGGGACCGGCGATGCGGTACTTGATCATCGGTGACAGGTCGAACAGCGAGCTCGAGTTGCGGATGGCGAAGTATTCCTGCTCGACGCTCGTGTAGACGTCGACCGTGGTGTAGCCCGCCCACGGCACGAAGCTGTCGAGCTGGCTCGCCGCGCGCGCGCGCTCGTGGAATGGCGTGCGCAGCAGCGGCTGGCGATAGTGCGGTTCGCTCTGGGTGAGCATGATGCCCGGCCTCCTCAGGCCGCCGCGCTGATGACCTGGCGGGCCGCGTTGCGACCGGCGAGGCCCATGACGCCGCCACCCGGGTGACTGCCGGCACCGCACAGAAACAGGCCCGGCAGCGGCGCCTGGTACTGTGCTGCGCCCGGCACCGGCCGGACCATGAGAAACTGATCGAGCGCGAGCTCGGCGTGATGCCAGTGGCCGCCGGTGATGCGGAACTCCTGCTCGATGTCAGTCGGCGTCAGGAGCTCGGCCGAGTGGATCACTGCGCGCAGCTGTGGTGCGTACGCGCCGAGTGTCTCGATGACGCCATCGGTGAAGGCCTGCCGCTGAGCTGGCTGCCACCCGCCGGCGAGCTTGTACGGCGCGTACTGCACGATCACCGACATGACGTGCTTGCCGGCGGGAGCGAGCCCAGGGTCGGCGAGTGTCGGAATGGTGACCTCGAGAATCGGGGCACGCGAGAACTCGTCGTACTTGGCGTGGTTATAGGCGCGCTCGATGTAGTCTGTCGAGGGCGCGACCAGCAGCCGTGCGCCGAGCGCCTGCTCGGTCAGCCCCGGAAACTGCGGCAGCCGATCGAGGGCCAGGTGCAGCTTGGCCGCGAGTCCGCGCGAGCGAACCTGGGTGACGCGCCGCACGAAGCCCGCATCGAGATGCTCTACGCCGAGGAGCTTGAGAAACGTGGTCTTCGGGTCCGCGCTCGACACCACGCTCGCGGCCCCGATCTCCTCCCCCGAGGCCAGCACGACTCCCGTCACGTGGTCGGCGTGCACGCTGATGTGCGCCACGGGTGAGCGGGTGCGAATCTCCGCGCCCGCCGCACGCGCCGCCTGCGCCAGCGCCTCCGACAGCGCACCGAGCCCACCGCGCGGCAGCATCAGGGCCTGCGCACCCTGGGCAGCCGCGGCGCGGTACAGCAACGCAAACACCGTGCCCGGGGAGCGCGGCCCGTAATTCGTCCCCAGCACCGCATCGAGCGCCAGCGCGCCCTTGAGCAGCGGCAGACTGAAGCGCTCCTCGAGCACGTCATGGATGGACATGCCACCGATGCGCAGCAGCTCGCGCATGTCCCGCCGCCCGAGGCGGCGCAAACGCCAGCCGAGATCGAGCAGCGCAAGCTGATCGCGCCATGCTTCGGTGCCGAGGCGTGGCGGCGTCCGCGTGAGGACCGGATGCAGCGCGCGCGCGAAGCGCTCGAGCTGCGCATGCCAATCCTCGAGTGCGGCGCCGTCGGCGTCCGAGGCTTGCGCCAGGCCCGCGGGGTTTTGCGGGCCGAGACTCAGATGCTCACCGTCGGGCGCGAGCGCGACGGTGTCGAGACCGGTGTGCGCCAGCTCGAGCCCCTGTTCCGCGAGCCTGAGATCCCGCATCAGCGTTGCCGGCATGAGATGCAGCAGGTGGGCGCACGCGGACACTCTGAATCCGGGAGCGAACTCGCGTGTCACGGCGGCACCGCCGAGGCGCTCGGCCGCCTCGAGCACCAGCACCCGGCGTCCGCCGCGGGCGAGATACGCCGCGCACACCAGGCCGTTGTGGCCAGCGCCGACGACGATACTGTCGTAACGCGCGGGTGCCGATGAGATCATTGCAGACGCCCCAGGTCGCGCAGCACGGCTTGTGCCGAGTTGGCTCCCGGGGCCCCCATCACACCGCCGCCCGGGTGGGTGCTCGAGCCGCACAGGTACATGCCGCGCAGCGGCGTGCGGTACTGCGCGTAGCCGGGCAAGGGGCGGTTGAAGAGCAGCTGATCGAAGGTGAGCTCGCCCTGGAAGATGTTGCCCTCGGTGAGCCCCACCTCGTTTTCGATATCGCGCGGTGTGCGAATCTCCGCATGCAGGATCATGCTCTTGAAATCCGGACTGTGGCGCGCAATCGCATCGATCACGGTGTTGCCGAAAGCCTGGCGCTTCTGCGCCGTCCACTCGCCGTCGGCCAGCTGATAGGGGCAGTACTGCACGAACACCGACATGTAGTGCTTGCCGTCCGGCGCCATGGTCGGGTCGATCTGCGTCGGGATCAGCATGTCGACGTAGGGCGCGCGCGACCAGCGCCCCTCCTTCCAGTCGTCGTACGCCCGCTCCACCATCTCGAGGGTGTCGGTGATGTGCATGTCACCGCGGGTCGAAGGCGAATCCTGCGGAATCGACGGGAAGTGAGGCAGGCCGTCGAGCGCAATGTTGAGCTTGCCGGAGGAGCCGCGGATCTTGAAGCGCCTCACCTGCGCGAGGAACTCGGGCGGCAGGTGCTCAGGTGCGACCGTGTGCAGGAAGGTGCGTTTCACGTCGAGATTCGAGACCACGATCGGCGCCGACAGCTCCTCGCCGCTCGTCAGCACGACACCCGTGACCCGCCCGTTGCGCACCACAACCTGCTCGACGGGCGCACTGGCTCGCACCGTGCCGCCGCTCGTCCGCAGGGAGGCCGCGAGCGCCTGCGTGATGGCGCCCATGCCGCCGCGCGCGAAGCCCCAGGCACCGACCGAGCCGTCGACGTCGCCCATGTAGTGATGCAGCAGCACGTAGGCTGAGCCCGGCGAGCGCGGACCCAGCGCCGTGCCGATGATCGAGCTGCCCGAGAGATGCGCCTTGACGATCTCGCTCTCGAAGTATTCCTCCAGCATGTCGGCGGCGCTCATGGTGAAGAAGCGCAGCGTGTCGTACATGCGCGCTTCACCGAGCTTGTGGAAGTGTCTGCCGAGGAACAGCAGTTCGCCGAGGTCGCGCGGCTTGAAGGAGGTCGGATCGGGCGGCGTGCGCAGCAGCAGCGGCTTGATGAAGCGGCAGTGCCGCAGCATGTCGCGCCCGTAGCGATCGTAGGCCTCCGCATCGTGGGGCGAGTGACGCGCGATCTCGCGGCGCATCGCATCGTGATTGTCGTACACGGCGAGGTGGCCGCCGTCGCGCATCAGTGTGCAGCCGCCCTCGTACGGGATGATCTGCAGTCCGTACGACGGCAGCTCGAGGGCACGGATAATTTGCGTGCGCAGCAGGCTGCAGACGTACGAGCAGTTCGAGTATGTGAAGCCGTCGTACAGGCGGCGGCTCACTGCGGCGCCGCCGATGTACTCGTTGCGCTCGAGCACCACCACCTTCAGGCCGGCGCGCGCCAGATAACAGGCGTTCACCAGCCCGTTGTGGCCGGCTCCCACGACGATCGCGTCATAACGGTTGGCGCCCCGCCCGCTCACGCCCCTACCCCCCGGCGGCCGCGTCTCACGCCGCAGGTTCGCCGCGCATCAGAGCCCACTGCGCCGTACGACGCGTGTCGGGCAGCGCATCGAGCGTGCGGTCGATCGCCACCTCGAAGGCCCGCAGCGTGTCGGCAAGACACGAGTCATCGTGTGCGGCCGACATGAACCACGGCTCGCGCGAGTCGGGCTCGCACAGGATCAGCTCGTCGTGCAGCACTTTCGCCACGGCGTCGTAGAAGGTGTAGTCGCTCCCCTTCCAGTCGCGGTAGGTGCGTGGCGGCTGATGGGCGAAGTACAGGCCACTCATTGAGGGATGTCCGACGAAGCTGTGCGCAATGCCGCGGGCCTTGAGGATAGCGCTCTTTCCGTTGCGCAGGCGCGTCCCGTACGCGCACAGGCGCTCCAGGGCATCCGTCTCGGCGAGGATCTCGAGCGTTTTTTCCGCAGCGGCGAGCGAGACCGGGTGCGCGGTATAGGTGCCGCCGTGAGCCACGCCCTTGCCGAGCTTGCGCATGATGTCCTCGCGTCCGGCCAGCACCGAGATCGGGTAGCCGTTGGCGAGCGCCTTGGCGAAGGTGCACAGGTCGGCGCGCACGCCGTACAGCTCCTGGACGCCCCCGCGCGCGACGCGAAAGCCGGTCTTCACTTCGTCGATGATCATCACCACGCCATAGCGGTCGCACAGCTCGCGCGCCGCGCGTACGTAGTCGGGGTCGGCAGCGATCCCGAGGCAGTTGCCCATGATCGGCTCGACCAGCAGGCAGGCGATCGCATGACCGTGGCGCTTGAGCACATCCTCGAGCTGGTTTGCATCGTTCGCCTGCACGAAGTGCGCGAAACTACGCGTGCTGAGGGGGACGCCCTCGCTGTACGGCACCACCACCGGGTCGCCGATCTGCGACCACTTCTCCATGGGCGTGTACCACATGGCGGCATCGAACAGCCCGTGATAGCTGCCCTCGAGAATCACGTAGTTGTCGCGCCTGGTGTAAGCTCGCGCGAGGCGCAGCGCCGCCATCACCGCCTCGGTCCCGGAGTTGGAGAAGCGCACCAGCTCCGCGGCCGGCACCATTTGCGCGATGCGCTCAGCGACGCGGTACTCGCGCTCGGTAGAGAGTGCGAACACACCGCCGACCTCCATGCCGGCGCGCGCCGCCTCGTCGACCCGCGGATCGGCATAGCCGAGGATCGCCGGCCCATAGCCCATCCGATAGTCGACGTAGACGTTGCCGTCGAGGTCGGTGATGCGCGCGCCGCGACCCTGCTTGACATAAATCGTCCGCTCTTCGCCCCAGAAGCGGAAGTTGGAGGCCACCCCGAGCGGCAGCCGCTGCAGGGCGCGCCGATAGTGCTCGTGGTTGCGTGTCAGAGTGCGCGCCATAGGATCACCACGGGGAAAATTCTCAGGAGATACGGCACCATACCATCGGGGATACGCGGCGTCTATATGGTCATATAATCTGCGCTATACTCTTGTTAAGGCTGCAGTTCCGCCGCCGGAGAAGCCGATGAGTGCTACCCCCGCCCGCCCGGTCGCGTCCCCGGTGATCCCGATTGCGCGGGGATTGCCGGCCTGGGTCTACAACCATCCCGAGATGACGCGGCTCGAGTACGAGCGGATCCTCAAGCCGAGCTGGCAAATCGCCTGCCACCTGAGCCAGATCCCGGTGGCCGGAGACTATGTCACCTTCGAGCTCGGTTCCGACAGTGTCATCGTGCTGCGCGACCGCGCCGGCAACATCCAGGCGCTGCGCAACGTCTGCCGCCATCGCGGCACGCGACTGCTCGAGGGCACCGGCAGGTGTCCCGGCCGTATCACCTGCCCGTATCACGGTTGGACCTACCGCTACGACGGCTCGCTGCTCGCGACCCCTGCGCGCGACAGCTTTCCCGATCTCGACCTGAGCGAGCACGGGCTGGGCGCGGTGCACGTGGAAGTCGCGCTGGGTTTTGTTTTCGTCTGTCTCGCGCCCGAGGCCCCGCCACCGCCGTCCCAGATGTGGGCACCGATCATCGAGGAGCTGCTGCCGTATCGGCTCGAGCAGCTCGTCCCTACCCAACCGATGTTCTTCGAGGAGTGGAACGTCGACTGGAAGATCGCGATGGACAATTACCTGGAGTCGTATCACGTGCCGATAGGCCATCCGGGGCTCAATCGCGTGTTCACGCCCGATTACGAAGATCAGCGCGGGGTTCCCGGGATCGCCCGCGGCATCAGCTGGCTGCGAGAAGCGCCCTCGCCCCGCTGGAGCGAGCGCGTGTACCAGAAATACGTCGCCGCGGTGACCGCGCCGCATCTGCCTGAGCCGAACCGGCGCAGCTGGCGCTTTTACAGCTGCCTGCCCAATCTCGGCATCGACGTCATGCCCGAGCAGGTCGATTTCTTTCAGGTGCTCCCGCGTGGCCCGGGCAAGGCGCTGATCAGAGGCGCGGCGTTCGGCATGCCCGATGAGCGGCGCGAGATGCGCCTGCTGCGCTGGCTCGGCAATCGCATCAACATGCAGGTCAACAGCGAGGACCGCATGTTATGCGAGCGGCTGCAGCGCGGCATCGCCGACAGTGACTACCGACCCGGCCCGCTCTCGCAGATCGAGACCTGGATGCTCGAGTTCCACGAGCTGCTGCGCGCGCGCATTCCGGAGGTGCGCCTCCCCGCCCCGCCGGCGCACTTCGCCTGACTGCACGCACTTCGCTTGACGGCACGAAGCTGCGCCTAGCCGAGCGTAGACTCCGCCTCGCGGAGTGAGCGCAGCAAGCCGGCGATCGTCTCGCGGAATCGCGCCAGCGCCGGGGCGACCGGAGCGGCTTCCGCCGACTCGTCCATCCCTCCGGCGAGTCCCGCCTGGGTCGACTCCGCCAGCTCAATCTGCTGATGGAGCCAGGCGTTCATGCGTCGCCGCCAGCTGCCGCGCCCGCTCTTGCCGGCCGCGGTTCGCGCGGCGTAATCGAAGCGGCGGATGCGACTGCGTCCGGGGGCAACGGGCACGACCTGAAGGATCAGCGCGCCCTCCGGGTGTAGTTCGAGCAGCTGATTCGGCGTCACGAACTGCTGCTGCGGCTCGAGGTTCTCGAGCCACTGCTCGACGAGCACCTTCCAGTCAGCCGTGGCCTCGAAATCCGCGACCGCTCGCGGCACCAGCGCGGCGAAATCGTCCCAGCCGGCGGGCGGCAGGGAAGGTGAGCTCGCGGTCGCGGCAGCCGCGACGCTTGTCGCAGCCGCCGCGCTCGTGGCGGCGCCGGTGGCCACTGAGCGCGCGAAGATCAACGGTCCCGCGCGCAGCATCTCGAGCGGGGTCAGGTCACCGGGCGTGCCTCCGGCAACCAGACGGCCGTCGAAGCTGTAGGTCAGAGAATGGGACGCACAGCGAATGGCGCTGCGCAGGTGACCCTTGCGCGCGGCGAGCAGCGCGTGCGGCCGCTGCCGGCAGGTGTTGCGGAAGACATGCAGCCGCCCGCGATCGCCGCGCACCAGCAGCGCGCGCTCGGCGGCGAGCTCACCAGTGAGGAAATCCCCGCTGGCACGCAGCTCCGCCTCATGGCCGAGCAGCTGCCACGCCGGCCGCAGCAGCTGCTCGCGCTCCAGGGCCAGCAGCCGCGCGTCGGCATACGCCTGCGACGGCAGCCGCCGGGCGCCCGGCGGCGCCGGCTGGCCGGTCGGCGCCTCGCCGCCCGCCCCGTGGCCCGCCGCCAGCCCCGCGTCCCCGGGCGTTGCCTGCGCGTCGAACTGCCCGGGAAATACCGACCGCAGATACTTCAGCGAGCGCTCGACGGCGGCGGCACGGTCGATGTTGGCCTCGCTCTGGAACGCGATCGACTGCCACAGCACCTCGAGCACGCCAATCAAACCGAGCGCCACGCCGTCGGCGTCGAGGTGGCGCGCGCCGCTCACGGCAATCATCCTCTCCATGAGCTCACGCACCAGCGCAGCGAATTCGTCGTCCTTCTTGCCGCAGATGTCCTGGTATTCCTGGCGCGCGCTCGCCTCACCCCAGAACGCGTACCACACCGACACCTTGCGCGGGCTGGCGATATCGGCATCCAGGTACAGATCGACCAGCAGCCGCAAGGCGCGCACCGGATGGTCCTTGAGTCGCGCGACCGGGATGAGCACGCGCTCTTCGAACTCCGCCGCCAGGTATTCGAGCGAGGCGACCAGCATCGCGGCCTTCGAATCGAAGTAGAAACGCACGATGCCCGGTGACAGGTCGGCGAGCGCGACCACTTTCTCGACCGTGGTACGGGAAGGTCCGTAGATGTGCAGCGCCGAGATGCACGCATCGATCAGGCGCTGACGCTGGCGCTGGCGGACGCGCGCCCCGCCGCTCACCGGCCGTTCGGCAACTGCTGTGGAGACACGCCCGCTCGGCACTTGAACTGGCTCACCTCACTCATACGGCCGCGCCGCGCGGGCGATTCTCGCACCAACGGCTGTACGGCACTCAAGTCTATCCCGCACAATAGTCGCGGGCACAGTCGCAACGCGCAACATGAAACCAACCTGGCGTCCGGGCCGCTGGCTGATCATCCTGCCGCCGCTGCTCTTCCTGCTGATCTTCTTTCTCATCCCGTTCGCCATCGCGCTCAAGATCAGCTTTGCCGAAGCGGCTCCACGCGTGCCGCCGTTCACCGATGTCATCTATTTCACGCCCGATCACCACCTGCATCTGGCGCTCAGCCTCGCTAACTACCGCTACCTGCTGACCGACGAAGTGTACGGGGTCGCATATCTCTATTCGCTGCGCACGGCCTTCTTCTCGACCCTGATCTGCCTCGCACTCGGCTATCCGATGGCGTATGCCATCGCCCGCAGCCCGAAATCGATGCAAGGGCTGTGGCTGCTGATCATCATGCTGCCGTTCTGGACCTCGTTCCTGCTGCGCGTGTACGCGCTCGAGGGGATCATCCGCGACAACGGCTTTCTCAACAGCGCGCTGCTGCATCTCGGCTTGATCAGCCATCCCCTGCGGATCATGCGCACCACTCTCGCGGTGTATCTCGGCATCATCTACTCCTATCTGCCGTTCATGGTGCTGCCGTTGTTCGCAACGCTCGAGAAGCTCGATCACACGCTGCTCGAGGCGGCCAATGATCTCGGCAGCAGGCCGGCGCGGGCCTTCCTCGACATCACCCTGCCGCTGTCGCTCCCGGGGGTGATTGCCGGCTCCATGCTGGTGTTCATTCCGGCGGTCGGCGAGTTCGTGATCCCCTCGCTCCTCGGCGGGCCCAACCAGCTGATGATCGGCCGCGTGCTGTGGGATGAGTTCTTCGGCAACCACGACTGGCCGGTGGCCTCGGCGGTGGCGATCGCGTTCCTGCTGCTGCTCGCGGGGCCGATCGCGATCTATCAGTACTACAACGTGCGGCAGATCGAGGCATGACCGACGGCTCGGAACGGCGCGTCCCGCCGCTGCTGCTGTCGGTACTGCTGTTCGGTGTCGCGCTGCTGTACCTGCCGATTCTGGTGCTGATCGCTTATTCCTTCAATGCTTCGCCGCTGGTGAATGTCTGGGGCGGCTTCTCCACCGCCTGGTACGGGCAACTGATCCATAACCGCCAGCTGCTGCAGGCGGGGCTGCTGTCGCTGCAGGTCGCGGTGAGCGCGGCGAGCGGCGCGGTGGTGCTCGGCACGCTGGCGGCCATCGCGCTGGTGCGCTTCGCGCGCTTCCCCGGCCGCCTGCTCCTCACCGGCATGGTCAATGCGCCGCTGGTCATGCCGGAGGTGATCACCGGCACCACCCAGCTGCTGCTGTTCGTCTCGATGATGCAGCTCATCGCTTGGCCGCATCGCGGCTTCACCACTATCGTGCTGTCGCACATCACCTTCTGCACCGCCTACGTGACGGTCACCGTGCAATCGCGCCTGCAGTCCGCCGACCGCTCGCTCGAGGAGGCGGCCATGGACCTCGGCGCGAGCCCCGCGCGCGCCTTCATCGAGATCACCCTGCCCATCATCGCGCCGGCGATCGTCTCGAGCTGGCTGCTGTGCTTCACGCTGTCGCTCGATGACCTGGTCATCTCGAGCTTCGTGGCCGGTCCCGGCGCGAGCACGCTGCCGATGGTCATCTATTCGAAGGTGAAGCTGGGGGTCAGCCCGGACGTCAACGCGCTCGCCAGCCTGATCGTGTGCGCCGTGGGTGTGTGCATCATCGGCGCGGGCTGGTTGATGGCGCGCAGCGACCGCCGGCGCGCGCTCGAGGTGCAGCTGGCGAATCGCTAGGCAAGCCGCGGCGCGCGCGGCGTGCCAACGGGCCGTGTGGGGCGAGACGCCGTGCGCTCAGAGCGGCGCGTGCGAGCTACAGATCCGTCTTGACGCGCGTCCAGGTGCGCGTGCGCAGCCGCTCGAGCGCCGGACCCGCCTCCCTGGCATTGTAGAGCCGTGCTTGCACCGCCGGCGGCAGATACACCGCCGGATCGCGCAGGATCTGTGGGTCGACGTACGCGCTGGCCGCGAGGTTGTCGTTGGCGTAGTGGATGTCATTGGTGATCGCTGCGATCACCCGTGGCTCGAGGATGTAGTTGAGAAACCTGTGGGCCGCCAACGGGTGCGGCGCGTCAGCCGGAATCAGTAGCGCGTCGAAGGAGCCGTTGGCACCTTCCTTCGGCACCGTGAAGGCGAGCTGCACGTTCAGCCCGCGCGCGCGGGCGCGCGCGCTCGAGGCCGCGTAGTCTCCCGACCAGGACATCGAGATGCAGAACTCGCCGTTGGCGAGGCCGTTCATGTACTCCGACGAGTCGAAGGCGCGCACGTAGGGGCGTACG